>Ga0070749_10001912_pt1 | contig 14089 bp, 11 predicted proteins | sample VirMetDEL_Nov_18_FD_75180 | JGI IMG/M metagenome (GOLD analysis project Ga0070749, IMG submission 75180) | Aqueous microbial communities from the Delaware River and Bay under freshwater to marine salinity gradient to study organic matter... | ecosystem: Environmental > Aquatic > Marine >...
CTTGAATCTATTTTTATTATCACCCATCCAACTAAAGTGCCATCCAAGATCTTGTACCTGAGATTCTCCAACATATGGATAAGCAATGGGATATGGAATTGAATAGTCTGCTCTAATTCTTGATGGTGTTGATAGTTTCATATACTCTTTAGAGCAGATAAACAATGAGTTTTTCCACTCAAACATATTGCCATTTTCCCAAATTGCTCTGAAATCTGCTCGACTCTCAAGTTGAACCAGAGGAACCTTAAAATAATATCCAGGATTTTTTTCTAAAGTTTCAATTAGAAAATCAATATATTGAGGATTTAGAATTTCATCACAATCTCCGAATAGAAAATAGGTATCTTCATCAAATTGATCAACACATTGAAGAATTGAATCTCTTTGTAGTCTTTCTCTACATCCTATCTGTTTATCTGGATCAAAGTGTAGATCATAATCATTTGGTTCTCCAGGATTTTCAAGATCAACTTCAATAACTTCAATCTTATCTTCAGGAAGTCCCAGTTCTTTGATTGTATTCTTTAAAGTATATTCTTTACGAACTCCGCTATGAGTATAATTTGCATCAGCAATAATAAACTTTTCTACATGATCATTTAAAAGTCTTACTCGCAGTTCAAGTAATTCTTTTTCATTAAAGTAGGTAAAACAATCTACAATTTTATGTTTCTTTTTTGGTTCCTCATCATCACAAAGTACGAAAGTTTTTTTGATTGGTTGAGTGCCCATCAGTTCATCAATTGATGTACTTCTACCATTTTTCTTCCACCAATTCAAAATATACTCAGATGAATAAACGTGATTTGGTTTTTGTCCATTTTCAAGTTCAAGATCATTTACATCTGTTGTAGGAATATCAACGTTTTCTATAAACATAGGAACCGTATAAACTTTACCAATGCCAGTGAATAAAATGTTTTCTCCAATCGGCATTACATCTTGATCCTTAAGTTCAAGATGGAATGTATCACCAATGCAGTAATTTTCAATTAGTTTTCTGGCATACTCACGATTCATAATGTATGCGGTCTCTGACCAGTCATCCCACTTTCGGTCTCTAAAATAGACTCCATCAAAGTCACCACGAATCGTCATTAACTGAACACACTCACAGTCTTCTGGAAGTCTTTCAATAAATTCTTCCCACTTAAAGTTCCAGTAATCTACAGTCTTAAGACTTAGATCATCCTCACAGAAGAATGCATAATCAGACTCTCCACTCTCGTACCACTGCTTAATTGCTTTCAAGTGCGAAACAACACATCCCTGTGTTGGTCCGGTAAGTTGAAAAACATACTTACCAGTAATCACATCATTAGATTCAGAGAATCTTTTTGACTTCACTGCATTGGGAACGATTCCATAGTTCGCAAATTCACTTTCAATTTTGTTTTGACGATCAGTACAATCTTCCAGAGTAACGTAATAAACGGGAGGAAAATTTTCTAAATTATTCATTTCTGTAGCGATATAATGTTGTTCATTTATTTTTTTAATATTCCACTGCGTTCTATTAGTATTATACCACGAATCTGGATTTGAAAAATGATCCTTATTATGTTGTATATGATGTTGAGCAATAGCATACTCAAGTTGATACTTAAGAGCATCTCCAGAATAATATTGAGCAAGATTATTTCTCAAATATTCAATGTGCTCATTCTCGTGTGATCCTTTAAAATATTCAATTCTCTTTGAATCTGGATGAGGAATGTGAATAAGAGTATGATCGTGATTTAATTTTGTATGATTTAATCCCATCAACTCTAATCTAGTCTGGATTTCTTCATCCTCAAATCCATAAAACTCGCCTAGATTTTCATTATAACCACCAGACTTGACAAAGTTTTCACGAGTGATATGAAGAAGACCGATTAAAGACTTATAATATGGACTATAAACATTACAATATTCAAAAATTTGATTGAAGTCCATAGACCCAAAATTTACCATTGATGCACCATTCTGCATGTATTCTGGACTTTCATAATTTGGTTTTCCAGAAACAAATGTATTCTCATCAATTGGATAAAACTCGAAGAAGTTCCAATAAGGATTAAGAATATAATCAATATCAAACTTCATTATCGAGTCTCCTGTTGCAAGACTTGCAGCAAGATTTAATGGTTGAGGTTGATTAAAATACTTCTTATTCGGTACGGTAACGATCTTAATTCTATCGTCAAGTTCCGTAAGGTAATTTAGTGGTTCATCAGAACTCCAATCAACAATAATAATTTCTTTAATTTCATCAAAGAGTAACCAAGATTTTAAAGAAATTTCTAAAGGTTTGTTTCTATTTTTACAGGCACAAATTAATGATACGTTCATAAGTTTATATTATTAATTTTTATGTTGAATAATAACATTAGCATCGTGTCGCCAAACTATTTCATAATTTAGTCTTTCAATAAGGTCGTTCAAGTCTTGCAATGTTTTTTCACACTGACGTAAATTTTCATCATAATACTCTAAAAGAATCTTGGGTTTATATTTTTGAATTGTTTCCATACCACCAATAATTATATCATATTCAGATCCTTCAGTATCAATTTTTATTAGATCTATTTTAGTATCCAGAAATAAACTATCAATTGTATTAGTTTGTATGCTAATATCTGAAGATTCTTGTTCGGAGAACCTAAGTAAATTTTTTCCAAGAGTATTAAGACCTCTATTATCATTACATACCTTTAGAATGCTTGTATTAACATTATCAGATAAAGCCTGATTATATGTAATTACATTATTGATAGAATTCAAGTGCAAATTATCAATTAACAAATTAAAACTTACAGGATCTGGTTCAAATGAATGCCATTTTGTATTCGGATAAAATTTTGCAAGTAAAGAGAAGCATCCACTCTGAGCACCAATATCTAAAATGGTCGAATCATTTTCAATATATGAAGCAAATTTTTGAATTAAATCTAATTCAAAAATGCCATTTTCTTCCCAGGTATATCTATTTTTTTCTACAGACTGCTTACTAACTACAATTGTTTTTCCATTTACATATGGATAAAATTTGTTAATATTTTTATACCTACAATCTTCTACTTTATTATTTCTTGATGGAGCAACGATAGATTCATACTTTTCGAAATTATTATCAAACAAAAACTGATCTAATTCCTCTCCAGTATTACTATCTTCATAATCATTAGACTCATCATATTCAGCATATATGTCATAAACTTTATTTAAATGACTGCCCAGACTTCTCAAAACACTCAGATCATTTCCCTGAGTATCTGTTTTGAGAAGATCAACATAATCGTATTGGATATTATCAAGAATATAACGTAAAGATATTACATCAACATTATATACATTATCAACACTATCAACAAATCTTCCCTTTGGTTTTTTTAAAGAAGAAGTTCCGGGATCATATCCTGTTGCAGGACCACCTAACCCATAAAAAACTTTTTGAGTTGGTTCAGCAACATTATCAACGGCTGCTTCAATTAAATAACACCTATCTTTAATAGATGAATTATTTACATAATTTTGACAGGCAAGAAAATTATTTGGATGAGGTTCAATACTGATAACGAATACATTACTGTTAGACTCCAACCAATTAATTGTATTTGGCATATTGGATGACAATCCAATATCAAACCTCAACTTCATTCCAGATGATAATTTTTCATTAATAAATCCAAAGTCAATTTCTTTTTTCATTTTAAATTAATTTAATAAATTTTACAAGTGCTATATTTAGATTATGAATCAAACTGATAATTTACAATCATCCAATTAGCAGGAAATAAATCCTTAAGATCAATCATAACCTTAAAGTCAGAATGAATACCATTCATATGAGATGATCCAAACCAAGGATTTGGGCAACAAACTGTCGAACTATTTGCTAACCACGCACCCCACCATCCAAAAGAACTGTTTCCAATAATATGTTTATCACACATTGACATTAAACATAAGTCATACAAATTAGAATTATTTGAGACTAAATTTTCATCATTCTTATCATAATTAACTGGATCATAAGTTTTAGAAATCAAAATATTATCTGGCGAAAATATCTTTTGTTTTTCACACCACTCACAATCATCAGAAAAAATAATCGCATAATCATAATGACCCACAAGATCAAAACACTTCTGAAAATATTCTTCATTAGGTATTGGAAATTCGTGAGGTCTTCCAATATTATCTCCACGTCTAACTTGAATTGCTAAAACAGTCTTACCTTCAAATTGTTTCATAAACTTTAAGCACTTATCTTGAATCGGATCTAAGAACTCAAAGTTTTTTCTTACAAGATCTTTACAGTGTTCAAAATACTTTTCGCTTTGAAAGTAACCGTGATAATCTATATTATCTTTTGCATTATTAAATAAGTCTTCGTCAAAATGAAATTGCTTTTCTTTTACACAAGAACTTGAATGAATATTCAGGTAATCATTATACGATATATTTTCTTTCTTGAATGAAACTAATTTAAATGCTTCAAATAATTGATGTTGTCTCCAGGCATTTTTAAAATCACTCGGAGGAATAGAAATCTCGTACCCGTATTTTGCATGAAGACCTACAAGAAATGCATACTGGAACATTTGATTTCCAAGTCTTCCAAACTGTCCAAGATAATTAAATGATATAGTCATTACTTTAATTTTAATCTATTAGTATTAAATGAATAATCATGATCTAATTTGAGAGTATTTGGATATGTAGAATGCCAAAAATTATCTCTTACTAAGGTTACATTATAGTTCAATAAATGTGCAATCCAACTAAAAGAACTATTTGACATAACTAACAAATCTGCAAATGACATACAGTATATGTCATTTATAGGATGATCATTAAGATGTAAAATTATTTCAAAATTTTTTTTCTGATGATCTAAAACCCATTCAAATTCTTTAGAACTTCCCTGAGAATGAATGTGTAATTTTACCTTTTCATTTTCGGAAAGTTTATAAATCTGCTCAATTAAATTTTTATATTTAAAGATAGATTCTCTATCATAATATTCTCGGAAAGATTGAAAAGAAGTATCTTCGGAATTTATGTTCCTAATATGAAAAGACACATTCAAAACATTATGATCAAAATTTTCATTATACACAAAATTATACTTAAGATCTTTTAAGTGCTTCTTTTCAAATATTTCTGATATTATTGTTTGTCCATATTGTAATACACTTTCAGGTTCTAAGTAAATTAAAATAGAATGAAAATTATTTCTATTAGTTTCTACAAAATTAAAAAATTCAGTACCAATTTCTGAGAAAGAATACTTATAATCTATTTTATTGTTAGTAGATAAGTTAAAAAACTCAGTAAAAGAATCGGACCATTCTTCAATATTTTGACTTGTATATGAAGAATGACCGATGTTTTTAAATCCAGAACTATAATATTCTACACCTAGTTTTTTACAAATTGCATAAAGAAGTAATTGGCACTGTACTATAGCGCCTATTCCTTCTATTCTACCTGAGTTCAAATACCCTTGACTCTTAGCACCATCAGAATTAGTTTCAAGATAAACCGTCATTCACTAAAAATGTACTTATACACAAAGTCCTGTGAAACTCGAAGTAGATACGCAGCATTATCCTGGAATCCAAAAGTGATTAAGTAATCTCTTCCATACTCACACATACCAACAGCAAATTCAATCTCACCGTTTATAAATGCAAATTGTTTCGACACTTTTGCAATGTTCCAATCCTTATCCCAAACAACAAAACGATGACGGTAAATACCATCCTTCCTTTTTTGCTCACTCTGCAACAAATAAGTTTCGTGATTGAGACAGAATCTATAATGATCTCCAAGAGGAAGAATCTGAGAACCTCCACGTAAATCAATGCAACCTAGATCTTTCCAATTTGTAAGAACGTGTGGTTCAGTTTGTCCCGTTTCGATATTATACTTTACAACTTCTGTACCATTCGTCCATTTCACAAAATGAAATGGCATATCTAAGATTGGCATCCAATTCTTTTCACAATAAGAATTGTTTTCTCCTGGAGCAGGAATTCGATATTGCTTGAGTTCCTTCACACCGTTTTCGGTGATTTCAATTTCGGAAAGTTCCATACGACCAGTTCCGATTGTATCTAGATCCCTTCTTACACCACAGATATAAAGTTTCCCATCCCAACGAACGATACGAGCATCCTCTAGTCCAACAAAATCCCAGAGTTCTTTATCAGGAAAACTAGAAGTATCCACACGACTATAATTTTTAATCTGCATATTCTCATCCATCTCGCAAATGTAATTCCAAGTGCGAAGACGCCAATCGTTTTCTGGATGAATATAAACTAACGGACCCCAGTGATGCTCAAACTTTTTCTTTTCAGAATGATATAAGGTGTAATTAATGTTCCTTAAATTTACAAGAATTTTACCATTATCATTATATACTGAGGGGTTAGTTAATGCTGGACCCTTTAAATCACCAGAGGGAATAATAAGTGGATGGATACTTCCCCCGTTTTGCAGGGCAAGTTTAACAAAATTCATTTCATCTACTGACATAAAGAAAGATATAAAATTGTATGGTTATTTAGAAACTATTATAGCACGGGATTTTAAATTCTGGTAACGATTAAGTTCATATCAACAATTTTAATCGCAGTATCATCATCAACATTCTTAACATAAATTTCAATATAATCATTTTGATTTAATTGAACTACATCATTCAATGTAACGTGATTAATAATTAGGTTTTCCGCTTCGTGAGTGACAACAGATGAGGTTCTGATTCCAACGTTACTATCATAAAATCCGAAACTTGAAGTAAATGTGCCACCATTTGCCTCAAAATATACTCCACCAGTTACCAAGTAGCGATCATTAGTTGTGCTTGTGCAGGTTAGTCTATTGTTTGTATGAGTAAATCCTATATTAAAATCACCAACCGTAGTAGTTCCTGCAACTTTTGTCCAGACATCGTTGGAAGCAGGAGTAAATGTAGTGTCAGTTGAATTTCCGGTCATATAAAAATGTCCAACAACCGGTGTAGCACCTAGACTAAGACCACCTGAAGTAGATCCATCCGAAAGTTTTAGTTCTGGATTTGCTGGATCGTAAAAAATTTCTCCAGGATTTCCAACAAATTGAGATGCACTAGTTGCTCCCAATTTTTCTACATAAACTCTGTAAGTTGTATTTGTTGATAAAGACATTTTTTAAATTGTTCTTGCTTTATATTATTTATTTTATTCTGGTTCGTTAGGCCAAAGAATATTATCAGGATTTGTTTGAAGAGTAACATCCCGGAGTAATTGACGATATGCTGCCCACTCATCTTTTTTAGATTGACTTAACTGACAATCAGTTAGGGCAGTCCAATCACTTCTTGCAAGGAAAACATTTCTTAGTTTTCGAATATTATTCCATTTAATTTGAAGTTCTTCCATAGAATTTTTTGTTAGTATTTAAAAATTAAACTATAGCATACTCAAGATAACTACCAGCATACACCGTTGTTGGTCCACTATTGGAAGTGTTTTGTGCCCACCAAAACTCAAAGTTGTTGTTAGCTGAAGGAATAACAACAGCATTTAATGAAATAACTACTAATCCAGTAACGTTATCTGTTACGGAATTATCAACAGTATCCAAAGATGTGTCAAGACTTGATATTGTAAATGGGTTACCTCCAGTATCGTTTGTGTTTGAAATTACAACATACTTCGAAACAAATGACGTTGCTGGACCAGAAAATCTATACGCAAAGTCTGCTTGAGCTGTTGTTGTATAAAATATTAAACCCCTAATTGTGTATGTAAGACCTGATGTCATAGAGAAAGAAAGGGCACTATCAGCAGAAGTTGTATTATTATTATTCCGACTTTCATCAGTAGTTTTAGCAACCAAAGCCCAACTTGATGCTGGTCCAATTAGACCCTGCAAACCTTGAGCTCCTTGATTACTTAAACCCTGAGTACCTTGAGTAGCCTGCAGTCCTTGAAGACCTTGAGTTCCTTGACGACCTTGAGTTCCTTGAAGACCTTGGGTTCCTTGAATACCTTGAGTTCCTTGAAGACCTTGAGTACCTTGAACACCTTGGTTACTGATTCCTTGGAGACCTTGAGTTCCTTGGACGCCCTGAAATCCCTGAGCACCAACAAAATTACCACCAATAATTGAACTTAAAAATGGCACGATTATTCCTATATAACTTAAGATTTTAAGTATTTATGATTGTATCTAAATAAATCAAAATAAATGAAATGATTTTATGAATGTGGATTTTATTGAAAAAGGTTGGTTTTATATACCAGATATTATAACTCCAGAAGAAGCACTCACAATCAAATATGAAAATTTACAGGGTGCAATCCGGGATTTAGGAGGTCTTAAACCACACTGGGATCCAGACAGAGGAAATGTTCTGACATGTTACAAACCTGCAGCAGCAAAGTTTGTAATGGATAGACTACAACCTATCCTTGAAGATCTTGTGGGAGAAGAACTCTATCAGACATATTGGTTCTGCACCACGTATTTCAATCGTGGATATATGGCATGTCATACTGATAGACCTTCCTGCGAAATATCAGTCACTCTCAACATTTCATCTACGGTTCCTTGGGAAATTCATATTAAGGATAAAACTGGAAAGCACGTTAAGTATGCCACACCCACTGGACACGGAGTTGCATATCTAGGTTGCGAAGTTCCACACTGGAGAGCACCTCTTAAGTGTGGAGAAAAAGAATATTTTATGCAATTATTCTGCCATTTTGTAAAAAAGAATGGAGAATATGCAGAATATAAAGACGATAAAAAACCCTGTGAAAACAAAACTATAACTAAAATGCAGAAACCAAAACCAATTAATTTCGCACAACCTACAAATGAAGTAGAAGATTATCTGAAATGGTTCTCTTCTCTCAATTTACTTCCAGCAGAACACATTCACTATCTCTGCAGATTAAAATACTGGAACAATTTTGAACCAAAAGTTATCTATGATATTGGTGCAAACTGTATGCACTGGTATCAACATGCAAGACACTGTTGGCCAGAAGCAGAATATTATCTGATAGATGGTACAAAAGAATTTGAGTTTCTTTATAAATCTTCTGGTGAAAAATATTCAACAGAAATCTTAAGCGATATTGATCACAAAGAAGTCACATACTATGAGAACATTAAAAACACAGGAGGAAACTCATACTATCCTCTGAATTATGATGACTTCCCCTATAATATTGAGGCATTTAAGAACGAGTATTATAAAGAAACAAAAAGAACCACAAGAACTTTAGATAGTATTGTAAAAGAGAATGGTTGGAAAAAACCAGATCTCATTAAGATGGATGTTCAAGGTGCCGAACTTGACATTATTAAGGGTGCAAAAGAGACCATTCAATCTTGTGGTCATATTATTCTTGAACTTCAGAATAAGGAATATATGAAAGGAGCGCCAATGATTGATACTGTGGTAGAATATATGAAATCAATTGGTTATGAACCAATTTCAAATATTTGTATCAGTACAGTCGATCAAGTCGATGGAGACTATCATTTCGTTCGTAGGGAGTTACTGCCAAAATGACGTATCAAAGAGAATGTAATGGATGTACTGCCTGCTGTGAAGGGTGGTTATTCGGAGAGGCACATAAGCAACACTTTCAACCAGGAAGACCCTGCCACTTTAAATGTGATGGAGGTTGTGCGATTTATGAACAACGTCCAGAAAATCCTTGTAAGAGTTATAAGTGTGAGTGGTTAGTCAATTATGATCTTCCGGAATGGTTGAAACCAAGTGTTTCTGGGGTGATTGTAACAACCAGAGAATATGGAGACAAAAAGAAATATCTAGAAGTTCTGGAAATGGGTAAAAAAATTGACTCAAATGTTCTGAATTGGTTGTTTATCTATCATTATACGACAGATATTCCAATTCGCATTCAAGTCGATGGTGGTTGGACTAACTTTGGTCCTAAAGATTTTCTAAAAGAAGTTACTGGTATTCGCTGCACTAAGTAATATTATTCAGTAACTCCATCTGGAATAGGTATTCCTGGATCAGGTTGAAAAGGAACTTCGGTAAAAGGATCGGGATCTGCTGGTGGTAGAGAATCGTTAATCATAAGAATAGTTCTTAGTTCTGAATTATACTGAGCATAAAAATTCTCATCGATATTCAGATTTTCTGGACAGGTTGGTAGTGATGCTGGGAATGATGAAGAGTCGGGAAGATCTCTGAGATCCTGTCTCCAAGATGTGAATGCAGTCGTAAGCGCAACCTGAGTATCAACGGACTTAACAACAAACCAATCACTCTTCTCTAAAAGTTGATTGCGATATTTGCGAAGAACATCATATCTCTTTGTTTCTTGACGAAGATCGTACTCGGCAATTTCAAAATCCCATTCTGCCTGAGTAACAATTTGAAGTCCTGTAGTTTCTTCAATTACAGTTTCATCAGGGCAAGTTGATAGAAAAAACGGAATATTATTTTCATCTTCAAGTCTATGGACCACAGTCAATCCGTCAATGTTTGGAATTACAGTACCAAACATCGATCTCGAATATTGCTCCGAAGAGACTGCATATTCTGAAAGATTATCTCTATTTACCCAGTAGTGCTTTAATAATTGTGCCATTTTATTCCGGAACCTTTATACCATATTTATCTTCGATCTCTTTATCTTGTTCTTCTTTTGTCTTGAATCCTTGTACTCTCATCCAGGTTACAAGAGTATAACGGTTTCCTGAGATGACTGGTTCTACACAGTGACGGAAAAATCTAGAAGAAGGAAAGCAAACTAAAAGTCCTGGTTCTGGGCGAATGGTGACTCTTAAATCTGGGAATGTGAAGCACCCACCTTCAAAGTCATCATTCAGAAAAAGAACCGTTGAGAGATCACGGTCAATCGTCTTTTTCCATATCTGAGTGCCGTCTGGATTCGTCCATAACCCCTCTGCATCAATGTGTGGGCGGTAGTGTCCCCCTGGATCATAACAGAGTAGTTGTGGTGCTTCTGAGTCACGAATCTTGAATCCATAGAATGGATTGATTACATTTTCGACCACATTATCTAAAAGTTCTTTGACCTGAGGAAGAACGGGCCCAAGATCAGCACACTTTACATTTCTTGATTCTAGGTCAATTTTAGAAGTTGTTTCCTCTCCTTTCATCGTTGCTTCAGCATCAAAGACACCCATCTGTTCTTTATGTGATGCTCTCATATAGTCAGTCAGAAACTTGAGTCCTTGTGGTTTGACTACTTTCGGTTGAATTAAAATATTGGATAATAAGTCATTCATATCAAAATGATCTAGGTGAAGTTATTTAGTTTGCTTGGATGCCAGATAATGAATTTCTTGAAAATACTAAAAAAGTAGGTATTCTACTAGTAGATTCGGTATAAAAATCTATTCTATCTATAGTAGAAGTTCCTGGTAAGTTACCGCCCCCAAAATAACCATAAGAACCACTTGAAGTTCCTGCTAATTGAATTCTTGCAGCAGGTAATGCTTTTCCCGGTGACGATATAATTTCATTTGAAAAATCTAGACGTTCTATTGTGCTGGATGGATTAGGAACATTATTTCTACCACCAGCAAAATAACCATAAGATCCACTTGATACTGATCCCAATTGATATCTTGATTCGGCCAATTGTCCAGGAGATACTGCAGGTGAAGATACCGTTTCTGTAGAAAACTCTAGTCGATCAATAGTACATACAAGTTGTGGTGTTATTGAATCGGATACTCCACCACCAATGTATCCATATGAAGCATTAAATATACCAGAATGATTATTTCTAGATATAGTTAAATTTTTTCCTGGTGCTGATGTCGTTTCAGTAGAAAAATCTATACGATCAATTGTACATACACTATTGATTGCATTAGTTCCTCCTCCCATAAAATAACCATAAGAAATACTAGAAACTGCAGATAAACTTTGTCTTGATTGAGTTAAATTTTTTCCTGGTGCAGAAATTATATCTGTAGAAAAATCTAATTTATCTACGGTATTTGCTGGTAAAGTTGTATATCCACCACCAAAGTAACCATAGGAACTACTTGATACTGCTGCTAATCTACCTCTTGCTTGAGTTAAATTATTTCCTGGTGCTGATGTTGTTTCTGTGGAGAAATCTAGACGATCTACGGCACTTGATAATAATGGAGGAGATCCGGGTGCTTCTTGTCCTGAAAAATAACCATAAGTCTTCCGCCAACCCCAACCGTTGCGGATTGGGGGTTTGTAGGCACTTGAGACTGCTGCTAAACCAGTTTTTCTTTCGGGCAAATTCTTACCAGTAGTACTTACAGTATCATTGGAAAAATCAAGACGACTGATGATGTTTGTAACAGTAGGAGTATAACCACCACCAAAATACCCATAAGAGGCACTTGAGGTTCCTGCTCCATCAAATCTTATTGTAGTTGGCGGTAAATTTTTACCAGGATCACTTACGGTTTCATTAGAGAAATCAAGACGACTGATGTTGTTTTGAGCAGGAGAAGGAGAACCACCACCAAAGTAACCATAAGAGGTACTTGAGACTGTTGAGGATTGCTGTTTTACCGTAGGTAGATTCTTACCAGGATCACTTACGGTTTCATTAGAGAAATCAAGACGACTAATAGTGCTTACAAAAAGCGGAGCACTACCACCACCAAAGTAACCATAAGAACTACTTGAAACTACTGCTAAACGCCATTTTTCTTGAGGAAGATTCTTACCAGGATTACTTACGGTTTCATTAGAGAAATCAAGACGACTGATGGTGTTTATAATACCAGGTGAGATATCAATAGCACCACCACCAAAGTAACCATAAGAATCACTTGAGGTTCCTACTGAATCATATCTTTCGGTAGGTAAATTCTTACCAGGATTACTTACGGTTTCATTAGAGAAATCAAGACGACTGATGGTGTTTATAACATTAGGATTAGGAGGAAAAGGAGTATATCCGCCACCAAAGTAACCATAAGAAGCACTTGAGACTGCTGCTAAACTTGCTCTTGCTTGAGTTAAATTTTTTCCAGGATCACTTACGGTTTCATTAGAGAAATCAAGACGACTGATGGTATTTACTATAACAGTAGGAGTATAACCACCACCAAAATAACCATAAGTCGCAGTGAAACTCTGGAATCCTTTGTTGACTGTGGATGCTCTTTGTTCTGTGGAGACTGCTGCTAATTGATACTTTGCTTGCAATAAATTTTTTCCTGGTGCTGATGTTGTTTCTGTGAGAAAATCTAATCGATCTATGGCATTAACTTGTGTGTTAGGGTTTGTAGAACCACCACCAAAATAACCATAAGAAGTTCCAGATACTGATGCTATATTATATTTTGCTAATGTTGTATATGATGCTGTTGGTAGTAATTCTACAGTTTCATTGGAAAAATTTAAACGTTGTATTGTACATGCCGTGCCATTTGCTCCAGCAAGTCCGGCAAACCAAGCATATAAATCATTTGAAATTGCACTAATACCACGAAAATCTGGAGTTCCAACAGGAATTAAATTTTTTCCAGGTAATAATGATGTTTCTGTTGTAAAATCTAAACGTTCTACAGTATTAACAGGAGCAGTAACTCCTCCTGCAAGATATCCATAAGAATTATTGGATATTCCTGCCATTTGATTTCTTGATGCTATTAAATTTGAAGTAGTTCTAAAAGTTTCATTAGAAAAGTCAAGTCTTTCTACTGTATTGGTGTTTGCTCCCCCAGAACTAATACCATTACAAAAATATGAATAATTTAAGTTGCCTAAAGTAGCAGATAATCTTTTTGCAGATGGCAAACTAGTTGTCAGATTACTTACAGATTCTGTTGAAAAATCCAAACGAACTAATGTACAACTGACAGTTGGTGCATAACCACCACCAAAATAACCATACAATTGATTAGATCCTGCAGCATGTTCTTTTCTTGCTACTGGAAAACTGCTACCTAAAAATGATACAACTTCTGTTGAGAAATCTAATCGATCTATTCTACAACTTGATGCGGGTAAATTGCCACCACCAAAATAACCATAAGTACCCGTAGTTCTTCCTGCGAGAACTCTTTGCGATTGTCCTCCGGATACTCC
>Ga0070749_10001914_pt1 | contig 14081 bp, 6 predicted proteins | sample VirMetDEL_Nov_18_FD_75180 | JGI IMG/M metagenome (GOLD analysis project Ga0070749, IMG submission 75180) | Aqueous microbial communities from the Delaware River and Bay under freshwater to marine salinity gradient to study organic matter... | ecosystem: Environmental > Aquatic > Marine > Coastal...
GCCGAAAAGCTGGCCTGTATTGCTGTTGCTAAGCAGCCTCCGATGACTCCTCCTACGTTTGAGTTCTCAACCAACCCTACGCTTAAGCAGAACAATCTATACGAGTCTACGTTTCAGTTTGCTGCTCAGTACGTGTACGAAGATGGAGAGATTTCTGCACTGAGTCCGTACTCCGAGTTGGCTGTTGCCAAGGACCAGTTCCTTGATGGCATCATCTCTGAGGAGCAGAAGCTTGCAAACAACACGCTTTCTGTTAGCGTACCTACATCTGTTGCTGACGTTAAGGAAATCATCGTGCTTGCACGCAATGGCAACGCTGGAGCATTCTACCAAATTGGCGTATTAGTCAACAGCTCAAGTGTAGCTACCCAGTCAATATCTTTTGACAACAGCAAGCTGTACTCAGCCATCTCGCAAGACGTAGTAAACAAGATCTACGACAACGTACCACAGACAGCTGAGGCTTTGACAATTGCCGGTAATCGACTGATGCTTGGTGGGTACACGGAAGGATACGCAAATATCCGCACTGATGTTGATGTATTACCAAACTACTTCCCCCAAGTCACTGAATACGAAATAAATGTTACATACCCATCGGCAACTGGAGATACTGATATAATTAAGTCAAGATATTTTGACATCGATACATCAAATATACCGGCTGTAACCACTGAGGATTCAATCTTGTCTATAAACATAGGTCTTGACCTTGGACGTATTGAGATGGTGCTTGATGGTTATTATCTTCAGTGGGTACAAACTGATAAGGTTACAAAGGATGATAATGACTATGCGGCTGTAGTTAATGACTACGTTTATGTTAAAGCATCTCCTCTGTCGTTAAATAAAACAGTAGACATTCCTACTGGAACACTTAAGGCAGATATAATTGATATCGTAATAAGTACAATTGAAGACACATACAACCTTGTCCTAGATTCCGACATCACAGACTATGACTATGCTACGGAGGTAACTAGCGTAAACGAATTACAGGCGTCAGTTCATTCAAAGCCAAACAAGTTTTTCTTCTTTTCAGGCGCTGGACAGATACAAGTTAGTTGGGATTCAACTAGTGGAAATACATTACGGTTTGGAATTCGTATGGCCAGTGCAGCTCTATCAGCTAAAGCTGGATATAACTTTAATGTTGGCAACATTGTAAGTTCTGTTTTTTCACCATATCGCATCATAAGTTCTTTATTTACTAGGGGCGAATCCTTAAACGAGGCTTTTCCAGCTACAAACCGTTTATTCAACAAGATTATACTTGTTGATGTACCGGCAATTATATATAATGGCGACAATTACGGATTTACAAAATATAGCGGAACTGATGTACAGGGTGGTGTTTTAGTTCCATCTGGAGAAGACATTGGTGTGATGTATACGAGATATCTTACTCTTGAAGATGATATTGATAATGCTGAATATATAAATGGATCATTCCTGTCTCGTGGAAATATAACATCATATCCATCATTCAAGGCCGGAGCAACCCACTCATTTGGCATCGTTTATTACGACCAGTTTAACAGGAACGGTGGAGTTCAGCTTGTGCCAGATATGTACGTAAACTGGTACGACAATCGCTTTGTTGAGAACAGCCTATATGGTCGTGTTGATTCTGTATTTAGGATTAAGCATCAGGCTCCATCTTGGGCTACAAAGTGGGCTCCAGTATATGCCAAGACAAACAACATTACCCAAAAGTTTCAGTACTCTGTCATTAAAGCGTACACGTCAACAAATCTACAGGCTAAACCGTTTGCCGGTATGGCATCTTTTGAGGATGTAACATACTTGTCTATGAGGTCTCTTGAAGGTAAGAGTGATTCATATAAAGAAGGACAAGGAGCTAATTTAGAATACACATATCAAGATGGTGACCGATTAAGAATCATACAGTATGGATACTTCCAGCGTTCAACTATTGATGTAGAAGTTATTGGTTATCTTGATTTTACTGATGATATATCTACCAATCCAATCATAAGCCTCGTAAGTGATGAATCAACATTCAACACAACAGGTAAGTTCCTAGCTATAAAATCTTTAGATATCGCTGGATGGGATAACTACAGCATCATATTAGAGACTGATAATTGGAAAGATGATTGCGTTATTGAGGTTTACCGCCAGAACAAGCCCACAGAACAGCAGATCTTCTACGAGGTAGGTGAAAACTTCCCAGTAGTAAACGGAGTTCACATTGGAGAAAGGACTGTTGTCAGCCAGTTTAGCGTAGAAGTTGTAGATGATTCTGACCGTGACAATCTTATTGTTCATTCAGATATCATCGCCTACAAGGGGGATGTGCTTACCGACGGATCTGGACGCACGCTCACGGTAAAGAACGTATACCCGCAGGTAAATGGTTCGTACAACTACGTATTTTTTGCGTCTACGACTAGCGGCACTTTCCTCGCCACCACCTACACGCTGAACCTGACCAACAGCAATGATGCTGTTATCCAGTTCTCAAATGGTGACGTGTACTACCGACCACGACTATTGAAGGTTGGAGAGAAGGCTTACGCAAATAACTACAAGTTTATGTTCATCGAGGACTACTCGGTGAGTGACTTCTTCTCGTCTAAGTCTACGTCTGCTGGCCGTGCTCACACCGTACAGCCGGACGCAAAGACAGTATTCAGAAATGCATCAGTAACTTACTCTGAGCCGTTTGTGATAGACAGCAAATACTTAGGCTTGTCTAGCTTCAACCCTACCCTTGCTAACTTCTACGATTTTGAGTACCTCCACGGAACTCTCAAGCAGCTTGTTGGTGATGACGATCGTGTGTACATCATTCAAGAGCGCAAGGCTGGATGGGCTCCTGTTGGTCGCAACATCATTGAGTCTACCGATGGAGTTCAGAGTCTCACTTTGTCTCGCAATGTGATTGGCGTTGCAAACTACTACCTTGGGGACTACGGCATCAACAACAACCCAGAGTCGCTGGCTGTTGACCGGGGGCGCATCTATTTTGCTGACATCCGTTCTGGAAAGGTTATCCGTATTTCTCGTGATGGTATTACTTTAATAAGCGAGGTTAAGATGGATGCCTTCTTTAAGGAAAACTTCCGCTTCTTGACCACACTTTCATCTTCAAATAAAGTTGTTGGCGGTGTAGACATTGAAGCTGACGAATACATCATATCCACCGAGCTGTTGTACAATGCAACTGTAAATGTATTGCTTGGCTTGGATCTAGAGTACAGCTACAACGTTCAGACAAATGAAGATGGTGATCGTGTAATTGCTGAGGTAGAATTTGACGACGATGAGCTGTTTACATTCGACACCGAAATACGAGAGTTTCAGGACCTTTGCGACGAGTTTGACGACAGCCTTAACTGCATCGTATTCCTAGATAAACTTACCGATGGACAGCCAGCATACGTTGGAGAGGAGTTTATTGGACTTAGTGGTGTCATCTACGGCGTGGCCACCAACACATCTTATGACTTCTTTATCACTATTGCCTTTGATCTTTCCACTGGTGAGTTTTACTTTACAAATGACTGTGGATCTTACACTGGAGAAATTGGATCGCCTAGCAGCCTTGTAAATGACTTTACGGCGGCATACGATGTAGAGGACAATGTGTGGAACACGAAGTACTCATACCGTCCAGAGGCCATTGCATCTGTTGATGATGAGTTGTATACATTTAAAGGTGGAACTATGTACGCCCACAACAGCACAGCTGCCAGGGCTAAGTACTACGGAGACACCGATTCGTATGCTATGGTTGAGGTTGTAGGCAACGCTAATCCATCTATGGTTAAGTCGTACGAGTCAATCAGCTTGGAAGGTAACAGCGCTTGGGCGACCACAATTACAAACACTGACCAGCTTGCATCCATCCTCTCGGGAGACTTTTCAGAGCGTGAGCGCAACTGGTACGCCTACATCCCTCGTGACAGCAGTGTAAATGCTGGATCTTCTACCATCACTAGCCTTACTGGAACATCAGATGTATTTGTTCTTGGTGCTGTTGCCACCTCTGGGGTCAGCGGAGCTACAATCACATTCACTACTCCTGTTGGAGACGTTCCGTTCCCAATCGGTGGTTCACTGTTTAAGGTAGATGGTTCAACACTTGTAACACTAAACCTAACGGTTTCATCCATCAGTGGGCTTAGCCAGATTACGGCAAGTGGTACTGTTGTAGGTGTAAGTGATGGCGATACGATTGTGGTTATAGCAAACGGAGCTGTAGAAGGTGATGCTATTCGCGACTACTTTGCGAAAGCAAAACTGACGAACGACTCGGACAACGAAGTTGAATTGTACGCAATTAACTTAGTGTTTGCTAAGAGTAACTTACATAACCAACTCGGACAATAATTATTACCTTTGCAATATGCGGTCTAAGAAGAGTAAACAACCAAAGAAATACGTAGCTGGAGGAATTTTAGCTGCTGGCGCATTAGGTGGTCTTCAATCATTATTTGGAGCTGGACAGATGCTTGCTGGACAAGCTGCGGCAAGCCGCGTAAAACAAGCTCCAACGGCACGTCCGTCTGAGTATGCTGAACTATTGAAGCAGGCACGAAATGCTGAACTAGAGCAGAAGCGACTTGAAGAACTTAACCGATCTATCGCCACAGGTATCTCTGCCGCACAGGGCGCTGGTGGACGAGCTGTTATCGGTTCTCTACCCGGTATGACTCGTGCTGCTGATCTTGGCGCTATGGATATCTTGGGTCAGCGTCAGGCACAGACTATGCAAGCCCTTCAAACGGCAGCCCAAGGTGCTGAGGCTGAAATCGCTCGAAAGACTAATCGTGAGATGATGGAGCGCCAAGCTGCTCAAGCCGCAATTGAGGGTGGACTTCAAAATATTTCAGGTGGCCTTGGACAAATAGGTTCAGCCGCTATTTATGGGGCTATGGGTGCAAAGCCAAAGTCAAAGTCAAATTCAAATGTTGTAAACCCAGAAGCCCAAGCTCGTAAAGAAGTGTTGGCTTCATTTGGTGAAAATAAAGCTGCGATAAGTAGCGCCGGAGATGGCGAGCAAGTTCCTCTTTTATCAGCAAGCTCTCCTAGGGTTGCTAATGTGTTGGCGCCAGAAGAAGAGTTTGATATCACCAACAGAAGGTCCTTACTTCCGTCCGAGATGAAAGAAGGCGGTATGGTTACCGGAGGAAAGTTTGACCACAAGACAAATCCAATAGATATCATCCAACAAGGGCGTAAGATTGGTGAGATGACTGGTGGTGAGGTTATCTTAAATCCTCAACAGCAAAAGAAACTCAGTAAGGAAAGTGCTTATTTCCGTCAATTGCTCAAGAAATTTAACAAGCAGAAGTAATGGCAGATCTGATACCAAGTGGAGTAATTCAGCTACCTAATTTTGCTGAGCTACAGTACAAATTAGATCGTCAAAATAAACAAGACGAGATGAACGTCGCTCGTGAGCTTGCTCAGTATAAGCGGCAGAGTGGCGTTATTGCTCCCGGAGCTATGCCTCTTGTTCAGAGTAAGTTTGACGAATGGCAAAAGAAGGCTGAAAAGTATGCTGCTGATCAATCTCCAGAATCTTTTGCTGAGCTCAACAGAGCTTATGATGAGTATTCTCAGGCTCACGGATACGGTAAATTTCTTTTTGATACCGTTAAAGAGCGTGATGCTATGTATTATAGCGACCCTACAAAATGGGGAGTTAAAGTTGATGAATACGTTTCAGATTCTGACGGACTTCTTAATTCTCAGTATACCTCACTTGACGAGTTGGTGACAGCCACATCAAACATCTCACAACTACGTCCAGCTAAAAAATACGATTTTGGATCTGCTGAAGAGTTTTCTAATGCTGCAGTCAAAAGCTACGATAAAGTATTTAAAGACCTAGACTTAAAAGGTACTGGTAGCATTACCGCAGAAGATCGAGATAAATACTTCCAAAATATTTGGCAACAGCAAATACTTGGTGATGATGCATCAGCAATGAAAGCTGTTCTTAGTGAAGCTAAGCGCGCTAATCTATTCGGCGATGGGCCTATTACTGACGAAGATATTAATCGGGTTATGTCAAATGAGGAGACTAAGGGCGAGCTGTTGAACAGATACTATCAGCGAGCTAAGTCTAACTTTGATAACAATACTAGCCTATCATATAAGGACCGATACACTGTAGAAAAGGATAAGCGTGCCGAACAACTAGCTAGAATATCTGCTGCTAATGCCGGAAGCAGCACTGCTCGTTCATATAGGAATCTTACACCTATTGCTCCAGATCAAGGTACTGGCTTTATATATAGGATTGATAACAATCCAATCAAGACATCAGATGGCAATGAGATTATCGCTTTTGGTGTTGTTAATGGCGTTGAGACCGTCACAGTTAAGGAACCCGATGATAAGCTTCAACTAAAACCACCTAAATTTATTACACGCCAAGCTACTGCAGCCGATAAATCAAATATGAAAGCAGAAATAGGAACAGCATATCAGAGCTATATTAGCAAAGGAAATACTGGATCTTTAAACCCGTAATATAATGGAAGACGAAATCAAGAAGATTTACAAAGACTTATATTCAAAGCGTAGTGTTACGGTCGGTTATGATGAGTTTGCTAAAGCATATAACAACAATCCAGAATATCGTGCTAAGATTGATGCAGCTGCAGGGGTAAAAAAAAAAGAACCTTCAAAGGCATCCGATTCACAGCCTTCGGCAAAACCTTCTGCATCGGCTACATCGGGTAACGGAATACCTCCGATTCAACGTCGGGAGCCCATTCAGCCTACTTTTGTAACTCAGGCGCCGAACATCTTTGGTGATGGGCGGCCTGTAGCTCCAAGACCTACACCAACAAAAGCAGCAGACCAGCTGTCCCCTGCGGCAAAGGCTCGCATCCAACAGCAGGTTGCTCAGGGCCTAGTAGAGGAGGCTCCAGCAAAGAAGCCGGAGATGCCTACGGAGCCATCAATACCGAGGCCGTCTTCTTATTTGTCTTTCTATGAAAAAGAAGAATTTGAGCGTGCTGATCGTGTTCGCGAAGCGGTATATGAAGCTGAGTCAGAACTAAGGGACAGAAAGGTAAACAAAAACTTATTTGAATCATTTAACGTAGGATTTTTGCCAACACAATATGTAAAGGGTGAATATAAGATTGAAGATTCAGAGCAGGTTCAAGATGCTCGAAAGAATGCAAATGATGTCATAAGGCAGACATTTGGTGTAGACTTTGACGTTTATGTTCCCAATGAAAATGGAGTATTAGTTGAAGACCAAGAGCGCATTGGAGTTGTAAAGAACTATCTGGACAAGACTAGTCAATACGAGCAATATATAAACGCCCAGAACACCATCAATGAAGCTCGCAGGCGAGAGCAAGAAGATCCAAATGCGTTTCCGCTAACGTCTCAACTCCTAAATACTGTGCCTGAATCACTCGGACTAGCATCAGCATTCGCATTTGATGCTATGGGCATTGGAGACACAAAAGCATACTCTGATGAGGTACGGATAAAGCGAATGGCTCGCCGTGTAGCTCTTGGCATTGAAGATGGTAAAGGCATTACCCAGAACATATCTGAAGGCAACATTGGTGATGCTATGAAGGAGCTTATGTTGGCTGGTGCTGACTTTGTTCCTCAGATGGCGGCATTTGTAATAAATCCTCTTGTTGGTTATGCCTACAACGCTGCCAGCGCTGGAGGCTCTACATATGACCAATTCCGAGATAGAAACGATTTATCTAAAGGCGATAAGATGACTCTTGCCCTTACGTCTGCTGCCGCTGACTTTGTGCTGAACAAACTCACAATGGGCGCCGAGAAAAGCATACGTGCATCATTAGGAATTGCAGCAGATGAGCTCGGGACTGAGGTGGCAAAGAAGAAGGCTCTTGACTACCTAAACCCATTAAAGAATGAGGTATTCACGAAAGGATTTCTTGGTGAGGCAGCTGAAGAAGGTGGCGTTAATCTTATCAATCAGATTGCAGCAAGTGTAATTGCTGGTGATGATTTTGATATGAATTCATTAATCGACGAAGCACTTATTGGAGGTGTATTTGGTAGTGCTGCTGTTGGAGTTCCAAAGGTATTGGCTCGTGGAGCTAATGGTTTGGCTAATGCCTCTATGGTCTCTGAGTTCCGTAAAGTAACAAATGAAATCAAGAAGATAAACGACGCTCTGTTAAATGAAAAACTTACACCTGCTGAGAGCGCCTTACTAACCAAAGACCTAGAACGTCTATCTGCTCGTCAGAATGAGATATCTAATGAATCTGAGCAGCTATATGCTGCTATGACAAAGGAGGATCAGGATGCATTGTATGAGACTCATCGTCAGATTAACGAGGGCTTAAAAACATACAACGAGTCAGACAACGATGTAGTCAAAAAGGCTGCGTTTAAGCAAGTGCGTGATGCGTTAATCGCAAAGCGTGATTTAGAAAACAAATATGTTGGACAAGTAAAAACAGAAAGAGATGATAGTGAAAAAGAAGCGGGGGTACCAAGTCCTGTCGTCGAAGGGGAAGCCGTTGTCGAAACCCAACCTGTCGAAGGAGCAGGCCAAGAAACGCCTAAAGCAGGTGGAGTACTTCAAGTACCTGTCGAGAAAAAAGTAGCTGACATAGAAAAAGCTCAAAGGCAGTTAGATAATGTAGAATCTACATTAAATCCAAAAGCTAAACATCCAATATTCAATGTTGGTCAAAAACACGAAAGTGGAAATAAATATAATGTAAGAGACTTTAAAGACGAGCGTAAAGACACTACACAAGAAGGTGTTGAAGTAATTACAAGAATTTGGAAGCCTGCAGAAGTTGATGCAGATGGAAAACTTACTAAAACAGCTGAAGTAGAAGTCACTATTTTTGATTCATATGAACAAGCTCAAGAATTTGTAAATGCTCAATATAGTAAATACAAAGCTCTCGCAGAAGGAAAGTTAGCAAAAGCTAAGACGGAATTAGCCGCTTTAGAACAACCTCCAGCTGTTGAAGAGGCTCCAGTTGAAGCACCTACCGGACCTGCTCTCCAGGCAGAAATAGACAAGATAGAAGCAAGGAGACAGGAAGCTACTAAGGAAGAAAATATTATATTTTTAACTGGAGATCGTGTTCCAGCGTTAACAACTACTGTTAGTGGTGTTAATGCCGCATATACTATAGATCCATTTTTGCTATTTGAAATTCCTGAAATATCAAATATATGGGGAGCAACACCACAAGAAGTAATTGATAAAATCAATGCTAAATATGATGAAGAAATAGCTGCATTAAAAAAACCAGTACAACAAACTGGTGAGGTTAAAGAAGGAGTTTCTGAAATATTTGAATCTAATCCAGAGTTATCATCTATAGGTACACCTCAGCAATACTCTGCGTACTTAGCTACTATATTTCCTGATAGTCAAGTAAAGGATATTGTTTATCACGGTACCAATTCTAAATTTGATAAATTTAGTTTTGATTTTCTTGGTGGTAATACAGGAAATAAATTTAAATCTATATTTCTTACTCCTGATATTGAACTAGCTAATGCATATGGAAGTAATACTATATCTGCTTTAGTTAATATAATTGGAGTTGAATCTCTTGATGCAATAAAAAATGAATTTCTTAAAGATTCTAAAATAGCACAATCAAATATTGAAGAACTTAACAGACTTACTATTGATGAGATTGAAGATTTTTTAATGTCTGAATATAATGATACAAATAAAAGATTAGAAGATTATTTAAAAGAAACTGGTGTTACAGGAAAACAACTAGAAAATAAAGTTGTTCAAGTATTTGATCCAGAACAAATCCATATACTAGGATCTGAACAAGATATAGAAGGATTTAAAAATTTTGTTGGTAAAGCAGCTCTAGAACGAGCTAATGCTACGCCAACCGTTGAAGCTGAAACAAAAGCCCCCATTGAAGCAACAGTCTTTGCTGCTCCGTTCTACGACACGAAGGTCAACAACATTGAAGAGGCTAGGGATATTCGTCAAAGCGAACCATACGTTAAGAACTTAGATGTGATTCGCAATACATCCGCATTGTTTAATGTGGAGATTGACGAAGTAGACGAATCCATTGGTGGCTTTGTAAACAATGATGGAGATAAGATTGTTGAGGTATCCAACATTATTCGCGTAAAGGGGACCCCTGAAGATATCGAGAACTACGCGGCATTCCTCGCAACGTCGGCTCCCGAAACACAAGAGGCCACAATTGCAGCAACATACGTAGAGCCAGATAGCGAAACTCACAACATTGATGAGTTAACCATCTCAGTGTCAGACATTGATGGCGCTATTGAAGCTTTAAAAGAGAATGACATTTACGACTTTACCATCAACGATTCAAATAATACCATTACATTTTTAGATTTTTCTAAGGGTGGAGATGATGCATTTGCGGAAAAGATTGGTAACTTTACCAACTCATTAGACTCAAAAAACATTAGCTATGAAAGAAAAGACATCCGAGCAATCGACTCAAAATATATCGGCCCTTCAGAAAGGGCGGGAATTCTTGGACGGCTTCAAGAAGCTCTCGTACAACAGGGACAGACTGGGACAGAGCTTTATCAGCAAGTCCAACAAGCGATAGATCGAAACAATAAATTCCTTGAGAAAACAAAAAAAGTAGCCGAGGAAAAAGTTGAGACACCGGCTTCAGATACTAAATCTACTAAAGCTGTAAAGCCAGACACTGGTAAATCACTTGATGATGTATACAACAGCTATAAGGAAAGCATCAAGCCACGCATCTCCCCTAAGACAATTCTAGAAGGAGCAAAGAAGCAACTAATTGACCGTCAGTCCAAGATTAAAAATGCTGTCCTTTCACTGGGGTTGCGAAATGCATACGATCGTATTGTAAACAAATCTGGGGCTAGTGCGCGAGCTAATGACAAGTATCGTCGCGCTGAGAAAAAGATTTATTCTGGGCTCAGTGAGAAAGACATTGAGACGCTAGACAAAATCATCTTTGCTCGGCGCGTCATCCAGATTGACGAGAACTTCGACCAAAGAGGTCAGCAGCGCCCGAAGCACCCGCTAGGATATAAGTCTGAGAACGCAAACTTCGAGCTTGCTGAACTAAAGAACAAACTTGGAGAAGAGAAGTACAACGATTTGATTAAGCGTTCTGATGCTTACTTCGAGGAGTTCCGCTCTATTCTTAAGGATTTGTACGATGCTGGTTTAGTATCTGAGGAAATGTACAACGACCTCCGCACGAACAACTACCAACCTCGTAAATTCATTGAGCACGTATATGACTTTGAGAACTCGGAGTTTTTAATTCGAGACAGCGGATTGAGCCAACAGCAAATCAAAGCCATCAAGGAAGGTAGCGAGAAGGACCTTATTATGAGCAGTAGATTCTTACTTGGCTCTTACCTTCTTAGTTCTTCAAAGCGAATTTTTACCAATAGAGCAAATACAGCTGTCGCTGAAGCCATTGGTAAGGATGGATCAAATGACTGGGTTCGCTCATTGGATGAGAAGACTGATCCGGATCCGGGATTCACTAGGGTATACTATTTTGAGGACGGTGTTCAAAAGCAATTCCAATTGCGTTCTGACCTTAAAAAAGAGTTGGATAACGTATCATCTCTCGCTGGCACTGACGGTAAGGTGGGACGATTTTTCTCAATGTTAAGTGGTACTCCAGCTGTCAAGCTTATGGCTACCCGCGCAAACCCATTGTTTGCTTTTAAGAACTTCCCTCGTGACCTTGGTCATATTCTGTTCTTTACTAATGTATACGATAAGCATAATTTATACTATGCAACCTATCTTATATTCGGTGACTTCATCAAGGGACTAAAGTCTTCCATCCAAGACACCCAAGACTTCAGAGAATATATGGACCTTGGTGGTGGTATGGACTTTATTTCTATTCAGGGACGTGACGGAAACTTTGTTTCTCGAAGTGCTATAAACAAGACAGTAGAAGGAATCGGAAAGCTTGGTGAATGGTCAGAAGTTGGCTTCCGCATTGACGTATATAGGCGATTCAAGGATGATGGAATTGCTGAGTTCGAAAAGAAAAACGGAGTAAAGCCAGAAGGTGAGGACCTCCTTCAGATTAAGGAGCGTGCTGTAGCTAAGGCTCGTGAGATTATTGACTTCTCTCAGGGAGGAGAAGCTGTTAAGGCTGCTGACAAGTTCGTACCTTATCTAAATGCTGCTTTTCAAGGTTTCCGTGTTGGCGCAACTTATGTAGCTAACAACCCGAAGAAGTTTGCTAGTAAGTTTGTTCAGGCTCAAATGGGTCTGTTAGCTTTGTCATTCTTCAACGCACTTATTAGCGATGACGAAGATATGGAGGCAATCCCAGAGCATACTCGTCTTATGAACTTCATTATAATGTTGCCGTGGACTCGGGTTGATGAGGAAGGAAAGAAGCGTCGCGCTTACATTCAGATTCCAAAGACTCAGCAGGCCGCTCCATTTTTTGCTCTTATGGATGTGGCTAACCGAAAGATTATAAACGAAGTATTTGGTAAAGAGTACAGTATATCAAAAGATGAGTACGCTTATATTATCAATGGAGCGAGAAAGGGATTGCCCATTGGTGACGATGATGCGATTACAGAATTAACATCTATGGTTCCAATATTTAATGCTGCATTCACATATAAAAGTAATTATGACTCATTTAGAGATCGTATGATTACTATGGAAATGGGTAAAGTACTCCCAGCATATGAGGGTGTTAATGACCCTAATGTAGAGCAGTTCTATAAGGTTATTGGTGAGGTAACAGGTATGTCCCCAATCCGTGGAAAGGTCGCGGTAGAAAAGCTTATCACAAGCCCTAATTCGTCGTTCATCGTTGGTATGAGTTATGGGTTATTGGATGCCGTAGCAAAGAACTATCCACTAGACAAAGGGGAGTATAATATAGAGCTTGCCGAGAAAGAGAAGAAGAACTTCTTAAAGCAGTTTGGACTAAATATGTCAAAGGCTTTTGTTCGTGAAACAGACCCAGATTGGAAGCTATATAATCAGAAAGAAACTCTTGATAATATCGATATGGAGGCTGGCACTGAACGTGCTCGCTTACGTAAGAAAGCAAAAGAGTTGGCGGTTGGAACCAACACTCAAGAGAATCTTGATAAAGCTGTTGTAGAGGCTCAGAAGATTATTGATGAGATTGCCAAGAAGAATCCTATTGACGCAATGTATTTTATGGATTCTTTCAAGGCTAACATTGGTCAATCTTCTGCTAGCCAAGAAGCTGTTGAAATTCAATACTCCGCAACAGATAAAGCTCGCGCAGAGAAGATTAAATACTTATACAATCCGCAAACGCAAGATGATTTCCTTAATCTTATGAAGGATGTCTATCAGCAGACTGGGTATAAGATTAGCCAAAAGACTATTTATGAATATCAAAACCTTTATGGAAAGCTCAAGTAACCAATGGCACAAATTCATTTCAATCCTATTACTAACTGGGTTATTCACCGGATGCAGTGCAACGTGGCATCTCGACCGTGCAATCAAGAAGGACCCATCTATCCTGAAGCCCACGGTTGTTACGATATGGGACACGATTGTGACACCGCCAGTTTATCTTACTGATACTGTTGCTGTTCCATCTGACTCAGACTCTTCGGTAATTGACAACGATACCGTACGTATCGTCATTACGAAATACCAAGACAAGCTTGTGGTAAAGACCAAAGTTAAGGAAGTCACAGTCCCAGTGTCTGTACAGGCAGAGTGCCCTCCGCAAATCGTTAAGCCAGAAACATTTACAAGCAAGGTAAAAGATTATTTACTTTTGTTTTTAGCGGCAGCACTTGTCGTTGTGATGTTTTTATATCGTTTTAAGTAATGGCTAAGATCAAAGCTCAAACTGCTGCTACCTTTCAGCCCAAATCAAAGGTATCCCGCCCGGGAGTTCACGCTAAGACCAAGACTAGTAAATTGAAGACCTCAAAGAACTACGCCAAGTCTTATCGTGGGCAGGGCAAATAACAAGGGCCCGTCCTACGACGAGCCCCTTGATCCAGCTGTGGTGGGATGGTGCGAGACCCGACCAACAGCTTGTGATGGTAACTGTGAGTACGCTAAGTGCTCTAACCGTCGCAAGAAA
>Ga0070749_10001916_pt1 | contig 14076 bp, 18 predicted proteins | sample VirMetDEL_Nov_18_FD_75180 | JGI IMG/M metagenome (GOLD analysis project Ga0070749, IMG submission 75180) | Aqueous microbial communities from the Delaware River and Bay under freshwater to marine salinity gradient to study organic matter... | ecosystem: Environmental > Aquatic > Marine >...
AAAGACCTCCATGAGAAGCGTCGTAACTGTTAGCATCAACATTGCTTGTTATCAACTGAACGCCATTAATCAAGTCTGTCCACGTAGTCCCACTACCAGGATACGAGTTTCCGTTCCCTGCGTCTACATAGAATACTAGCCCATCAGTTACGATAGGTGCGTTATTTGCAAAGCCACCCATTTAGACAAGCTCTGCGTTAGGGTCAGTCCAATCAGTCCCAGAGAGCAGCGTAAGAATCTCTTCGTGAGTGTATTCCTGACTGCGAGTCGTTAAGGCTGTTACAGAAGATGGCATAGCGCCTTCGTACTTCACAAAGCTCTGAGTCTCTGCCAAGTTCTTTCTCAGCGTATCTGCTGACGTCTCCATGACTTCTGAGAAGTCGATCGTGTCTACCTCTGTGAGGTCAAAGACTACGTAGTGTCTGTTATTGAAATGCATGTTAATATATTTACGGCTGTACTGCGAATTGAAGTATTTGCATATAGGCTCCAGAGACTAAAGTTTGCCCTGTCACAGTTACAGATCCAGAGCTTCCTGACGTGGGGACAGTAGTAGTTGTCCACCCCCCAGAAACTCCTGCGCTGTAATCTGTACCTCCAGCAGGGGAGTCGGCTTCAGCTGTAGTAGATTCAAGCCAATTCGTCCCGTCTAAAGAAAAGGGCTCAAACCCTGCTCCTTCACAAGCAAAAACAACAAAAACAAGAGAGTTGTCCGTGATGGTTGTTATACCATTGCTTGTTACAGAAGGAGGAAGAGCAAAAAGGGATGCTGAGTCAGATGCGTTGGCAGTGCTAACAACATTTATAGGGTTAGTTAGATTGGCGTCATCAATTATCACATACCAAACGGTAACATATGATGCTTGATCTTGGCTCATAGATATAGAGCTAGTTCCTTCAGATCCAGTTGCTTTTCTCCAAAGCACGTTTATCGTGGAGAATACAAGAGCTCCAGGCCAGTTGTTGTAAGAGCCTCTGTCAATTTTGCTGGTAAATCCAGAGGCGGACATATTGGTAAGATTGCTTGAGAATGAATGATTATAATCTCCTTCATCCCCAATACATATTAATAGTATTGTCTGATTAGCTGTAGGGTTTTGATGATTTATGGTCCAGCTAGACACATCGCCTAAGGTTGTAGAGGTTATTGAACTTATTGTAGGCAAAGCTGCGGAAGAAGCATTAGCTGCTTTTAAAGCAACATGTCCAGAGACAATTCCGTCTGAGGTGCTAGCAGTAACTGTAGTCACCCCCGTAGCAGTAGACGCCCCTATAGCAGAATACCCCCATGCTGCTGCCAATCCATCAAAATTATTGCCTCCGTCTGGAGCGTCTTCTTGCCCTCCAGATGTTATAGTGAAGTTGTTGTTTGAATAAGAAAACGGATCACCGTCAGACCCTGAGAAAGAAGAAGCTACTATAAACGTTCCCGCATTTGTTGTGGTTATACTTGGAGTAGAAGCTGTAGTTGAAGAGGCTTCTGTTACAGCAGTTCCAGCAACGTCTACGGGATCTGCTTTATCTATGTTGTTTACAATCATAGACCAAAAAACACTATCTGCTGTATAAGATGAAGACGTCCCATAGTGATTAACTGAAGATCCTTCTGTCCCATCTAAAACTCTGTACTCTAAGTGAAGATGCGTATCAGAGTCTGCTGACCCCCATACTCCGTTAATTTTAGTCCAACCGTTGGGGGTAGCACCAATATCAGTGAATGTGTTAGAATCGTCATTAGACCATATGATAAGAACGAAATCTCCAGGACTAGCAGTAGCTGGAAGAGTGCAGGCGTGTGGAGTTGTTAGCGTCATCTGTGAACCATCATACAAAGTGACTGTAATATCAGAAAAAGATATATTAGTACTAGAAACGGAAGGAACGGTTTGACCTAGAATGTTAGCTATTTCAGAAGCTGTGATGCCACTAACCTTCGATATAGTATCCCAGTCTGTATTTGAAACTTTATCTATAGCCATATTAGCTCAATTCTATCCAATCCTGAGATGGGTTAAAGTATATGACATTTGTAGCGACCTTATACCCACACACCCTTACTACCGCTGTACTCGTAGTTGGAGCTGTAGATGTGATTTCATTTGCTGTTTCGCTAAGGTAAACAACATCCCCTACACTACCTCCAGGATCTGTAGCTAGATAAACAAACCCCTTAATCACCATGCCGTTTACATCAGAGTCTGCACCTGCTGCAACGGACAGCATACCCTTTGAGGTAGCAACAGCGCTTGCGTCAGTATTAGCCCAGTCCCCTGAACTATTTAGGTAATAGACATGTCCAGCTGTAGGAGTGGATGTCCCTTGATACCAAACTTCAGCTCCCTTCCCGTATTGACCAGCAGCTGTTAAGGCTGAATCGTCTACTTTAATGCTTTTAGCGATAACCCCTTCGTCTACGTCTACCTCTAGCTTAGGTAAACCAGACACATCATTAACGCTAAAGAGAACACCAGTCGTGCTTGTGTCTACCTGGAAGAGGTCATGAGTACCGTCGTGAATTGTAAAGGTTTCAGAGGTTGTAGAATCCAGCTCAATATCAACATCTCCGTCTACGTCTAGCCTGGCATCTGGGTCAGTATTACCAATACCTACATTTCCAGCGCTGTAGTATATTTCATTGGTGTTAACGGTAGTCCACTGAGAGCTACCACCACCACCGCTTCCGTTTGCCGCTGCCGTAATCCTACCTTGTGCATCAACAGTAATGTCTGCTGATGTATAGCTGCCTGCTGTTACAGCTGTATTTGCTAAATCAATTGTTCCTGATACAGTAATTGTACCACCGTTTAAACCTGTGCCAGCTGCTACGCTTGTAACTGTCCCTTCACTTAACGTTGGTTTATTTAGAATCTGTGATAGACCTGTTGCAGAGTTCCAATCTGCTTGCACGTTGTATTTATTTGTTCCTTCGGCTATGTCATCTGTGTCCAACACTACTGTTCCGGTTGCACCGTTTACACTGTCAACAGGAGCTGAAGGCGGAATAGATGGGAAGGTTTGTAAAGCACCTGTACCATCTATATATTGCGTTGTAGCGCCTCCAACTGTCAGTGCTAGAGTTCCGCTTGTTGTGATTGGAGAACCGCTAATAGTGAACCCTGAAGGCACTGACATTCCCACCGATGTAACAGTTCCACCACCACCACCTGAGCCATTAGCTGCGTTTGTGATTCGTCCTTGCGCATCAATTGTAATATTAGCGGCAGTATAAGTTCCTGCAGCTACTGAAGTGTTAGCTAAACTAATAGTACCAGTTGTTGTAATTGGTCCCCCTGTTAAACCAGTGCCTGTAGCTACGTTGGTTACTGTTCCCCCACCCCCAGTATTAGCCACATATTCTAGTGCTGTTGCCCCTGAATTGACCGCTAAAACCTGACCTGCGGACCCTATGGCAGGAACATCACTTAAGTCTTCTATGCTGGCTGCTGCTATTCGTGTATCTACAGCAGCATCTGTATATCCTACCTTACTAGTATTGGCTGCAACATCAGTATTATTGGATACCTCTGCGTCAAAATCAGTTATCTGACTAGCAGTGTGAGTATGAGCTGATGGAGTGAATGTAGATGGGATATTAGATAAGCTTGTGTAGCTCCCATTAAATGCGTCAGTAATACCATACCCACTTATTGTAGTAGGGGTGCCTGTAATAGTACTCCAAGCTTGGTTATGTGCGGAGGGAGTAAAGGTTGTTGGGATATTACTTAAGCTGCTATAGCTCCCATCAAATAATACAGGGAGATTAGACAGACTGTTGTAGTCCCCATCAAATACCTCTGATTGATTAGCTAGTCTAACCCAGTTGCTTGCATGTGCAAAATACGCAGCTCCTGTAGAATGTACGTGAGCAAACATACCGTGATAAGTTGAAGCTGATGGAAGAGAGGCAATCGTTGAAAACATATTCTCAAAATATATTTTTCCATCTATTACTACATTTCCTGATACAAGCAGCTTAGCATTTTGGGTTAAAGAGGCTGTGGTATTTATTTTAAGCGTGTTGGTAGACTCTTTAAATTCTATGCCGCTAATTGCATTTAAGTCTTGGTCTGTAAAATATGAACTGAATCCTCCTGACGGGGGACTGCCAGTTGCGGGAGCAACATACTCTGGTCCTAATACTACTTTATCTAAGCTGGCATCATAAACTAATATGTTTTGTTTTATGTCTACGTTAGACGCCGGTTTAGTAAGATCTACATCTTCAATATCATTTATTTCAGACACAGTAGTCCCAGTATATATGGGAGCTTCTAAGAATGTATTTATCTCAGCTAAATTTCCCCAATTAGTAGATTGAGTAGCTTCTTTCCAAAGATTGGATGTTGCTACATTTTGAAATACATATCCATCTGTTACTTGATTCTTAATGGATATAGTGCTTCCTGTGCCTTGTTCTGCTATTAAATCCTTAGGGTTAAATTTAAATTTACCTAAAGATGTATAGGAAGAGTCATATTCAAAGGCTTCTACAATGTGAGTCCCTCCTATTGTATATATTGAATAATGTAGACTCATGTTCTTTGTGCAATTAATGTTCCAGCTGTAAATGTTGCAGAAGTAACAACAGCATCAGCAGATTTAATATAAAGGTTTATGCTTCCAGCAGTATCACTAACTACTTCATGTATAAATGAGTTAGATATTGCTGTGGTTCCGCTGTTTACTGTGTGCTCTATTTCCCCAACTAGTACGCTTCCAAATTCCATTTTTACAGTAACAGTAGTAGATCCTTCTGCTGTAACATTCATGGTGTACTTGTACTCCATAGAATCATCTCCTTGCAGCTGAGTAACTTGTATATAATTATCAAATCTATCTAGAGCAATAGCTGCATTTATTATAGCAACGTCGTCTGCAGCTGGAAGATCTAGTTGTTGATAGACAGACCCTATATTAGACATAGAATTAGTATTTGTAGTCCAAATTGCTGTACTTGTATAAACTGTAGACAAACCCTCTTGAGCTGTTTCAACTGCAGCTGTAACGCTAGAGCTCCCAAAGTCGCTTTGAGGCATAAGATATGTTTTCCCAGTTCTACTAATATCTTCTCGTGTGTTGAGATTACTAAATCCAGACTCATGTCTATTTATGTTCGGGATTAGTCTAACCCACTGATTCATAAACGATTCATATCTATCTATATCTGGATAGTTGGCTTGATTTCTAGCTTGAGTGCAATAGTATTTCCACTGTTGATCTGCAAACAAGTAATCAATTCCATTAGCTGATGGAGACATGTTCCCAAGCAGCATCTTTTTATATACATACCAAAACATAGCTTCTTTAAAGCTGATGTCATCTGGTACTAGAGGATAGCAGTCATCATCTACTGGAAATGCTTTATAGCTCAAACATACAATCCCAGACAAGAATGAAGTTTTAACTCTGTCATTCTCAACATAGTAACAGCTCTTTGGCTTTGCTATATCTTGAGTACAATCTGGGCAGTCCGAGTTTTGAGGAAAAGTTTTAGTGCAGTACTCAAGTATGGATAATCCATCATCTTGCATTATCCTGTTCTCTAGGACTGTAATTCTAGAATTAAGATTTCTAAGATCTGAGTTAAAATTACCACTACTATTTTCTACAGAAGTAGTTAAATCCTTAACTTGTTTTGTAAGTTTAGTTAGCTCATCTGTAGTGTTAGAAGACACTAAAGTATTTACAGCTACTTGATTTATATAGTATAAGTCATTGGGGAGTACCCCTTTATAGTCAGCTATATTTACTAGACATGTCTTAGTCTCGAGTTGAGTAGAGGCCCCAATATGTTCAAGAGCTTCTCCTATCCATTCAACAGCGTCGTCTACCCAATTATCTGAGTTAGGGTTAATGTCCCTAAATATCTTTCTCAAGATAACTTTACTTGATATGGTTTTATATATTCCCATGTTTTTTAAATCTCAGATAAGCTAGTTCGTCTTCTTTGAGGAGTTTAGTGAGCTTTTCCTTATTACCCTTAATTCCTCTAGTAGGGGTAAATCGGTATGCAGTTTTATTTGGGATTTTGCATTTATGTTTTTCCCAGTGGTATTTACAGTACCAAGGATCAGTGTAGTATATAAACCACTTAGCTCCTTCAGGATTATCTTCTGAGTATAGCTCTTTATTCTCAGCTAATAATTCCTGTTTGTACTTGTTGCTTTCCCACCAATCTATAGTCGGTTTAGACGGGTTACGTTCAATCCTACGTATAGAAATGTTGGAGAGATTGTTTTTTAAGTTGAATGCATTACCCTCAAGGACATGCTCAATCATATTTATGTTGAACTTTTCACAGATTTCCTTAAACAGTTTCTTCTCAATTGAGGAGTCTACTGCTTTATAGTACTCTTTATATATGTCCTTAAGGGTATGCATTACTTCTTTGAGTTACCCCAGTTACTAGCTCCTACTTTACGGCACTTGGATAAAGCACCAGAAGCATAAGCAGAAGGCCAAACAGAATACCTAGCTTTTACTTTATTATAGCAGGCATCTTTTTTAGCTCCTCCTTTTTTGTATTCTAGTTTTGGATATTTCATTTCGTACCACCGTATCTTTTAAATCCCATTCTATTACGCACTGACTTCTTAAGCTTTGGAAGTCCTTTATTTTCTGCTGGAATATCCTTAAGACCTCCAGCCAGGTATGCCTTTCCACCGTAGCCTAAACCTCTTTTCTTAAGATCTTTTTCTACAGCATCTCCCATAGCTTTTTTACGGTCTGCAGCGGCAGTAGCAGCATTCGCAGCACTAGTCTTAACAGCTGCTCTTTTTGCTTTACGAGCATCTGTATTTAATTTTCTCTTGGAGACCCCAGTATTAGAATCTATTTTTCTATCGTATCTAGCAGCTGTACGATCAAGTTTTCTATCTGTTCTAACAGCAACTCTTTCGTTCTTTCTGTCTTTTTTAACTCCTTCCCTATTAGTCCTGTCTGTTATTTTTTGAGCTCTGCTTCTTGTAGAAGTAGCTTCTGCTTTTCTATTCTCCTTTCTATTTTGCCTAGCTTGTTTTTTGCTAACCTCTTTTGGAGCACTTGCTTTTTCAAGTGGTTTTAAAAGTTTGTCTCTGACGCTTCCAGAGGCTTTTACTTTTTCAGCCCCCATAAACTTAGCCATAGTTTTAGCCTTATTACCAGAGGCTGCTGCTGTTTTACTAGACTTAAACTCGTCTTGATTAAGGATGTTGCTAGCTTTTGCAGCAGGAGATTTTGCTTTAGGCTTTGCAGAATCAATCTCTTTTTTAAGAGCATCTTCTTTTGCTTTTGCCCCCATACCAGAACCCCCACTAGGAGTAGTTCGTGCAGGTGCTTCTTTCTTGGGAGTGCCAGGAGGTGTAGTTCCCGGAGCAGGAGTTTTTGATTTAGGCTCAGAACTTCCTGCTGCTTTTTTCATTGCTGCTGCATGCTGCTCTTTGTTTTCATCTGCACGACGTGTTCCATATTTTCTACCGTCCCACTCAAATGTAGTTTTACCAGACTTTCTAGCACTTGCAAAGGCTTCTCTAAAAGATTTAGCTTTATCAGAATCTTTTTTATATGTAGGGTATGATCCCCCATCTTGCATTTTGCTAGGACCTCCAAATTTTACTTCTTTGCTAGGCTCTATATAGCCACCACGCATTTTAGTTTTACGCATAATTTTATTTTTTATTTTTCCAAGATACCCGCTTAGTTGATTGCTTTTTTCTCATGCCTGTTTTTGTGCATTGAGAAAGAGTAGGACGACAAGCGGGATATCCTGTCTTTCTACTCTTTGATGTATTTTTTCTTCCACACGGAACAAATTTACCAGCAGCTTTAGAGGCTTTGCAGTCTACCCAACCTCGGCCTTTATTTCGACCAAACCATTGTCTTAAGCTGTCTGAAGATTTCATCAGTTGTCTATTTGTTTTCGTGCTAGAAGTAATTTTATTTCCGCAATATCTTGTGCTAATTTTCTCAGCATATCAGATACCTCATCATTTTTTAACTCTATTGCCTTCACCCTACTCTTAAGGGTAGCATAATCGCTTTGGTGTTTTATCCAAATACCTATGAGTGATCCTGCTACTATGAGAAACTCAAAATGTGATATGTTATCCATTATTTCCATTTATCTCCAATTACTACAGCTGCCGCAATTCCAGGCACGCAGTGATTTATTTATTCTTGAATTACGATCTCCTGCTGTTTTAGCTCCTGTTCTTTTTGCTTTCATTCCGCACATTCTTTTACAAAATGAATTTCTTCTGCTCCCTCCTTTTGGTTGTGGCGCTTTTAAATTAGAACCAGGATTAGCTGCTTCATAGGATTTTCTACCTTTTTCATTCAGTCCTCCTTTAGAGTTTTTACCAGCCTTACGTGTCCATGCTGCTGATTTAGCCATAATTATTCTTTATATAGTATACAGTCCTTTGCAGCAGATATCACTAATATTCTAATGTCTCCATAGATTATTATTCCTGCAGGTATAACTACACTAAGACCAGTTTGCTCTGCGTCACTACCTACTTTATAGTTTGTAATTGTTGTCTCTTCTAAAAATTGTACAGCAATGTTAAGGGCAGAGCTGATAGGATTTCCAGCACTTCCTATTACATCTGTAACTCCTTAAACTATTAATGAACCACCCTTTCCCAGAGATTGGTTAGAGTTAGTTTCTATAGTATTCAGACTAGTATCAATACTATCAGTATCTGCCTCTATGTTAGTAAGAGTAGTATTACCAGCTCCTACCAGAGTTTCGAGAGTAGTATTATCTGATGTAGCAGTTACTGTTATATTAGCGGTATTGCTTTTAATGGCATTGAGAAGCCTCTCTGTATTTGTATTATAAGCCATAGTTATTGTTTATCTTGTTGTCTATCATTTTCATCATCATTAAGGCTTGATGAGAGTAGCCTTAGTTCTCCATTAGCCATTCCTGCTGTAATACCTGCAATCATATCGGCAGGCATTGGGAATATAGAATCAGAGTCATAGCATCCTCCAGTACAGTCATAATTGACTAGTTCTTCGGGATCTTCAAATATTCCTCTAACATTTATGTACTTCATACCTCTAGGGTTATATACATACATGTAATCTTCTATCATGTAAGCTTTTGGATTAAGCTTGGTGTACTTGTCGAAGGGCAGAAAAGATATTTCGTAGGGCTCTACTAGAGGTATTCTCCCTAGTCCTGTTATATCTCCAGTGTATGTAATGGCTTCTCTAAAATTAAATCTCACAGTTCTGGGTATAACTTTTACAGTTTTATAAACTGGGCACCCTACTGGAAGATTACAGCACTTGCTGGCGTCTACTTGTATTAGCTCTAAGCATCCTAAATCCTGTTCTAGATGCCTGGTTACTAAACCATTACGCGCAAAGTCCCTTCTAATGAACATTGCGCGATAATGCTTGACATTAAACTTTATCTGGTCTAGAGATATAGTTTCGTCATTATTTGATCTCCCAGCTCTTAATAGATTTAGGATATTGTATGAGATCTCATTAAGAGTCATCGTTATCTATCTTATTCTTTATACTCACTAATTCTGCACACTTTTCGTATTCTTCGCTGTCTTCAAAATAATCTATAACATCATCAATAATAGAACCAAACGTCTCAGGAGCAGTTGGATCAAATGGTAGAAAAATCAAATCATCTGACTCACTAAGCAAGTCTGCTACAGAGATTTTACCAGTTGCTACTCTATATGCATTTCTATATGCAGAGTCTAATATTTCTATTTCCTCTTCAACGTTTAATTCGTTGTCAAAGAACTCCTCGTCCTCATCGTAATTGTTTAGATTCTGTGACATTGCTTTGTAAATATCCTTCCAATCCCCTGGTTTTACTCCATATATACGCTTGTCCTGTTCTTGCCGCTTGGTACCCCATCTTTTTGTGCCACTCATCGTTAGGACAAATAGAAGGTATGAATCGCACTTTGACTCCTCTGTACTCATTTACCATTTCTTTATGAAAGTGGCCGCAGTGTACCTCTCTAAATTTGCTAGCTGCAAACATTTGAGGTTCTTCTGTAGCCATAATTAGCGGCATTTCAGCAGGTTTTTCGTTATCACCATGAGTAAACATTAGCATGCTGTTCCCATATGAATAGTATTTCCTAGGTTCATTATTATTATTAACTGTTACATTTTCATCGTTTCTAAACCATCCTGATAATACATCTCCTGCGTAGTACATTCTTTCATAGTCGTGATTGCCTGATACAACAATTACATCTACTGGGGCTATTACTTTTAAGTAGTCAATGGCTTTTACCATTAATTTCCAGTACCCCCTAAATGTCTCCTTCCAACCAGCGGACTCATCTTGCGGCGTTCCTTTGGTTGTTGTTTTTCTCATTCCTTCTGAGTTCATACCGTCGTTCCCTATTGGGAGGATGAACTTTTCTATCTCTAATCCTTTTGCTTTTTCAACGAGATCTTTTACAACATATACATATTGCTGTTCTATCTCAGCTAAATCATAATCATGTAGCTTTCCATAATGTATATCCGGGAGAGATATTTCATAAGCTATAGGATTATTAAGCATTGGGGTAGACATAGCAGGAACAACTGGAGAGTAACTAGCTGCAAACTCTTTTATTTCATTTTTGAGTTCATCTACGCTAATTCCTTCTTTTGTAACTACTGAGAATCTAGGATCACCTTTTGAGGTTTGCCAAAACTTTACACTAGTTACATTGTTGGAGTGTATCCCATTTAAGTCTAAAAACTTTTCAAATTCTGTAATGACGTTCTCGTTAGAACTGCCATTTTGAAAGGAGTCTTTAGCTTCAAGTCTAGCTTCAGCTAAAGCATCTTTGCAGGTATTTACGCTGCAGTTTAACCTTTCTGAGAGTCTTTCAGCACCTTCCTTTAAATATCCAGGCCGGTCTCTTAAAAACTCTTTTATTTCTTCCTTACTCATTCCTTAATAATTCTAAGAAGTGGAAGAACTTGTTCTGGGCTTAGCTCTTCTGGGAGCTGATCCTCTCGAATTTGTTCTACTGCAATCTTAGCATTCTCATCAAGCAATTTTTCAATATTTTTTATTTGCTCTTTTCGTTCTTCAACCAAATTAGCATGTTCTTCTTCTAGCTTCTGTAGAGCTTCTTCATTCTCTTCTTCTGCATATTTATGAGCTACTGCTGATACCTTCATAAATTCTTCGGAAGGAGCAGCTTTCTCTTCTATGTGCTGCAGAGAATCTTTAAGCTCCTTAAGATTCTTTGCTACTAAGAAAGAAAATCTACTTCCTTTAACATTTTTAACTCCTTCTAGTCCTTTATAGAGCTCTAGAAATTCTCTGTTAGTTGCCTCTAAATAAATCATTGTGTTTGGTTTTTATATTAAGAGTTGTTTATAATCATAAAGTGAACTTTACGTACTGCGCTTCCAGCTGTATGGTTACCAGTATGAGTAATGTTTACTGTAAAGTTTCCTGCATTAATATCTCCCACTTTAAAGTGGATTCCTAGATCTGCAGCAGTTGTTGATTCTGTTTGCGGAGAAATCAAAACTAAAGAGTCAGATTGTACTACAGAGTTGAGAACTGTGAAAGCAGTATTAGTGTCTGCACTAATTGCAGTTTCAAATAAAGTTATAATTCCTGATGTAGAATTACAAGTTACATTACTACTCAAACTTGTAGTCTGTGTTATATCTACTCTCCCAGTATGCTTTAAGCCAGAAGTTGCCCCAGTAATAGATACATCTCCTGATGCAGTTACAGCTCCAAGAGATGGACTATCATTTGTTTGTATATATGTGCTTGGGACTGTAAATCCATTTGCAATTTCTATACCTCCGTTAGAGTTTGTTATTGTGATATTAGAGCCTGCAGTAAGCGTTGCTACTTGCGGCCCTGAAATACCCCCAATAATTAATTGACCATTTGTAGCCATTGTCAATTCTCTAAGTCCGTCAGTCCCAGTAAGTTGTGTAGCTAATATAGATTTATCAGTAAGAGTTGATACTCCCAATCCTCCTCTAGTTACTGGGAGAGTTCCTGCAGTAATATTAGTTCCTGCATTTACTGAGGACAAAAAGGATGAGGTAGCATTATTACAGTTACTTAAATCAATTTGAGCTTCCGCTACATCTACTGTCAATGTATCTGAACTATCAACTACTGTAACTTTTGTAGAGCCTGCAGCCAAACTTCTAGTTCTAACAGATCCTCCAGCAGCAATGTCTTTAATAAATGCAAGACCAGTACCCATAGTAGTTAGGGTAAGTCTTTTAAGATCTTGTACAGCTAACTTTTTAGTAGTATTTGCTCCTGCGTTATCTACAACTATAAAGTCAGTAGAGGTTAAATCTCCTACAGCTACTGCACTTAGAGATGATATTGTTGTATTAGCCATTATGTATAATATTGTCTCCTGATTGATCTATTAGAGTATCACCAGATTGAGTAAGCAAGTTGAATGTAAGTGTAGGAGGGGGACTTGTAGATGTGTTAGAAATACTTTCACCAGCTGCAATACAATCCCTACACTCTTTTGTCATATAGTTTACAAAAGTCTCTAAGTAGTCTCTACTACTATTGCCTGGAATTGCAGCTTCTAAGCAGCTTAATTCTACATCGCTGTATTTAACTAGTAGATACGAAATAAGGGTAAGCTTGACCGATGTTACTGTGTCGCACTTTACCCCTCCTTCAATTTTTAAGCGTAGAGCTCTACCTCTCTTAGATGTACAGGTTCTTAGTACGTCTAGAGTATTGTGGAACTCCGTGTTATTTGTTATAGTACCTGCCATGATTTAGCATCCACAAGCACAAACTTCTGTGCACATTTCCTGGGCACGTTTATACTTATCTACAGCATCGTCGTAGTTGCCTTCTTGTTCTGCAGCATATTTAGCAGCTTGTAATAGAAGGTGAATTTTCTCAGCTCGATCTAAATCTTCTTTGCATTTATCGCAGTGGCAGTCACAGGTAATGGCAGACTCAACAAGTTTTGCTATACAGCAATCTATTTGGCAACTGGCTATAGACAAAAACTCTTCTACAACAGATAATCCACTGTTAAGGATTTGCACTTTAATTACCCCAACTAAAGCTGCAGAAGATATCTTAGTAAAAGATAGTGTATTAGTATTTAAGGCTATATCACCCGCAGAAACTGTAATTGAATCCTCATTATTACTAGTAGTTATAGTTGCAGTATCAGTATTTGCAAAACTATCATTTGTTCCTACAAATGAGATTGTTTTACAATCATTTGATACCTCTATATTTTTTACTTGAGCTGCCATAGTCTAGAAATTAAAAAATAGGGACAGGCCAATTCCTGCCCCTATTCTATTATACAGTCTTATTACCAAACAAAGTTGATATCAGTAGCTATCGTATATCCAAATGCATCGCCGAAAGTATCAGTTCCAGCATCTCCAACTACGGGAGCAGTACCATCAGTATCAGTATTGTAGATTACAATCTGATTCAAAGCTCCTGCAGGTGCAATACCTGTAGAGTTAGGCCAGTTGTGCTCATACTCAATGACAATTTTGTCGTAGAGTGAACCAACATTTGTGTAAGTTGGCATATTCTGAGGCAGGTACATTCTGTTGAAGTTACCATAACGGCTTCTGCAACGAATCTCTTCGCTCAACACTTGCCATGCATTACCTACTCCAATAACTCCTGGAGTTGTATGACTAATACCATCAACCTCAGCTTCGTCAGTATCATTAAACGCAAATACTTCTATCATAACTCCTGCATGTCGTGCTTCAATTACAAGACCACTGTCACCATTGTCAGTCGTTTTTACCAGCTTATTCAAGAGTCTGTGGTTTTCTACTTTTGCTTTAAGTGCGTCGTACAATGTTGATTCATTGTCAGTAGCTCTTTCAGAGTCAGAGGGAGTAGACTGAACTGTTATGACTTTGTGGTGAGTATTGTTAAATGCACTCAGTGGAAAATCAAATCCTGCACCACTCAAATCTATTAATCCAGATCCGTTAGGATCGTAAAAATTTAATTGAGCTGTAGGAGTGGTTCTTATTACAATTTTCAAAGTAATATCTTTAGCAGCTTGGGCACCACAGTCAAGTGTCCACTTATCCATTGTAGAGACAACATGC
>Ga0070749_10001917_pt1 | contig 14074 bp, 17 predicted proteins | sample VirMetDEL_Nov_18_FD_75180 | JGI IMG/M metagenome (GOLD analysis project Ga0070749, IMG submission 75180) | Aqueous microbial communities from the Delaware River and Bay under freshwater to marine salinity gradient to study organic matter... | ecosystem: Environmental > Aquatic > Marine >...
CGTACACATTAGGCCAAATAGAAGGCATGACCAGTGTAATAGAGATGTTAAAAGACATATCGTCTTTAATAGAGGAGAAAGAAAGTGATAGATAGAGAAGATATACTTGCAGGTGAACCGATTAATGGCCACATAGTCATTAGGGTGGACATCGGACAGATTAAGGAAGATCTAGGCTTGTCGCGAGACAGTAAAATCATCCTCACTGAAATGCAGGAGAAAGCCTTTGCAGGTGCCTCCAGTAAAGGTGTGGTGGTTAAAATGGCTCATGATGCGTTTGGCAGCAAGTATAAAGAAAAGTATGGTGATGACATCAATCCACCTAAAATCGGAGACATAGTACATTTCGTACCATATCAATCCAACCGGATGGATAAAGATGGAGAATACTATTTAATCACAGATGACGGTGTAAAATTTATCCAAAGAACAGGAGATAAAGTGTGAGCGAAGATAGAGAAGATTTAGTTACAGCTGAAGAAGCAATAGATAACGTCGAACAGGACGAAATAGAACAAGAATTTGATGGTTCCGAAACAGAACAGGAAGTCGAAGAGGACTCCCCCGATTCCGAAATCGTCGAACGAGCTAAGAAATACGGACATCTCTCTAAGGAAGAGTGGGTAGCAGCTGGAAAAAATCCAGATTTGTGGAAATCCCCAGAAGAATTTAATAAAACAGGAGAAGTAATTGAACAGCTCTATTCGCTGAAAAAGAAAGTTGATCAGCGCGACAGAGAAATTCAAGCACTGATAGAGTATCAACAGCGTACAGCCCAAAGAGAGTACGAAAAAGCACGAAAAGAACTTGAAGCGCGATTAGCGTCCTCCAAGGATGATATGGACGTTGAGGGAGTAGCCCACTATACCAAAGAGTTAACACGACTTGAAGATATGGAACAGCAATCCCAAGCACAACAAGTTCAGCAAATCCAAAAAGCAGCACAAGAGTCATTTATAGAAAGAAATCAACATTGGTTCAACGATCGTAACCCCGATCTGAAACAACGAGCCATTGAAATAGACAATGAAATTAAAGCAGATATAAACGCAGGAAGATTAAAAGTTAATTCCTTAGATGAAATAGCTCAGATGATAGAAAAGAGAATGAGTTATGAACATCCAGAAAGAGTTCTAGGACCACAAAAAGTAAACAGGTCAATTGTTTCTCCGAGTTTATCTTCGGTTAACAAAACAGCAGTAAATAAAAATTCCAGTAAGAAAATCTTTCAAGGTTTACCTCAGGAATTAAAAGACACATATAATGCCCATCGTCGCATCAGAGCCTCTATGGGACAAGAGTTAACAGAAGCTGAATTTATTGAACGCTTGAAAGCAGATGGCGAAATTTAATATAAATTAACGGAGAAATTTAATGAGTAAATTAAGACAAGAGTTTAGACCAATACCTAAAGTGCAGGATATACAACAAGCACAAAATCGTGATCCAGCATTTATGTATAAAAACGTAATAATAACTTATAAACATGATCCCAACAGGATACAACGATACCTAAACAAAGGATGGGAAATCGTCGAAGCTACGGAAGCTACTAAAGACGACAGATCGTTTACTCCTAATTCAAAAGCAGACAAGTTACGGCCTCAAATGCTGGTGGAAACAACAACAGACGGGCACGAACAAATTCTAATGAGAATTTTAAAAACTACTTATGATAAAAATCAGTTAGATAAGAAACATGCCAGAGAACAATTGCGTATCCAAGAAGCTAAACGCCGAGGAGACAAAATAACTAAACGAGGCAGTGAAATTATTACGCAAGGAGCAGAACTCACAGATGGATTGCCTCCATTACCGGAGGAACTTTAAAATTAACGGAGAAATAAATAATGGCTAATGTTAACGGTGCCTTTGGTCTTCAATTAGTTGAAGATAACAGCAGAACACCTTTAGAAATATGCTTTATCCCTTCTACGGACAACACAGCAATATTCGTAGGGGACCCAGTAAAAACAGCCGGATCATCAGGAAGTACAGCTGGTGGACCAAAGAAAAAAACAGTAGCTCAATGCGCAGCAACCAACCCTATCTACGGAGTAGTTCAAGGTTTTATGCAACATTGGGTAAGCTCAGGAATGGACTTGGGTAGACGACACAGACCTGCATCCACAGCAATGTATTGTCTGGTCAAACCAGCAAACCACCAAGACGTATATCGAGTTCAATCAGACGACGTAGGCGGAGATTTGGCAGACGCTGATATCGGCTTAAATGCTGACTTCATAGTGGGATCAGGAAATGCAACAACAGGTATGTCAGGCGTACAGTTAGATACCAGTACCAAAAACACTACCGCAACACTTTCCCTGAAAATACTTGGATATGATGATAAACCAAGTAACCAAGCAGGCGTAACTTACCAAGACGTATTAGTGCGATTAAACAACATTGAGTTGAGTGGCGGCACTGGAACAGTAGGCTTATAAGGAGAACTAAATGGCTAATTCAGGAAGACACACAACCGGTTCTATACCTCGTTCACTACAATACGGCGTAGATGATTTTGTCAAACATTTTAATAAAGTGTATGGAAACGTTGGGGAAATGCTTTTCAGTAAGAAAGACCCTAACAGCAAAGGATTCTATGAAGCAGTTACCTTAGCTGGTATGGGCGAAGCAGCTAGAAAAGGCGAAGGCGCGGCTATATCATACGATTCCATGGACCAAGAGTCAAACACTCGTTGGGCAGTGCACACGTATGTAAAAGCAGCTCGATTAACTATGGAATCCATAGAAGACAACGTCTATCAAGACTTGTTACCTATGTACGCCAAAGAAATCGCTAAATCACTGGTATATACCAAAGACGAACGACGAGCAGAAATACTCAACAATGCGATCACCTCATCTGAGACAGGCCCAGACGGTAAAGTTCTAATTGCTACTGACCATCCGCTACAGGCAGGTGGAACCAGCGCTAACCGAGCAGCTACCGACGCAGACTTTTCAGAAGATGCTCTGGAACAAATGATTATTTTAGTTGATGGCTTTTTAAACCCGGATGGTTTGAAATCCATGTATAACTGTAAATATCTAGTTGTACCACCAGCACTTCAATTCGATGCATGCAGAGTTCTTGAGTCCAAACTAAGAACCAACACATCAAATAACGACATCAATGCTATTAACCAAAAAGGCATTCTTGAAAGTTATTTGGTATGGAAGCGACTGAGCGATTCAGATAGTTGGTTTGTAACCACAGATGCTGACGATTGCTTAGTAGAAGTTAACCGAAAAGGTTTACAACGACAAGAGCATAACGATCCATATACTTTCGATCTCATCATCAGTATCTACGAACGTTACAGAATGTTATTCAATGACTGGCGAGGTATTGCCGGATCATTTGGAGCATAGATATACAATTTGGTGCCTGCGGGCACCAAGCCAATTACAATGGAGTTAAAAAATGCCAATTTCAAATTATCCAAATGGATTCACAAGTGGGCTTACGGTCCGAGGGGTCCCATTAACAGTAGCTCATCCAGGACAAGTATTTTTCGTTAACGGGTCTAGTGTACTGGCGCCAGGAGGCGTAGGAGGTTCAAACGGAAACCCAGGTACTTATCAAAGACCATTTGCTACCATCGATTTCGCAATAGGTCAGTGTGTGGCCAACAGAGGTGATATCATCTTTGTCATGCCCGGACATACCGAAACCGTATCGACAGCAGCAGGTATCGCTCTCGATGTTGCAGGCGTAGCTGTTATAGGGCTAGGAGTAGGATCACTCAGACCAACAGTAAACCTGACAGCAACGTCAGCTACCGTTACTATGAGTGCAGCAAACTGCTGTTTCAAAAACATTCTATTCACAGGCGGTATCGACGCCATCGTGTCTATGATTGTAGTATCTGCAGCAGATTGTACTATAGAAGGGTGCGAACTTAGAGACGTAACCGGTCAGATGACACTGGGGATATTAACCACAGCAGGTGCTGACAGGCTTAAAATTCTTAAACACGTACACAAAGGTGATACCGCAGCGGGAACTAACGCAGCTATCAGGCTGGTAGGAGGAGACAACATCGAAATTACTGCAGAAGTAATAGATGGTAACTTTGCTACCGGGGGAATAGACATAGTTACAACTGCTTCCACTAACTTGTATGTTCACGATATAGGAAGATTCTATACCCGAAACTCGGCAGATATTTTCTTAATAGATACTATTACAGGTTCTACAGGTCAAATAGGTCCAAACATTAACCTTAGATTGACAGATAACGCAGCTAATATCACAGAAGCCATTACCGGAGCTACATTTGTAGTTATGGACCCTGTAAATGTAGTTAACCTTGCCGGTGAAAAAGGCATGTTAATTAACTGGGTAGCTTCTACCGACGCTTAAGGAGAGTAATCATGGCTAACACCGTGACACAACGAACTCTTTTAGGGTCAGGATCGGACAGAAATATTGTCCGGTCTATCCACATAGTGAGTGACGGTACACAAGAATCTGACACAATAGTTTATGATAATTCCACTTTCGTTAATGATGTAGCAAAAGGACGATTAAAAAAAGTATGGTTGTCAGGAAGTGATTGTGTAGCTAGGTTAGAATGGGACCAAACTACTGACAGTCCAGTTTTTGCGGGAAACCCTTCTACGGGAGGTTATTGGGACTTTTCTGAATTCGGAGGAATGGGAAACCCTAACGAGTCAGGAGCCACCGGAGATCTGCTGTTAACCACATCCGGACTAGCGGCAGGAGAAGAACTGTTTATGGTAATACATGTCGTACAAAATTAATAAAAAATACTTGACATTTTTACCTACATAACCTATAATAACAATGAGACTGAGGAAACTTAGTCGTAAACGCCAGACGGCTTAAACAACTCAGGAATATTACTATTGTTTAGCACAAATGTCTGGAGGGCAACGCCTCAGAGTCCTGTTGACCGTAGGGAACGACGGAGAGGTAACGTAAATCAGCGCAGACGTGAACAGGCTGACGGTAAGTGTCACGAAAATCACCGGACGGGTGGAAGGCCCGTACTTGTTATGGGAAGACCTTGGCGTAAAAATCCTCTGAAGAACACGCTTCAAGATGCTCTTCCCGCCAAATACGCCTGAGTGGTGAAATAGGCAAAACACGACTCTATTAAATGAGTATACACTGGAGGTTCGACCCCTCCCTCAGGCAACCCAAATTTGAAAGGTCGGGACACCTCATCACCGTCCCCTAAGTGATGCAGATAAACATGAAGAGCCTTTCAAATTTATTATTTAATGGAATTAAATGAGTTACAAGTCGGACGATTGGTACATTTTTTGTGATATATGTGGTCAAAGAACATTAGCGTCTAAATCCACAAAATTGTCGACGTATACAGGAAAAGGGGGACTGATTGTCTGTCATCATGATGTCGACAAGATTGATGCCGGACTGGTTCCCTTCTTAGCTCGCAGAGAGCGCACCGTAGATAACATCAGAATAAATCACACAAACACAGATAATGCATCGCCATTAATCGACTTAGAAGACATGGCATATCAATATTATCTGGCATCTTCTCAAGACGAAGCATACATAGTTTCCAGTCAAGACGATGCATACATAATATCCACAACCCCATTATAAAGTAACTGACATGGCAACAATTAGAAAAGTAAAAGACCATACGAATGTTGGCACCTTACAGCAAGGAGATGTCGTACTAGGTGAGCGAACAACCGGTACAACAGTGCTTTTTACTGTACCAGACTTAACTGCCGGTGGCGGAGCCGTGGATTCAGTTAATGGACAAACAGGTGTCGTAGTACTGACAGCTAACGACATTATTCCCGGACTTACAAGCAGTGCTGCTGAATTAAATATATTGGACGGAGCCACGCTGTCAACCGCAGAATTAAATTACGTAGATGGCGTTACGTCATCCATCCAGACCCAATTAGATGGCAAAGCAGCCTCGTTAGGAGCAGACGATAACTACGTCACTGACGCAGAAAAAGTTAAACTGTCAAATCTATCAGGTACAAACACTGGCGACCAAAATGTGTTCAGTACCGTAGCCGTAAGTGGTCAGTCAAACGTCGTAGCAGATAGCACTTCAGACACATTAACGTTAGCTGCAGGATCTAATATAACAATTACAACAGATGCTACCACAGATACGATAACAATAGCCTCGTCTGGAGGAGGAACACCTGGGGGCTCCAACACTCAAGTTCAGTTTAATGACAGCAGTGCTTTCGGAGGAGATGCAGGACTTACTTACAATAAAACCACGGACGTACTTTCAGTAGCTGCCGGAGTATCTATTGGAGGCAATTCCACAGCAGCTGGATATGCTGAATTTAAAGAAGACACAGACAACGGCAGTAACAAAATAACGTTAACGGCCCCTTCATCGATCACCTCAGACAAAACACTTACATTACCTGACGTAACAGGTACTATATATGCCAGCGGAGGAACAGATGTAGCTGTTGCTGATGGAGGAACGGGGGTAAGTGCTTTGCCGTCGTTTTTCGTAACTAGGTCAGCACAGCAATCAATAAACACTAATTCTTATGTTAAAGTTCAATTTGACACAGAAACTTTTGACACAAATAATTATTTTGATTCAACTACAAACTATAGATTTACGCCGCAGGTGGCTGGAAAATACTTAATTTGCGTAGCCTTAGCTTGGGAATCAACCGTAGACCAATCGTACATGAACACGGCTATATATAAAAACGGAGCAGGAATATTTTATTTAGAACAAAGATCCTCGGGAACTGTGGGCAATACTGTTCCAGCAACAGCCATAGTTAATTTTAATGGATCTACCGACTACTTAGAAATATATGCATATCAAGACTCCGGTTCAGCTAGAAATATTCAGACTTACAGTGTATTTTCAGGAATTTGGGCAGGACCTTAAAATGAATATAAATGAAATATTAAAACTTAAATTTAGCAATGCAGATTTTAGAAAAGACATAATATTGCAGGATGACGGAAATGGCACATACATAAAATACTGGGATGAGTCATTAGGACCGAAACCAACTCAAGAGCAACTTGATCAATGGGCAATAGAACTAGAGCCCGTTAAATACACTCAAGATGCCAGAAGGTCACGCAGAGAAGCGTATCCTCCTATTGGAGACCAATTAGATATGATATACAAAGCTATGGACGCAGGCATCTTGCCAGTTGTATCTGATTTTTACAATTCTATTAAAGCCGTCAAAGACGCATACCCAACGGTGAAACCATGATATATATCTTAATAGGTTTATTAGTTGTTTCAAACATATCCCAATGGTTGTATCTGTATACAAAATTTAAACCGCAACAACAATCACAAATAAAGGCAATTCCAAACAGAGACATATTTAATATTATATATGGTGATCTTTGATGTCGAACAAATACTTCAACGGACGAAAAGAGCGCTACATCTTTTGTGATATATGTGGACAAGCATGTTACATCAGTGACGCTGTAAAACTTAAAGCAGAAACAGGCAGAGGCGGCTTAATGGTCTGTCCATTAGATGCCGATAAAATTGATTTTGGATTAATTCCCTATGTTCCAACAACTGAGCGAGCAATAGAATGGTCACGAGTTAACCATCAAAACGTGACAAACGGTACCGCTCCGCTGGACATTGAAAACACAACAGGATTAGGCGTATGAGCAGATCAGGCAGTTACAACTTTACTCTCGACAGAGACACCATCGTTAAACGAGCTATGCAGCTTATTAACATTATAAACATAAACCAAACAGCTCGTGGTGCGGATTACGAATACGCTATCGATATATTCCAAAGCATGCTTAAATTGTGGCAAGCTGAGGGCATTCAGATGTGGAACAGAAAACAAGCCACATTATTTCCAGCGTATCAAGATTATCAATACAGCATTTCCAGCACAGGCGATCATTGTGCAAACTCATATGTCAACACCACACTGTCTGCCGCAGAAGCAGCCGGACAGACCGTATTATCGGTCACATCCTCATCTGGCATGACAGCTAACGACGCCATCGGTATAGAATTAGACGACAACACCAGACAGTGTACTACAATTGTATCTGTTGACTCAGCTACACAAATCACAGTAACAGCTGCCTTAACAGGAGCCGCAGCGTCTGGAAACACAGTCGTCAGCTACACAAACAAAATTGCGGATCGACCTCTCAGAATATTGGACATGCGTACCGTAGATTTGAAAAACAATGAAACTGCCATCACGATGGAAAACATTGGATATGATCAGTACTTTAACATCCCCGTAAAATCCACTGATGGCAGACCAATCAATTACTATTATGATAAACTGCTGGATGCCGGAGAGTTATACGTATTCCCTCGTCCAGACGAAGTCAGTGTGTTGCTTGAGTTCACTTACCACGAAGCTATCGAAGACGTGGATTCAGCTACAAATAACCTAGATTTTCCTACCGAATGGACACTGCCCCTTATATGGGGATTAGGTGCCGAATTGTGCATTCCATTCGGTAAATTCGAAGAATTCAAAACAATAAAACCCCAAGCAGACGAATACAAAAAAATTGTCCGTGAATTTGATAACGACGAAGAACCGTTCTATTTACTGCCTGACATGAGTGCATATCAGTAAAATGATTAAACGAGATAATATATGATAATTGATTTGTTGGGCGGAACATACGAGCACAGATTCAAAGAATGGAACAGTCAGCGTACAATAAATTGGTACCCTAAGATAACTGACCAACTAGAAAAAAACAAAACCCAAATGGCTTTAATGCCTCGACCTGGTTTAAGAGAATTCTGTGATTTATCCGGTCAATCAATCAGAGGGCTGTTTACGGCCCGTACACTCACTCAGACGCGTTTATTTGCTGTTACCGGTACATCCCTGTATGAAATCAAATACGACGGCTCAGCGACGCTTATTGGGGCTTTAACGGGCATGTCGACTGGGTCCAGGTCCAAAGTATACATGGCCGTCAATAATAACAGTGAGTTAATGATTCAAGATAATCTGGCTGGTTACGTATTTGATATGACCACCAATACGCTGACAAAAATAACAGATGTCGACTATCCAAACGGAACATCGCTGGATTATGCTGACGGATATTTTATTGTATCTGACGGAGAAGGACGAGTCAGTTTCAGCGAGTTAGGGAGCGGTCAAACATGGCCCGGAAACAACTTTTTTACCCCAACCTATAAACCCGACGGTGTGCGAGCCATAATTGCATCCAGAGAAGAAATATATTGCTTTGGAGACGAGACAATCGAGGTGTACATAAATGATGGCGACACTCCATTTATACGACAGACACGTACCAGTATATACAACGGACTAACAGCTAAAGACAGCTTAGCTTCTTTTCAAGGTGGTGTGTTCTTTTTAGGAAAAAGCAAAAACGGCGGATCAGACGTATTCTTAATGGGACCTGATTATTCACTGTCCCCAATTTCTACGCCGGCCATTGCTCAAATACTGAATGAACAAACCAATGAAGACGCAGAGGGATTTTTGCGATCCACAACAGACGGCCACATATTTTATCATCTGCACTTACCTTCCGTACACACGACGTTGGTATACGATGCAACCACTAAATTATGGCACGAACGATTAAGCACCAGACCGTTTCCAGACGCAGACGGCTCATATCCTCAAGATATCTATCGAGCTAGAAATTATGCTGAGTTCAAAGGATTAAATCTGTATGGTGATTGGTGGAGTGGTAAAATATTTATCGAAGACAGCAGCGTCACAACAGATGACGGATATGTCAGAATATTAGAAAGAATCAGCCCAATATTTCACAATGAATTGAAAAACATTTCTGTGTACGGACTGGAATTTGATATCAGTTCTGGCAGAGGAAATACAACTGGACAAGGATCAATTCCAATAATGACCGTCAGCTATTCTAAAGACGGTGGAAACACGTTTGAATCCGAGGATTGGTTGGAACTAGGGTCACTGGGAAACTATGACTATCGAGTAAAAACAAACTCATTGGGAACAGCAAGAAACTGGATTATCAAATTCACCGTATCTGATCCAATAGACATTGCAATAACTCAGGCAGTAATTAACGGTACGTTTGGGACATATTAATATGGCAGTTAACGTCAACACAATACCTTCAATAAACATACCTTTTACAGACAAGAACGGCAGAATCAACCCTATATGGCACGATTTTTTAAGGTCATTTGTCACCTCATCTGTTGATGGAACAATTTCCGAATCGTCACCTGCAACAAGCGTAACAGCCGGACCAGGATTAATAGGCGGTGGACAAGGAGATGTAACACTGGCTGTCGGAGCAGGCTCAGGAATAGCGGTTAATGCGGATACGGTCGCAGTGGATATTGTCAACCAACAATATTATAAACCCACAGGAGAGGATGAACTATTACTAGTTGACGTATCAGATAATAATACGATTAAAAAAGCAAAAGTAAGAGACGTAGGAGGAGCTCCAGGAGGCCTTAATACCAATATCCAATACAATAGCGCCGAAACATTTGGAGGAGACAGTAATTTTACGTATAATGGTACCACGGTAACCCTCGGGGCAATGAGCACCGACGGAGTAAACTTTGCTTCTGCAAACAACGCAGGAACCAGCCCCTTTGTATTTACCGTCCCAGTAGGCAGTGCTAGTTATCACTATAAATTTCTTCAATCAGGATCAGGATCGTCAGATATGCCCGTCCTTTTTGGATCGTCATTAGCCAGTACCTCAGTGACTATAGATAACAATATCAACAGCGGTGGTTCTACTACGACAAACTCATCTCTAGTGTTCGCTAGATCAGGAGCTTCTAAATGGTCAATAGGGTTAACCGGATCAGCGTCAGGAAGTACGTTTACACTAGGAACCACAGGACTTAACGTCAATAACGTTTTTACCGTAGATGCAACAAACTTTTTCTTCACTTTAAATAAATCCATGATGCGTACTATTACTGCATCAATAACAGCGTCTACAACCAGAACTCAAGGTCAAGGGGCATTGACGGCAGATATAAATGAAATCAGCGTTTGCGCTAACTTAAACGACACCGTTACATTACCGACAGCGGTGGCAGCCAGACACTGTCTAGTTATAAACAACGGGGCCCAAACATTACAGGTATTTCCAGCTAGTGGAGACAATCTAGGTGCCGGATTAAATACGTCTACTACAATAGCTTCTGGATCTAGAAAATGGTTCGTAGCGTATGACACAACAAACTGGGAACCAGTAATATGAAGTATATTTTTCAAACAGCTGATATGTCATTTATTAAAAGAATATTGGCCATTGACAACAACTATGAGTTACTGGCTTATGATAACAGTCCTTGTTTAGCTAATTACGTTCCCACCGGTTTGTGGTTTATCTTGGTCGATGGAACATCAATAGCTGGTTACGTTAATTTAATGTGTTTAAACAACGTATTGTGGTCACCTCACATTTATATATTCAAACGACATCGAGGGCGTGGATCAGAACAATGGGGAAGATTAATCTTTAACGAAATGAAACAAAAATACAATGCTAAAAAATATTTGGCTTTAACGCCTTATTTACCTGCTAAGAAATACGCAGAAAAAATAGGCTTTAAATACGTGACAACACTGACGCAATCCATTCAGAAAAACGGACAATTATTAGATCAATATATGCTATCACTGGGAGACGATTAATGATAGGCGGACAAGACCTGACTAAATACCTGGTCAATTTTGACTCTTCTGCGTGGGCAGAACAGGCTAATAAACAGTTACAAGATGCTTTAAATCAAGGGCTGCAATATTCACAGACGTATTCTCAACAAGCTGCTAATGCACTGCAAGATTACAACAATCAAGCTCAAAAGCAGATGCAACAAGGGTTCAATCAATCCCAAGCACTGACGGCTCCTCAAAGACTAGCTACTTATAATGCACTAGATGCTTATCAGAATCTGCTAGGATTACCTACCGCCCAAGGAGGCAGTTTTCAATTAGCACAAACAATGAATAACAGCGCGATGGGACAACCATTAAATTCACAACAACAGCAAACGGTTAATGGATATAACCAAGGTCTGTTACAAGGAGTACAATAATGGAAAGTTACATCCCAAGCATATACCCACAAAGCTACATTCCAAGCGCCATACCGGGTACTTCCAGTGTTGTATCGGGTGCAACATCAGCTGCAAGCACACTATCGCCATCAGTTATCAGTGCCATACAAGGAGCTGCGTCTGGAGCAAAACAACCAACATTGGGAACTCAAGGGGTCGTCAACGGAGCAGTAGCTGGAGCGAAAATAGATCCATCGGCATACTCAGGACTGACTCCTTGGGAACAAAACAAATTAAACTCAATAGCTAGTGGCAGAGACTTTTTTGGAGTAGATAGCTTTTTACAGTCGATTTCCAACAAATCAACCGGAGCAGCAGCTGGAGCAGGTACAGGTGGGAATGGAATCGGGGGAACAACTGAGGGATGGTTAAGTCCAGAAGAAATGAGAGCTAAACTGAATGGTTTGGGTTCATATTCAGGGGCTAATGGGATGTCAGGAGGAGGTGGATCAGGTGGGGGCGGAACAGGTTCATCTGGATCAATCCAGATTCCGTCTTCAGGACAAACAACATCGACCGGAAACGCGCTAGGCAGTATGTCGCCAGTGTCAGGTCAAGCAACGCCGCCTAGTTATTCTTACAACCCGTACAATACAGGACAGCAAGTATCGTATCAGTCCCCTAATGGACAACAACAAGCATACGGTCCTGGATCACTTAATATGCAACAAGCTAACCCTCAATCAGGGATGCAAAACTATTTAAACACCACTGGGTATCAGCTGCTGGGTGACCCCTCGTATCAACGATATCAACAAAGCCCAGGGTATCAATATGCGGTCGACGAAGCAATGGGACAGGTACAGCGAAATGCTGCGTCACGTGGATTGTTGGAATCGGGTCGAGTAATGCGAGACATGACCGATCGAGCACAAGGAATGGCACTGCAAGATTATGGAAATTGGTGGAACCGTCAAAACCAACTGTACGGTGATTACCAAAATCGCTTAGCAGGATTAGCTGGCGGCAGTGTAGGTTCCGAACAAGCATACAATCTAGGACAAACAATGGGTGCTGGAACAATGCAAACCGGCAACAATTTAGCTTCGCTGTTTGGAAACCAAGGAACAAGTGGATTTGGCGGCATGGTAAATACCGGTGCAGCTCAAGCCAACAATCTGATGAATTCAGGAAACACTCAGGCACAAATTAACTCGGCCAATTCCGCCACTCAGTTAGCCGGTGCAACATCAGGACTATTTTAGGAGAACAACATGCCTTTGGACATTAGCCCAGCTAACTTTGCAGGACTGGCAGCAGTAGCAGCAAATGGTGGTGGTAATATTAACCTTACTGTTCCAGGTGCACTTGGGCTGCAAGCATATCAAACTAATTTAAACAACTTGAATGAAAAACAAAAAAATGCTTTGGCGTTAATGCAACTTAGACAGCAAGGCGAATTAGCGCTTAGGGAACAGCAACAAAAACGACAAGAAATGCAACAAACCGGTTTATATCAACAAGGGTTGTTACAAAACGCAGCGAACCAACAAACAATTCAAAAACAAGAAAACGAAGCTCAGCGGCAATTACGACTGCAGGAATTAGCCAATCAAAGACAAAATATTGTCCAGACAGGCGAATATCAACAAGGCATGCTTACCAATGATCAGCAAAAACTAGCCCAAGAACAAATGGCCCGTGAGATGGCTAAGCTGCTAGACGAGAAAAAAGAAACGCTACAGGCCAAAGGCGCATTTGCAGCATATGGGTTAACTGCTATGAAACAAGCTAAAACCCCAGAAGAAGCACAGGCAATTAGAACAGAAATGTTGCAAGAGGCAGTCGCTAAAGGATACGCCACAAAAGACGAAGCCAAGATGTATGCTAAAATGCCCTTATCTCAGTTTACTAACGGTCTTACGTATCAAGCTATGATGTATGATGGAATAGATAAATTTAAAGCTGCTATGGATGCTACTAAAGAAAAGAAAACAGAAAGTGGCAACGTAGAAGTTAGAGACCCAGTTACAGGTAAA
>Ga0070749_10001918_pt1 | contig 14066 bp, 22 predicted proteins | sample VirMetDEL_Nov_18_FD_75180 | JGI IMG/M metagenome (GOLD analysis project Ga0070749, IMG submission 75180) | Aqueous microbial communities from the Delaware River and Bay under freshwater to marine salinity gradient to study organic matter... | ecosystem: Environmental > Aquatic > Marine >...
CTTATCACCTAAGTTAAAAAAACAATTGGGTTATGAGGAAGATGAAATGGAAAACAAACCTGAGAGTTGGCAAGCCATTTGTGATAAGTTAGATTTAGAAAAGACTGAAAAGAGAATAGAGGATCATTTAGATGGTATTACAGAAGACTTTAAGAGTCTTATACATTTTACCCATAAAGATGGTCACATCGTAAAAATATTGTGTAGAGGAAAGGTTGTTAAGAGAGATGAGAATAACCAACCACTAAGAATGATTGGTACTCACACCATTATATTGTAATTCTATTTACTTTTAAATTAATACCATTATTAACTCCCCACTCTTCGAAACCATCTGCATGATTTAACCTATCTTCCCACATCTCAATTTCTGTTACATTAGGGTTTTGTTCAACTAATTTTTTAAGTGTATTAATTTTACTTGTGAATGTATCACCTTTTTCTTTATAATGGTATTCATCGAATATGATACCATTTTTATGTAACACTTTTTCTACTTGATTAGCTAATTTAGGTATTCTACCTGTTAACATAACCATTAAAGTATTTTTATCAATAGATTCACCGATATAATCTCTTTTGGTTTCATCTATTAATTTAATATTGAATACACTTTCATCTAAAGATTCTGGTTTTGACCACCATCCTTTATGTGGATAATCTTTTTTTGTTTTTGCTTCCCATAGAGCAATACCATCTTCTTTATTTGGTGTGTCTGCTAATGTACCATCAAAGTCAAAGATTGATATCTTATTTATTGTTTGTTTTTCTTCCGTAATTAAAACTCTTCCGTATCTAACACTTTCATTCTTTAAGTCTAATACACTACCTTGTGCCCAATCGGCAAAGTTTTCAAATGGTACAACATGTGATTCACCATCATATATGAATTTAATTTTCTTATTGACAAAATCAATATCTCTATTGTAATTAAAATATAATCTATCGTCTTTTGACTTGTATAAATCACCATATCTCTTACTTAAATTAGTTTTTTCTATGATATCATCTATAATTAATTTACCTTCTAACCATTCATCATATTGACCTTCATCGTTATCTTCAACCCACCTTTCTAAATTTTTATTTAATTCTTCTACATGTTCATTTGAATTGCTATTCCAATAACCCGCGTCATACCAAACATATTCTAAATCAATAGGGGGTTGAAATTCTAAATCTGCAACTTCATCAAAATTTAATGGTGAGTTATCTTTTATTAACTCAAAAAAATCATCAAAAGGTATGGTCACAGATGAATCATAATTATCAACCTCATATTTTATTTTCTCATTGTAATAATCACGTAAAGCTTTTGTCCTTTCACTTCCGGTCATATATGAAATTGTTGATAAGTAATCACTTCTTAAAGTATAGAAAAAATTTTCTGGTAACATTTCTTCTAAATATTCTGCCATTCTTTCACTTTCAGGGTTATTAGATTCTAAATACTTTAACGCCTCATTATTTTTAGTAATAATTGATATTTTTTCAATTAATTCTATTGTTTCATCATTAAAATTAAAATAATTAAACTCATCACTATCATATTCATCATAGTAATCACTATAAGAGGAAAAAGCTTCAGCATATTTCCAGTAATCATCTTCATATATACCGGTAATAGAGGTATAATTTTGTATTTCATCACCTAGATAAAAAGTAACTTCATCAGTATCTATCTCTATACAAGGGGTGTTTACAGAAGAGTGACCATATGATTGATACGTTTTTTTACAGGCTTGTATTTTATCATAAAATTTATCAGGTATATCTGACTGATCAAATTCTTCAGGTTCCTCCACCATTTTATTTAAGAAAGTTAATATAGGATTTGTATCTCTATTAACTTCAGTTACTTGTTTATAATCACCATCTTCTCTATAGTTTAATAACCATAGCGCATACACTTTATTGGCAGTGCGTGTATCCATACCTAGTGTGTTATGTAAAAAAGCTACTATTTGGGTTTTACTTGTATACCCCGTATCATTTATTTTTTTTAATACTTTTATTTCAATACCTCTAAGACTCATATTCTTTTTAATTATAAATATTAAAAAATAAATTAGAAAGCTTTTGTTTTAAATAAAAAATTGTATACTTTTGTTAAACACTATTAATAAAAAGGATAAAATTATGGAATATTTAAATTTAGATTCGTTAAGAGAGCAAACACCTTCAGTTTTTGCAAATAAACCACACTCAAAAGTTTCAGATAAATATACATTTATACCAACAACTGATGTTATAAATGTTTTGGCAGATAAAGGTTGGTTACCTACAAAGGCAAAACAATACCTTTCTAATAAAGATATTAATTCTAATATGTATAGAAAACATCTAATTAGATTTAGAAATGAAGAAATGGTAAATAATTTTGGTGGTGTGGATGATACTTTACCTGAGATTGTTTTATTTAATTCACATGATGCAACATCATCGTTTAGATTCAATATTGGTTTATTTAGATTAGTATGTGAGAACGGTTTAGTCGTTGCAACAGAAAACTTTGGTGAATGTAGAATTAGACACCAAAACTATGATACCAATGAAGTTATTGCAACTATTGATGAAATGACTCGTAATTTTCCTATTATCTATAATAATATGGAAAAAATGAAGTCTAAGATACTAACTGATAGTGAAGTCATTCAATATGGTAAAATTGCATCTCAGAGACACTTTGGTGAAGATAGAAATATTTCTATTGAAAATCTATTGAATGTTAGAAGGGCTGCAGATGATGGGAATGAATTATGGAAAGTTTTCAATAGAGTTCAAGAAAACATTTTAAAAGGTGGTATACTAACTAGTAGACGCGTCGATGATAAGATCATTGTGAATAAAACTAGAGAGATAAAATCAGTAGACACTAATATCAAACTAAATAAAATGTTGTGGGGGTTAACTGAAGAGTGGTTATAGAAAAAAAATAATGGGGGATAAAACCCCCATTTATTAAGATAAAATAGTAGTATTACCGAATCTACCATCTTCACATGTCTTAAATATAATTTTATAAGACTTAATTTTGTTAGTGTTGATATAGATTGTATCCATATACATTTTAAACATTTCTATTGCTGAATTTTCTGTGGATGCAAAAACTCTATGTGATCCTAAATCATCGGCTACGATACCCCATTTTTCATAACCTTCATTAAGGTAGTGGTAAAATTCTTCTGTTAATTCATAATCGTAGTGAAAAATAAACCATTTAAGGTTGTTTAATGCTTTTTTTCTATTTACTACATTTGTTTCTGTAAAATTTTTAGGTAAACTCATTTATATTTTTTAAAACTATTGTTATTATTATTATTTACATTAAATAAATACATAAATTAGAAAAAATGAAAAAATATATAATATTACTATTATTATTAACTACTTGTGTTAAAAAAAATGCTGATGATTTTTGGGTGTTTAAGATAAAAGAAGGTAAACACAGGTCAACTACTAAAGTAAAAACAATAAATAGAGATAACATACATTTTGAGTTGGTATTAACTGAATCATGTAAATATGAAACACTTAACCCAGTTAATCAGTGGGATGTTAATAAGATATTTGGTTTTAGTGATGGTGGTGGTCATATGGAAAATTCAGCCAGGATTGGTTGGAGATGGGTTAATAATGAAATTCAATTAATGGCTTACACACACTACAATGGTGATTTTAATTTTAAAAAGATTTGTGTTGCTAATACAGGTGTACACTATGAATGTAGAATAAATTGTTTAATTGATAAATATGAATTCATAGTACATAATGATACAACGTATATGGACAGATATTGGATTTATTCTAATAGAAGGTACTTATTGTGGCCTTACTTCGGAGGTGACGAAGTTGCCCCACATGATATCACAATAAAAGTTAAACTATTAGATTAAATATAAAGAATTATCCAAAGGATATTAGCGAATAAACCACCATATGCTGCAATGAATGTAAGTATCTTAGCGTAAGGTGTGTCTAAATAACCTCTCTTCCACCATATTGGATAACATATACAAGCTAATAAACAAATAGCTGTTGGGAATATCATTGTGAATAATTGGAAGTTGGTTATTGCTAAGAAAATAAAATATAACGAGCTTATAATTTTAAAAAACCCTTGCCAAAACCACTGTCTATATTCTTTGTCTTTGTTTTTTAATAAACCTTTTTTAGGTTTTGATTCTTCTGTTGGGTCTTCTATTATTTCACTTGTTTTATCAAGTGTATCACCACAGACACCTTTCTTCAAAACCTTTTCAACAAACTTACAAGGTTTTAATCCTTTACTCTCTAATGTTTGAATCAATTCTTCTTTATGGTTAACAGCTGGTGTTTCATTACGTTCTTCAGATTTTTTAGGCGTATCACCTTCACCCTTACGTGTATCTGAGTTTCTTTCTAATGTATATCTGTAATAAATTAACTCTTGTTCTTTATATTTTCTATAGTTTTGTATGTTATACTCTTTTGACATCTCTTTTTCTATGCCAACAACGCCATTATCTGTATACTTATAAGATCCACAAGAAACAAAAATTAATAAGGATAATAATAAAAATGATATTTTAAATGTTTTCATATTAATAAATATCATTGAATTTTACAATATTCTTTTTGAGTAAAATAATATTGCGTTATTTACCCATTTTACTATATTTTTCGATTAAATTTCTTAATTCTGCTGCTTCTTCATAGTTTTCAGTTTTTATTGCTTCTTCTAACTGAAGGTTAAGAACATCTAAAAGATTAGTGCTATCTATATTGTCAATGATTTTTTGTTTGGTTTGATCTCTTTGATCTGGACTACCATAGAAAGTAATCTCATGAAGAATGGAACCTAAAATTTCGAATAATGTTATCACACATTCACTTTTTGGGTAATCTATATCCGTATTTTTAGTGTTGTTTTCAATATTTAATAGTGGATCAATAATAATAGGTATATTTTTCATCTCTGCAATAGACATAAATTCTAAACTATAAACAATACCAGTTTCTGTATTAACCCCATCAAAATCAATTCTAATGTCTGAAAAACCTTGATTCGAATCTACTTCAAAATATTCTAATGTTTTTCTTATTCTTATGTGCTCAATACCAATGTCCTCTTTTTTAAGATTAACTTTAGTATCTTCCCATTCATTTCTAAATATGTTAATAGAATTACCACCCATAGTCTCACCAAATACGGTGTCAATGAAGTCACTATCTTTCATTAACTGATCAAATAAGTGACCAAATGTTGCACCATCATCAATTTTTATATGGTTGTCTAAATGGTATTTAATGCTTTCTATTTTTTCTACTGAACCACTAAAATTATCTTCTAAAAATAATTCTCCGTTGATATCTAAAAGTAAATTCTTCATACTAATAAATACATGAAAAATTACTAAAGTTATGGTTAACTATACTAAGCTTAGTTGTATTGGATTAAACCATTCTGGTACCTCTCTATTCTTCCATTTACACATATATGCCTTTTCTATGTTGTAATAATTTCTATAACCATCTATTGGATTTTCTCTCTTACATTCATCTGGCATTGCTTGTGGTATCTCTGTAAATCCCTTATCTTCTATGTTAGGTAGGTTTACCATACACCACTCTAAATGTTCTTGTGTCTTATGTCTTTTACCATACCTGTGAGTGTATTCTTTACATAACTCCATAGTCATATCACATAACCATACATAGTTGGATAATGATTCTCTAGCCCATTTGTTTGATGGGTGATTAACGTGTGTTTTCTTATAAGGTGCCTCACCACCAGTCATCCAGTGAGCTGTACATAAAAGTTGAACTCCCTCGATAATCATTTTTACACAATGGCGATCGCAATGATACTGGGCACATAGTTTTGGATCTTCATCTAAATAAAATATATTCATAATTTAATGTTTATAATTGTTTTCTAATAAAAAAATGGAATGTTCATTTAGTTTAACAATTCCTTTACAAATATAATCAAAAATAATTTTACTATTAAGTAATTTGAAGTATTTATTAGATATGAAAAAGATTATTATTACAGAAAGTCAATTTAAAAGGATGCGAGAAAATGTCCTTTTAGAGAGGGTTTGCCCTCAAGGTCTATCCTATGATGAAAAGATATCAGGATGTGTTAAGGTTGAGGAATTGCCGGAAGTAACTATTTTGGGTTTTAAAAATGACCCTACTGGTGAAATCGCAGAGGCATATAAACAATATCAAGAAAATTATTTTAAATTAGAACAACTTTATAAGTTAAATGATTTAACTTTGGATGGTGCATTAAAATGGGATAGTGAAAAAGACAGAGCTAGTGTTGAAATATTTAAAAATTTAAATGAGAAGGTAAAGAAAAAATATAAAGAAGAATATGACAAGTTCGAAACTGTTAGAAGAAAACGTTTTGTTGACGAAGAGGTGAGACCGATGATAGATAAACCATATGTATGGGGTAAGGCAGGTCCAGAATTTTTCGATTGTAGTGGTTTGATATGTGCGGTTTTTGAACAAGGTAGAGATACTGCAGATGGGTATTTCAACACTGCAGATATTTTTACAGATATAAGTAAAGTTAAAGTTGGGGATATTGTTTTCTTTGATTATGACCCTGATAATGTATATGATGAAATTAATAATCCTGATGGTGATAAAAAACCTATCGATCATGTGGGAATAATATCACAAGTTGAAGGTAAAAGAATTAAAATAATACATGCTTCTGGTGATCAGAATTGTACTTATGAAAGTTTTAAGGAAGGTAAATTACCTAATAAATGTAAAGTCAAAGAAGTTAACTATGGTCCATATTGGAAAAGAAATACTAAGGGATTTGGTAGGTTTGTAGGGTTTGAATATTAATTTTACTATTAAGTAATTTAAAGTATTTATTAGATATGAAAAAGATTATTATTACAGAAAGTCAATATAAAAGACTATTTAAAGAAGAAATGGTATATAACATTGATGGTGACATCGATTTTAAAGGTAATGAATTATCTAATGGTGGACCTGTTAGTGATCAGTGGACATCTATATTAAATGATTTAGATGATCTTTTAGATGAGGCAGGTATTAGATATAAGATAACTGCTGGTAATGATAAGTTTCATAAAAGAGCAAACCCTAAATCTAGACATGCCATTGGTTGTGCGGTTGATTTTGCGATAAGGAGAAGTGGAACAGGAATTAGAAAAAGTGTATTTAATAAAAAGTATGCGAGTAAGGTTTTTGAGGTGATGCAAAAATTGGTTAATAAGTATTCCTCATCACATGATTTTTCTTGGTTAGACGAATACAATAGAGGTACGGGACACTCAACAGGAGGGCACATACATATGTCAATAGGTAGACAATTTTGTGGTGGGACTAAAGGTAAAGAAATTAAGTCTACACAAAAATTACCATCAGATGCTGGTAAGTTTAATAGTGATGATATTAAAGATACACCTACGAGTACTTCATCTAATAGTAGTGACTTAATAAAAATGGGATCTAAAGGTGATAAGGTAGTAGAGTTACAAACTAAATTAAAAAGTTTGAATTACGATTTAGGTGACACAGGAGATAATGAAGATGGTATTGATGGTGTATTTGGATCAAATACTCAGAAAGCAGTAAGGAAATTCCAAACAGATAAGAAGATACGAGTTGATGGTATAGTTGGACCCGAAACTAAAGAAGAGTTAGGTTTAGTATAATCACTTATAATAATTCATAATAGAAATAGAATTGATCCCCATCAACGGCACAATATAATCTTTTTGCCTTTTTCTTTGATACTAATTCTGCAATTTCTTTTGACTTATCTTTCTCATCTAATGAATGTCTAACAATCTTACCACTCACACCTTCTATTTTATCCCACCTAACTGGTGTATTTTTATTAGTTTTTTTAATAGGTGATTTCTTAGCAACCCTTTTCTTTGGGGTTGTCGACTTAATTTCATCTGTTTCTACTTTCTTTCTAACCATAAAACAAATATATAAAAAAAATATAAATAAAGTATCTTTTTTTAGTAAATTTCATATGTTAAATAGTTTTTTAGTGGTATTTATATTATAGTTATATAAAAAATATTATGGATTACATTAAAATAGGTATTGGATCATTATTTTTATTTGTTGGTCAGGTTTTGGTTTGGTTTCAAGCTTATGCACCGATTAAATTTGAATGGTTAAAAAATAAGGGTTGGTGGTTCCCATACCTTATATCGATACCAATTGCGTATACATATATAAAGGGTATTGAATATATAGTTTCAGGCACTGGTGGTGAAATGTGGCCTTCACGTATTATAGGTTTTTGTGTTGGTGTCATTTCTTTTGCATTTTTAACATCTCATTTTAATGATGAATCAATAAACCTAAAAACACTTGTTTGTATATTCTTATGTATATGTATTTTAGGGATACAAATATTATGGAAAACCAATTAAGATTATTACTGTTTCTTATATATTTATATATAAAAATAAGTTATGTCTGAAAAGGGTAAAATTAACATTTCACAAATTAGAGGTCTAGACCAACTACCTTACTACCTAAATAAATTAGGTGAATTATATATTGAAGATAATAATGTTGTCTTAAACTACAATGCTAGTGGAGATACTTCAGTTACATCTATAGGTGCTGGTTTAACCATACAAGATGGTGATGCTTTAGGTAATGATGTTACATTTAGAATAGGGTCACTTAATACGTTAAGTGATTCTGATTTAAATATTTCAGAATATACTAATGGAAGTGGGTATACTAACTTAGGTTTTGTTACTGAATTAAACGATATTGTCTTAGGTAACTCTTCAACATCATCAATGGATGGTGTTAGGGTTATTAAAGAAAAAGATATTATAAATGGTGGTACATTAAGTGGTGAAACATCGTATAGTGGTAGTAACAGATATTTAAAGTTTTTAGTTAAGTCATCTGAACAGAGTGGTGTTATACCTTCAGTTAATGATTTATTACCTGGTGAGTTAATGTTAAATATAGCTGATGGTAAATTATTTACATTAAAAGGTAGTAATGGGAATTATGAAGTTATAGAGTTAGGTGGTATCTCAAACTCTAGTAGTGGAACAACATCTTCAGGAACTACTTCAGGAACTACTTCAGGAACTACTTCAGGTACAACACCAACAATACAAAATTTAACGTGGACATCTCCAGCTGGTACGAGTAACGAAGAAAGATATCCAGCTTATGGTCTTTATGATTATTCACACTCAATGTTTATAATTAGAGCTTCTGAAATAGGATCAGGTAGTAAATTACTTCATGGGTTACAAATAGAAATGGCTGGTTATACTGGTGGTTATACTTATGCTAATCAAACAATAAAATTAGCACACACTAGTGATTTAGAATTTGGAGATAATGTAAAGGTTGATTTAACAAACATTAATAATGTAACTAATCTAACAACTGTTAAAGCTAATTTTAATTGGACTATAGGTTCATCAGGTTTCCAAACAATAGAGTTCGATACTAATTTTGAATATAATGGTAGTGATAGTTTATTGATTATATGGGAAAATAGAGATGGTAACTGGAATTCTGGATTTGGTTGGGCTGAATGTTGGTTTGATAACACATATGTAGATTCTTGGTATAAGTATCAAGACAATTCTTATCCAAGCGGATATGGTACAAAAGATTTATCATATAGACCTAACTTTAAATTAAATTATTAAGATATGGCGGTAGATACACAAAATTTAGAAATAGAATTAAACAATTATGGTAATGTGATTGTTTGTGATGAAAATAATATTAAATCATTTATAGTTGTTGTTGAAAATCTTATAACAGATGTTACAACAATAAAAACGATAATAGATGGGTATGTATTAAACGATTTTCAAATATTAAAAGATATTAGATTGTCTGATGGTAAATTGAAATGTTTATATATTAAAAGTTAAGTGATATGGATAATAAGATAACAATAACTTTTAATACTTCATCTGAAACAAAATTTTCTATAACTAGCGAAAATTTTAATATATTAGAATTAGATAATAGTATTGAAGTTAATAAAAAAATACAAGAAAATCTGGTGATAATCTTATATGCGTATAAGAAACTTATTGATATTTCCGAAAAAAGAGGTGTTATAGAAAATAAAGATAAAATCTTAAAAAAGTTAGATGAGATACTAACTATTATTGGTTGATCTTTTAATATTTCTTTTATGTTGGTTAATTATATCTAAAGATGAAAATTTAGTTATTACTAAACCTAAAAACAACATTAATATCATTATTGAAGGTGCTGATTTACCTGAAGTAGATAAGTTATAATTCCAAAGTCCGTGATATGTTATTGAACATATTAAACCTATAAATAAAAATATTATTTTTTTAAGTAATGGGTTTTTAGATATAAAAATACCGAATAATGATCTACTACTAAAAATACCTGTTTTTATCCTACTTAATGCCAACCAATATCCAGTAAACATACCAAATAACATATGAGCAATTGTTGATGTGAATGTTCTTAATTTTAAAACTTCTGTACCGTATCTCGAAAGATATTGAATGTTTTCAACCATAGCAAAACCTAAACCTACCATACCCATATAAAACATAGTAGAAAGTGGATGTGTTTTCTCTACTTTTATTGATTTCGCAATTAAAAAGAAAGATATAAATTTAATTAACTCTTCTCTAGGACCAACGTAAAAAAAATGTGTTTTAAACGGACTAAATGGATCTGGTAACCATTCTGGAAATAACAATGATAGAAAGGGTATTAATATCACTGAAAACATACCTGATCCAACAAAATATAAACTAGTTTTTAAATCTATAGATTTGTGAGGTGATGTTAAATAAATTATGTATGCATAAATAATGGGTGGTAAAACAACACCCATAAACAAACCTATATCAATACCAAATAACATATATAAATAAATATCACATTATTTGTGATAGTTACTTTTATGTTTTTCTTTTCTATAATATTTCTTTTTATTCCTATGTATTCTATGTCTGTTAACCCTAAGATCAAACTCTAATTCAGCTTCTCTACTTGCAGATCTATTAATCTTTATAATTTCTTCTTTTGTTATTTTAATCGTATTTTTCATAATAATCCTTTTAATATTAATTTATTATAATTATATTGGTTAATAAGTGGATACAAATATAAAAAAATATTAAACCAAAAAAGATATGGTAAACGAAATATTATTAAAAAAAATAGAAAAAAACCTTACTGAAAGAGGTATACTAAATGATGATACATATAGTGAAATTAAGTTAGGTGTAGAAAAACTTAGTGAAATTAGAATGAATATAGACACTATTGTTATTGAATTAAAAAGGGTTATATTAGATAATAGTATTCATCTTTTACAAGATAGGGTAATGAATCAGAACATAAATGGTGTTATTGAAATTTTAGATAATACTAAAAATGTTGTTGATTTCTATGGTTATTTAGAAAAAAAAGAAGAATTAATTAAAGAGTATTCAAAATATAAGTTATTATATGAAGATAACTATCCAGAACTTAAAGAGATAAAAGATTCGTTGGCATTAAAAGACGAAGAATTAATAAATATTGTTAGAGAAATAATTACAAATTATAATGTGGTTTCTTGATTTTATAAAAAAGATTAAAGATAAATATTATGATATTATAGATGATATTATGGAGTTTTTAGATGACAACAATATTATTAGAAGAAGGTAGTTTTCTATTTAAAATAAAAATAATAAATTAAAAATATATGATTTCAATAATTGCAGCAGTATCAAAAAATGGGGTAATAGGGATTGATAATAAATTACCTTGGAATTTACCAGAAGACTTAAAAAGATTTAAAGAATTAACAACTAATAATGTTGTTATTATGGGTAGGAAAACTTATGAATCCATAGGTAAACCATTACCAAACAGAATTAATATAGTTATAACAAGAAACGAAGACTTCTTTGTGTCAGGTGTTTTAACTGCCAAATCGTTACAAAATGCTTTACTAAAAGCTGGTGGTGAAAAAGATATTTTTATTATTGGTGGTGGTGAGATATATAGACAATCCATACCATATTCAGAAAAAATGTATATTACTGAGGTTGATATGGAAGTAGAAGGTGACACAACATTTCCAGATATTGATAAAAATAGATGGTCGTTACAAGATGAAGTTGATTTCGATGGAGGTAAATTTTTAACATACGAAAGAGTTAAAATATTAACTACATAAAATATAAATTATGGAAATTAGATGTAAAGGTAGAGGTTGTGATAAAGTAGATTGTGAAACAATAGAAGTTAGACATGATTGGTATGGAATTTATACCGGTTATTATTGTGATGATTGTTATGAAAATAATTACCCATATAGAAAAGACAGATATGCAACTGAAGAGTATGATGGTTATGGTGAAAGATTAGACGACTAATTTTTTATTATGAAAACTTTTTATTATCTTTATGGTATGAAAGGTTTGAAAAAAATATTTAAATATATTGATACTTATTATGTTTTAAGTGAGGATAAGTATAAGGTACCCTCAATAATTAAAGATAATTCTGGTTATGTGTTTTCTTTAGTTTTATCGTCTACGAGATTTACTTTAATAAAATGTATTAAATTAAAATTGGTTGAGGAGTTAGGTATGGATGCTATCAGTGCTGAGAAAGTGTCAGAAAAATTTGTTGAATCTAAATATAAAATATTTTGTGATTTTGTAGTTAATATGTAAAAAAAATAAAAAATGGTGGATAATTATAGTAAAGGGAAATTGTATTTAACTAAACACTCATTAGATGGTGTTAAAGAGTATTATGGGACAGATTGTACAGGTATGATGTTAGAAATAACCACATCTGTATCAAATAAAACTACTGAAAAGTTATTAAAATATAGGGAATTACCTAGAGAAGTTTTTTGTAATGTTTTTAGAGTAACGGGTTGTATTGATAAAAAATAAATTAATTATGGTTGAGTATATTATATATGGTTTACTATTAGTTGGGTTTACCTATGGTTTATTTTTTATTGTAAAAAGACTATATTTAAGGTATAAGACGAGTAAAGACTACAATAGGGTGCTTAATAGTGATGAAAAAAAACTAAAAGAGGATCTAGATGTTTTAAGGAGAGAAATACTTTTAACAGACTCACCATATAAAAGAAATGAATTAATTAGAAAAATTGATGTTTTGAGTAAGAGAAGTGAGAGTGAGTTGTAGTTAATTTTTTAACAATATTTAAAAATTAATATTATGGGACTAATAAGTAAATTAAAAAATACAATAATGACATTTGTTATGTTATTATTGGTGGGTAATGGTATAACCCAAACTTATACAACCACAAAAACAGGTTCTTGGACAACCAATTCTACTTGGGTCGGTGGTAGTAGACCATCCTTAACAGGTGGAGGTGGGCAATTATCTGATGATGTTATTATTGATGTTGGTCATACTGTTACATTATCGGGAAATCTTACCGTTAAAAATGGGGCATCACTCACTGTTAGAGGTACTTTAATTGTTTCTTCTTCAGGAAATTTAGACTTCCAATTAGGGTCAATAATTCTTGTTGAGTCAGGTGGTACATTAGAAATGAACGGTTTAACTAATTCTAATAACTCTACTAATGTAACGATTCATGGTTCTTTAATTGTTAACGGTAACTTTTCTGCTGGTTCAGGTTCACAACTAACTGGTAACGGTAGTATGGAAGTATCAGGTACTTCGTCAGGTTCAGGTACAGCATTTGGTGTGGTGTTAACTTGTGATAATTGTACTGTGATGAGTGGTGGAATTATAGAAGATGCTATTATAGATGGTAATCAAACCGCAGAACATACTCCGATAGAACCTTATTGGAATTGGACTTATTCTCAACAAATATATTACCAATCGGAAATAAATTCAGAAGTTAATATAACAGAACTATCATTCGAATTTAACGGAAATAGTAGTTTTACAGACCAAGTAGAAATTTATTTAGGTCACACAACAAAATCATCATTTAGTTCTACTAGCAATTGGGTTTCTTATTCTAATTTAACGAAGGTATATGACGGACCTTACTCAGTTAGTAA
>Ga0070749_10001919_pt1 | contig 14065 bp, 24 predicted proteins | sample VirMetDEL_Nov_18_FD_75180 | JGI IMG/M metagenome (GOLD analysis project Ga0070749, IMG submission 75180) | Aqueous microbial communities from the Delaware River and Bay under freshwater to marine salinity gradient to study organic matter... | ecosystem: Environmental > Aquatic > Marine >...
ATCACTATCTATTATGCAACCAGAAGGCCAGATTTAGATGAGTCTCTAATACTGGATATAATGCAGGGGAGAATATACGAGAATGATCGCCAAATCAAAGAAAAGCATGTATTCCATAGACTTGACAAGGAGCATCCCCGAGCAGAAATATCCGTTTCTCAAATCACAGAAAAGAGCGAAAGCTGAAGGTTCCAATGTATGGGTTGAGGAATTGATGCATACTAACTACACAGAAACAAAAGATGCATCATTATGGCGTGCTGTGTTGTGTAGGGCTGTTGTTGATGCTGCCTCTGGTAGTGGTGCCGAAAAGCTAGAGGTAGCACAGTGGGTTGAAGATAAGGATGATACTGATGATTTCAACACTGTATGTCATTTTTGCGGTGTTGATAATGAGTTTATGTCAAGAGTGTTTGCTAGTATCTTAACAGCACCGGAAGCAGTAGCGTCTGTACTATCCAATCAGGTTCGTTCAGCTATTATGTCATATGATGGTGGTGCATTGAAGAAGATATTTGACGAGGATATGTGATCTCCGCGCGCGCGCGTTCTCTACAATGGCAGGGTGCCGGAAGAGTCGTCGGTTTCTTCTGGCCAATAGTTAGTTTTATCTCCTCTTATGGCTAAATGTTCTAATACTATTAAATCAAGTTTATTTTGGTCGATTGTTTCCATTATTTTTCTGATATCATCAATATGCATAATTGCCAATTTAGTTGTTGGTGCATCTAACATCCAATGAGTACCGGAAGTATTTTCTAAATAATTTACATAGAATCTAATAAGATCATATCGGCTCTTAATCCACTTCATGCTACCCTCGCAAAATCACCATGATATTTATGTGCCGCATCACAATAAGCTTTATGTGCTTCTTTTGCTGTGTTGAATGTGCCTAGATGAATCATCTGTTTCTCGCAATATATGCGTGACGTAAATTTACCATTATATGCATGAGAAACTCCTTTATATCCACTAATATTATTTTTTTGTCTTTTTTGATTGTACAAATTCTGTTGATGTGTAGCCTCACGAAGATTAGAGAATATATTATTAGCTGGATTACCATCAATATGATCAATAAATTTAATTGGAAATGATCTAGTCATATAGAGCCATGCAAGTCTGTGAGCTAAATACTTTTTTCCTTTGTATGTAATAAATATTGCACCTTTATTCATAACACAGCCAGCGATATTACCAGCCTTTATCTTTTTACAGTGAGGATTAATCCATATGAATATACCAGTATTTGGATTGTAGTGAAGAAGATGTTTCAGTTCTGATTGAGTGAGCATCAAGATATTCCTTTTTAATTTAAGTAAGTTTGAATTCTTACTGTAAGTAAGAATGTACTCTTACTGTAGAGAAGACCGGATATCTTATTTACTGGATATCTCTTTTTGATTAGTTAGATATGTTCTTCTTGATTATAGAAAGAAGTGTTCTTCTTGATTAGGAAGAGAAGTCTCTCTTTCTTGAGTATATTTGTATCACATTTCGAGACCTGTGTCAAGATGAAAATTGCCAGAAAATTGAGAAAATGCCAAGAAAAATGGTATGTTCTTGATTTCTCTCGACATTTTTTTCACGAAAAGATTTCTTGCTTCCGGCACCAAAATATGGTTGATTGCCGGGACCAAACGACGGAGGTGCTATGACGATTGAGAAGCTAATCAGCAAATTTTCACATGGACAACACAGGACAATTTGCCCGTTTTGTTCACCACACAGAAAACCTATTCACAAGCGAGAAAAATGTCTATCTATCGACGTACAACCAAACAAAGTTTTATGGAATTGTCACCATTGCGGTGAGACAGGGATGAATCAATTGACAGAAACGGTGTTCTCTTCCGCACAAAAGCCGATCCAACAGCAGCAACTGAGTATTTCCTGAAAAGGGGTATATCACAGATCACCATTGATGAGTGTGGTGTCTCTGCAATGAATAAATATATCAATGTAGCTGGAAAAGAGGTGGCTTGTATTGCTTTTCCATATTACAACCAAGACGGGAATAAAGAAGCTGTAAAATTCCGATCAATCAACGGTAAAGGATTCTCATGTGAGGGTTCTCCTAAAGGATTATGGAGAATTGAAACATATGTAGAAGGCGATATATGGATTACCGAAGGAGAGATTGATGCAATGTCTCTCGTTCAGGCTGGAATTGATAACGCATTTAGCATTCCAAATGGTGTGCCGGGAAAGCCTACCAAGGGTTACTCAGAAGATGCCTTTGGATGGCTCTGGAGCGCTCAGGAGGCGATTAAATCAGCAGAGAGGGTGATTATCTGTGGTGACAATGATGAGCCCGGTAGAGCCTGCTCTGAGGAGATTGCAAGGCGGGTTGGAAGGGATAAATGTTGGAGGGTTGTGCTACCTGAAGACATCAAGGATCTCAACGAAGCCCTTGTGAAGCTTGGAAACGCCGAATTTAGGAGGCTTATTGGTCGAATAGAGCCTTGGCCAGTATCAGGATTGTATGATGCAGGACATTTTTACGAGGATATTCAAAAAATCCGCAAAGAAGGGCTTGATAAAGGCGTTAGCACTGGTTATAGTGGTGTAGATAAGATATACCGCATTGGATCTGGTATGTTATCGGTTGTAACTGGTAATCCTAGTGCCGGTAAATCGGAATTTGTTGATCAAATCATGTGTAATATCGCTGAAAGAGAAGATTGGAAGTTTGCATTATGTTCTTTTGAGAATGATCCTCGATTTCATATAACAAAATTGATTTCAAAGCGTTTGAGATCAAGTTTTTGGGAAAATCAGCCTACAGATGAAGATTTTAACACTGCTTTTGATTGGGTAAAACAACATTTCTCATTTTTGTATCATTCTGATGGCTCTTTGAGTGATCTAAAGAGTATTTTGGAGCGTTTAAGGGTAGCAGTAATGCGTTATGGCATAAGAGGTGCTGTAATTGACCCATATAACTATATTATGAAAGAAAAAGGTCTATCTGAAACAGATTGGATCAGTCAGATGCTTACAGAGATCAAAACATTCTGTATGGCACATGATGTTCATGTATGGTTTGTTGCTCACCCGACCAAACCGGCTTCCAGAGGCCAAGATGGTAAGCCTCCGATGCCAAAGGGATATGATATATCAGGTTCAGCGGCTTGGTGGGCTAAAGCAGATCAGGGTATCACAGTACATAGGGATTCTGATCAACCAAACCTAACTCTGATTAATATATGGAAAATGAGATTTGCGTGGCTTGGAGCAGAAGGTAGTTCAGTTTTAGAATATCATCCAAAGCAATCCATATTCACTGAGGGTGAGTCACTTGATTTTGATCCTACTATCATAACTGGTACTGAGTATGACGCAGACCACACAGACTTTGAGGCCGAACTAAAGAAGCTGCAATTAGAGGCCGAAATTACATACGCAGCGTAACCCGGCAATCGACACTACCTTTGAATGTTGACACTGCCTTTGAATGGAGACTAAGATGAAAGAGATTAAACGATACGTTAATGATATTAGAGCATTAGGTGCTTGGCTAAAGAATTCTAATAAAGGAGATCGTATGATTTACCATACTGGCTTGCTTATGAAGGATCGAATCATATCACAGGATGGACGCATTATGGAGAATAGCGCATTGGATAAGATGGCCCGTGATATATGGAACGCTTATGAGATGGGCGATGTTAAGCTAGTCCAGAAGAAATCATGCGAAGGTATTTATGATTACATAGCTATCAGGAATTGATATGAGTAAGCAGGAACCAAGAGACACAGGTACGCCTGAGCTATCGCGCCAACGCACAGTGATTCCGCGCTTAAGGCCAATAGGTGGATACAGTTATGATCTCTATGTAGCAGATGGTTCTGAGCCGGATAGGCTATTACTAAAGGGGGTGATTAGTGTGAATGAACACGCGACCCTCTTAGCCTTTGTGATAATGCTACACAAGGCACGGATGCTCGGCCCAAAGGGGCCGAGCTTTGAGGTGGGTTCATCTAGTGATCCCGCTTATATGTCGGGGAAAATGGCAGAGGCAATGGGTAGGGTAGGGGCAATAACTAAGGAATTAGATAAATCAGTTGGTAAAAAAGCCAGATATGAATTGATCAATGTGTGTATGTCTATTAGCACATTGGATAAAAATAGAGAGCCGATGTTTAGTAAGTCGGTAGATGCGCTAAGGAATGCGCTTGATTCTACTTAAGCATATTATTCACCCACCATTGAGTTCACAGTATTTGTCAGTCATCAATAGGCACTCCCATTAGCAAGAGTATAGCTTCTTCAGGTTTAATAATCTTACACTTAGAACAAGTATCACATATTTTGATTTCATCCAGATCTCTAAACACATAAGCACCTTCTGGATCGTCTACCCAAGGAAAATCTCCATTCTGTTTAGAAGCAAACTTATAAACAGAGTTTGGCATATTGGATTTGCAGGCTAGAATATATGACATCATACACCTCAATGAACAGTAGTGTGGAAATAGGCTTGACGTTCTTCTGTTAAAAGAGACATAAGGTTTTCCGGCACTTGTAGATTCTTAAGGTAGCCATTAGCTGCAAGGCTATAACACATTGCCCTAAGCGGGTGATATAGCCTGTCAAGATTTCCGCCGTCAATAATTGCCTGACATACCGATAGCGTTTGATCTTTATCAACCATCTGTATTTCAAACTGAGTCATAAGAGATAGGGATGGTATTCCGTATTGCTTAATGATCTTGTCACTAGATTCTACTGCAATATGCAAGTCCTCCATCACTTCCATTTGAATTTCGTTGATATGGTCTTCTGTATCTTCTTCCATTGTTTATCCTTTATGAACAAGAGCTTGATGATATTCACACCATGACCCCATAGGTGAAGCTGACTTATTCCCGCAAAACAAATGGACAGAAGCATCATCTGGTGTTGTGGCATATCTACAAGTGGATGGCTTAAGATCTAATATACCAACCTCCAAAGACACGGGTATAGGTATGTCTATAACTTTGCGCTTAACAGGTGTAGCTGGAAACTTAACATTGCGCGTGGAGTTTTTCTTAATATATCTTTTGATTTTCCTATCGTTGCCCCTAGGTGCGCGCGCTGGCCATTTCTGCCTATGCCACATACCAATCACTGAGTTCCTAGTACGTCCCGGTAAATTATCGGCTATTACTTGAGCGGAAGCACCATTATCAAATAGCTCTCTAGCAATTTTCAATTCAAGAGAAGTCCAAGGATTGTCAACTGTTTTCATTTGATCCTCCATAGGTGATGGGAATAAATCCCACCACCCATTATACCACACTAACGGTTATGTCGTAGCTTATTGTACTTAATATGTGGCTGTCCGTTTCTCATCACTCTGGAAATAACGGCAACCATTTTACCATTCTGGTATAGGTAAGATCCCATTACAACATTTCTCTTTTAACAGCACCAATAACCACTCGCTTCAATGCGGTGCGTGAAGTTTTGGCAGTTTTACCTAGACCTGTATATGGTATTGATGTTTTACCATCAGGTCTATCTTCAATTTTAAGCCAGCTTAAGTGCATAGGCTCTATGGTTAGTTTTGGTGTTGAATTATATTCCTTGATATTACTAATGTCTAATACCAACGCTTCAGCAATTTTAGCTCCTTCAAAATCTGAATTATCCTGTATATTATTTATATCCATTATAAACTTACCACTAACAATAGATAACTTTTGTTGATAAACCTTTTGAACATAGCCAGCCCTAAAGTTTAATTTTATTGTCTCGCCTCGATATGTTGGTTTAGTTAATTCATTTGGATCTCCTAGCTGAACATTCCACCTCACTGTAGGTTTCCATGTATCCAGTGCTGTGTTAATGCTTGACATTGTATTGTTTATTCTAGTTTGTAGTAAGGTTTTATCTGAGGTTTCAGATATTCTTTCCCTATAATTACTAATAGAAGATCTCATTTCTCTAAACGCTGCTGCAATGTCGTATAGAAACCTATCTTCATTTAAGTGTTTTACTGAATTGTTAGAATATGCTGTAACATCTTTAATTATCTTCACATTACCATTGAGAAATGTATTATATAGCTGCTGTAAAGATTCTTTTTGCCTTTCCATGTACTTAAATGCTTCTATTGGTCCGGCTTGAGAATAGTCGTTAAGGCTATATTTGCTGGTCATTTCTAATCCAATCATATAAGGGTGATGCTAGGCCATGACTGGCCTAGCGATGGTAACATATATGTTACTAGAGTTAATCAGCGGGGATCTTAACCACCTCCCCAAATGGAGCCTCCTCGCTGCCGGTAGTGGCCCACAATACAGGGTAGTTAGGTTCAATACCAGCTAGATCACTGTGATCTATATACAAATCAGTAAAGAAGATTAAGGAATCAGGTTGAATACCCTGATCTTCAACCCACTTAAACACAGGTGCTAAGTTAGTGCCACCGCAGGCATACCTACGCTTATCATCGAATTCCTCATCAGCCTCATAGGTTTGTGTATGGGCAATTACAGTATCGCACCATACAACATGAGTCTTATATGGCTTCAACTCATTGTGTATGTGACGCAAGTTACCAAGGAACTTAGACAATTCAACCTTACTCACTGACCCACTGGAATCAATACCAATCACAATTTCACCGGGACATTTATAATCAACCATAGGAACACAAGCACCCTGATAAACTGCATATATAGAATTAAACCTACGATAACTCCAATCATCAGGATTAGTGCCGCCGATAAATGTTTGCATACGCTCCTCCCAATCAATGGAAGGTTTAGAATATTCATCAATCAATCCATCAAAGCCTTGTGGCATTTTACCATGAGCTTTAGCAGATTGTGCGGCCTGTAATACACTCACCTTAATGTTAGCTTCTTCCATAGATGTTTTAGCTGCATCACCTACTGATTCGCTATCTTCTACCATACCCCATTCACAAGGTTGACGGCGTTTAGCCTCCTCTTCTATTTCGGGTTGATTATATATCTTCTCAGCAGTCCAGCCTCTATATTTCTCATTAATCAACCCACCTTCAGGCAACTTAAAGCCATTATCAATCAACATAACATTGATTGCATAATCACAGGCAATGTTCCATCTAACAGGATCTCTATCGCCGCGCCTTAGATGGTGGAGAAATGCAATGTGCATAACCTCATGCGCCATAACCCCAACAACTTCTTCCTTAGTTAAGGAGTTTACCCATTCTTCGTAATACCAGATATATTTACCGTCAGTAGCCATAGTATATACACCAGCTTTTTGACTGGATGGATACCGCATAGCTAATGACCCAAAGAAAGGATGTGAAGTAATAAGCTTCACCTTAGCTAATGTTATGTTGTCATATTTAGCCATAGTTCTTATCTCCTATGCTGCCAGCAAACTATTGATATATTTAGCCATATCGTCAGCCTTCTGAGCTATGGCATCACGCTCCCACTTAGACTCCTTCAATTCATCAGCACCCATTGAACAAAGATCCTCCTTAATCTTCTCGCTAAGGCTATCTAGCTCAGGGTCTTTAGCTATATTAAGAAATGGCAAGGTGTTAGCTAGTTCATTCATGTTTGTGATAAGGGATTTCCTAAAGTTACCCTTGAATGTACCGCGCTTATGATCATCAGGTTTCTCATAAGCGAGAAGCCTATCCCGCATATCTTCAATAGCATCCAACGCCCTAATAAATGCAGCCTTAGATGCTGAGCCTAATGTATCCCTAACCTCCTCCTCAATATCGGATCTCAATGCGTCCATGTTATCGCTATCCAGATCCAAGATCCAGTTACTAGCTTCCGGCATGGGGTAATATTTAATATCAAAGTAGAAGGCATTAAGAATTTCCTGAGTGCCGGGAAACTCATGCTCTTTCCACATACTACCTAGTTCATTTATCCTAGCACTCCTAATAGTGGGGAGAACATTACCAAGGGCTTCAACAGCAGCCTCATATTGATCTTTATATTTACCCATCTCCTCAATGTGTTTGTCAAAGCCCACTGTAGCTAGAATCCTTGGACCCTTCTGAGCAAATCCCGGAAAGGTGAGATTGTAATGGGCCATACGAGCTTGACCACTGATGTAGGTAAGATCCTTAAGATGGTGTGGTCCAATGATGTTCTTGACATATGTTCCAGCATCATTAGACGCTCCCTTATCGGTGACAACTTCCTGAGTTACATCCTTATCAACCTTCTTAGGGTTGAATGCACCGATGTTAATATCGGCCAGCATTGCGCGCTCTGTAAGTTTGAAGCTAGTCATTGTGTAGTTCCTTTATGTTAAACTATTCACCAAGAATAAGATCACGACCGCTAGTGGCAAGCCATTTAGTGCCTTCCTTAGTAGCAGTCAGCGTTTTGTCACGGGTAAAGGCATCCTTCATCAACAGCATACCCCATTCACCGGGCATCCTAGCTGCATATTGAAGGATAGCACCAATATTCTTTCTGTTCATGTAAACACTAAGCATACCAATCACGGCATACAAAAGATCTGGCCTATCTGTGCCGAAGATAGGTGCATTATCAGGGTCATTAACAATGCTCTCAGGACGGGGTAGATCTTGATATACCTGACGGAATCCTTGAAAGGCTCCAGCGGGTCCAGCCCCTATCTGCCCGGCAATGCAAGCCATTTCACCATACTGACTAAGGCCCATCTTAATGATCTCACTAACCTTGGTCCATGAACGCTGAGTGGCATTCTTATCAAGTGCCGGATCAAAGTTATTCCATTCGGCTTGAGCAAACTGTAGGTATGCCGTCACCATAGGATGCACACCATTAGCCTTAGCCATTTCAACCCATTCCTTAAAATCAGGCTGAATGAATAGATCAGTAGTGCGATCACGGATCTGACTAGGTGTTGCTGTAGTGCCTGCCTTAGCTGATGCCGGATTAGATGCCAGCATCAATGTGGCAAACTCACTGAGTTGATATGGACCCATCTTATGCTCATTAAGGGCTTCACCCATAATGTTCTTAGCCATGAGGCTACATTGTGCCCATTCATCGAACAGGATAAGCCATTTGCCCTCAGTCTTAAGCCAATCAGGCTTGTTGGTATACATTTCTCTAGCAGCTTCATCAAAGAACTGCATACCCCCGATAACAATTGGATCCATTTGAGTTAAACAACGTGAATAAAACTCCACACCAGCTTTCTTAGCTGCACTCTTACTCATCGCAGTCTTACCAATACCCGGATCACCAATCAATTGAAGGACAATCCTATCCCGCCATCCCTTACTGGGGTTTTCTGCGAGGTTATTATTATACTCAATAGCACCGAGAATAATCTCTTCAGCCTGCTTGATGGTGACATTCCAAGTGTTATTAGACATTGCTTAGTTCCTTATGTTTGCCGGATTGGCAGGGTATCCTCGCACAACTAGGCCGCTTTGTCGTGCGACAAATCGTCGCGCATTGCTTTAAGTTCTTCTATAGTTTCCCAACATTTTACAGTAGCTTCTCTTTTAGTGCTGACCTTAATAGGGTATCCTAGTGTAGTTAAAAGAAGCAGTTTCATGTCGTCTAAAGTGAGATTCCAATTAGTGTGAGTTGATTGTACGGTTTTGCCTTCAATAATTTGATACCCATATACTGAGTAGTCTCCCTCTTTTATATAATTACCCTTTTTATAATCGTTTATTAACGGAAATTCTGATTTTGGTTTTATAGAATGATTAATATAATACATCATTCTTCCAGTTCTGATCTTGAAATGATGGTAATACCCAACACTCCACCCTGAAAACATACGAGAAACCCTATAGGGGAGTTCATGTAATTCAGTCATTTTACTATTCCTTTTCGGATTTGCTTGAGGTGTTGGTGTTTATATATCGTTCTGCTGTTTCAATGAACTGTGCGTGTAGGGCATGATAATCCCGTATAATGGTTTCTTCATCCGGCACATTAACAGAATATTCTACATATTGACCTTCTAATTGGCCAATGATTTTCAATTTATCAGACATTTTCATCCTCCACTTGATATACACCCATAACAAATAGTAAAAACTCAGTTTCATTAAGGAATCTAGCATCCTCCAAGTCTATTGTTTCCCAATTCATCATCTTTTTAGCTTCCTTTAGGCTATTAAACACAGTGGCTTTATTGGGATCAGAAGTCCAAGGCCAATGATGCGAATTACCATCAACATAAAATCCATCATGTAGATAATATGGATCTTCATCTTTACGGATGATGGATACAATGCGTATCATTATCAATCCTCCTTATCCATATTATGTCTAAGAACATGCTCATATTCCCATTGAGCATCATCACCATCACTATATGTGAAGGACATATAATCCTCAGCTATGTCGTGCTCCTCTACCAGTTGGCGATCAGTCATGTCACCGGGGCGTGATAACTGTTTCATTTTAGTTTCTCCTTAAAAGTTTGCCGAATAAAAGCCAACAGGACTGCCACCTTTAAACCATTCTTCAGCCTTGGCGATTATATCATCGCGGTCCTTAGAGCGATATTCTTCACAAATATCACCCCTATTAGGATACGCATTGAAGGTGTAGAACTTACCCACTCCTTCATATTCAGTCTCATATATGCTGGCTGAATACATATATGGCCGTGTTTCAGCCAATTCCATGTAATTACGATTCCATATTTTAGTCATTTCATTTCTCCTCAGTGATGAAGTTAGGAAGTTTATCAATGCAGTCAATTTCAGCTTGCAAAGGATTGTGGCTTGAACCAAGATAAATTTCCAAATCTCTTACTGCAAAAACAGCAGCGTCAAATGACTGATATGGTCCGATTGTTTTATAGATCTCTCCTTGAACAACAACGGGCTTGTTTAAGATTGCTACATACTGCATTTCAAAGTCTCCTTATCGGTTGGTATCGGCTAATTCCGACACGCAGTTTGCCAGAATGGCGGAAACCTGTCGATGCGACAAATCGTCGCAGGTTGCTTAATGCTGATAAGTGTGGTATACTACAGAGATTAGCTAGGGATAGCCCCTAAAAACCCCGCAAGAGGCTGGACGATAGGACAGCCGAGATACATTGCGCTCATAGGAGATAACACATATGGATGAAACAAAGAAACCATCCTTCACAGTGATTGAAGGAGGTATATCAATTGATAATAAGAATAATCATATCAGAACAGAATCAGATCACCCCAACAAGGGTAATGCAGGTAAAGGCAAGATCAGGAATGAATATGGATGCACTGAGAAGGAAGAAGCATTTTGTCAGCTATTAGCAGTTGGGGATAAGCCAATGGTGGAATGCTATAAAGCTGTTTATGATGTTAAAACAACCAATATGAATAGTTTATACAGGATGGCTAACACAGTCTGGACACGAGATCATGTAAAATCACGGGTGAAAGAGCTAAAGGGGGATGTAAAGAAGGATGCAAGGCTTGATGCCGTGCAAACGATGAACTTTATCATCGATAGACTATGGATAGAAGCTAAGGATTCCGCCAATCGCGCTAGTGAACGCCTTAAAGCTATCGAACTACTTGGTAAGCTAGAACATATAGGTGCATTCCGTGAAAGGAGTGAGGTTATCACTAAAGAAGCTAGTACACCGGATGCTATCAAGGCTCGTATTGAGGAATTGATGCAGAAGGTGAGTTAATACACACCGTGGGAGGGCCTAGGAGCGTCACTGAGCGGTTTAATTGTCAATGATAAGGAATCATCCATGACCCATGCTAATAGCCCTCTATGGCGCTCTATTATCAAAATATGCGCTATATTCATATAAATCGTATCAGAAATAGGAGAAAAACATGCTAGAACTAGCGGCACTAACATTGATTGCGCAATTACAAATTCCGTTATGCGTTCCACCAGAACGTTTATATCGCCTGTGTGATCAGCAAAATAATTGTTGGCATGAATGTGTCACAGTGAATAATAACGGAACATTGTCACGCGGTAATGGTAAAACTAGCAATCCGCCGGGAAATGATCCTAATGATCCTAATGATCCTGATAATCCTAATCAGGGGCTTGGCAATCCCGGTAATTCTAAGAATGTTGGTAAAGCGGGTGAAAAGGAAGGTAAAGGATTTGGTTCACCAAGTGAGGGTGGATTAGGCACAAAAGGCCGAAGCGACGGAAAATCTAAAGATAAAAGAGATAAGAGCAAAGGCAAAAGAGATAAGAGCAAAGGCAAAAGCGATAAGAGTAAAGATAAAAGCGATAAGAGTAAGGGCAAATGAATGGAATCAGTATTGAAATCATTGAATAATCCGGTTATCAATTCAATTAACACTGCTATATGTGATTCTAGTGTGGTGGTTAGGGATGATGGTTAATGGGGCTTCCTTACGGGTGCGCGCGTATTGACACTGTCTTCTACTATCATAGGTCCGGCTCCGCTTGGGAAAAAGGACAAAAAAAAAGGGGGAGGCTTTCGCCTCCCCATATTTTAATCTCGATTCCAGAAAGTGTTTTCTGGGTTCTTCCCATCTGGTCGTGTTAGGAAGTCCCCCATATGACGGCGGACATATTGAGCAATCCTATATTCCGCCCTTTCTAGCGCCGCCTTCGCCGCTTCATAGTCCTCAATCAAATCAATCGGGACCATATAGACCTCTCCAACTTCCCACGGTTCAAGCTCTCCATCGTGTCGCCTATAGCAAGCGCTATAGCTCTCGTCCCATCCGGTGTAGAGTGGAGCGCGCGTTATGGTGTCGCGTACTTTAGTCATTGCCATTCTCCTCTGGAATTGTCCACACTTGCGTTCGGCCTGAATAGTTGAACTCGATAACCTCGAGTTGCTGCAGTCGCTGGACGCACACACCAACTAAATCAGTCCACCCGTTTGCAGCCGCGTATTCAATCAACTTGTTATAGCGGCGAAGCTCTTCATCAATTCTTGCCATGATTGCACCTATTGTGGGGAATAAAAGAATTAGGGAAGGGCAATTTCTCGCCCTTCCCTGCGTTGCCTAGGTCTCAGCGCTGAGAACTAAGCAACTATTTGCCGCGACGCTTCACAAGCTTTTGAACCGCCGGTGCTTTCGGCGCAATCTTTACGCCAAACGCCTCAATCAGTTCCTTGGCCGCATCGCTGCGTACCTTGCAGAAGTCCATGATCGTGGCCCGATCATTGGCGCGAAAGAGGTTTTTCGCCTCAATCGTGCCATCCTTGTGAATAACGGCCAAAGTCGGCTTGTTCACAAGGCCAAGCGCCTTGACGCAAACTGCGCCGGGGCTTTTCGGAGGCTTCCCCATGCTTGGCAATTCGCCATAAACGTGCAGGGAAATCATGGGTCCGCTATCCAGTTCAGCGACAAGCCTATGCTTGCCACCGTCGTGAATTGCGGTAGTAACCGCCTCGAAGTCAACCGGCCTAACCTTGACGGGGTCGGCCTTTTCAACCTCAATCGCATCAAGGTAAGCAGCCTGACTTTCGGTCGGGTTGTCTTTAGATGCTAGGCTCGACTGGTATTCGGCGGTAAAGCCAAATAAGTCGTCAGCCGAACCAACGGTTGCGCTTGAGGCGCGCAAGTCCTGAAGAATACGCATTTTTAGTTCCCTTTCGGGTTAGTGTTAATCGGCATATTTAGCGCCTTGGCCTGCAGCCTTGGCTGTCAAATAACGCGCGGCGCTTTGCCGAGCCGGGCGATTGCCCGTAGGTGACCGTCGATCACCGTGAGAACATTATGCGCAGATAATTCTGAGAATGTAAATAGGTGAATTAAAAATAATTCGGTTGAATCAAAAATAATTTTTCAACCAAAGGTTCGTTGTGTCGCACTCATTATAATATAGGCTCACGGTTCACGATTTGTTCCGGCACGCTATAGGCTAACACCATGTCACTATCATATCATAACACCATAATACAATGTGACAATCGTATCGTAATACAATCGGGCAATGCGACAATCGTTTCATGCTACGATGCTACGATAACACGATGCTATGGTAATACCGTAATACAATCACACGATAAGACCGTCATACAATCCTATGTTCACGTTTTGTTCCACTATCATTATTACTGTCATAGGTGGTTGAACCCCACATGGGGCGTACCACCCTTGGCTGTGTCGCGGTTCCATTTTATTATCTCATG
>Ga0070749_10001922_pt1 | contig 14050 bp, 22 predicted proteins | sample VirMetDEL_Nov_18_FD_75180 | JGI IMG/M metagenome (GOLD analysis project Ga0070749, IMG submission 75180) | Aqueous microbial communities from the Delaware River and Bay under freshwater to marine salinity gradient to study organic matter... | ecosystem: Environmental > Aquatic > Marine >...
AAAACCCGTGCAAAATCACTACTCAAGAAAGAGAAGGAGGTAATTATGGATGCTTATATATTTGGCATTCAAGACGAATATGTAATTGGCTCACACAAATACTACAACGAAACCTTTAACACCAAAGAGAAATGAAAATAACAAAATATAAAACCGACTACTTCTGCTTATTTCCAGCAGTATTTATCATGCTTGATCCATTTCTTTATGGCTACAAGAGCATAGAATTTCGTTTATTCTATGGTATCATAGACATCACTTGGGGTTATGAAGAAGATTAAAAAACTATTAGCTTGGATAGACGAATACCCAATTCACCCTGGTAACAGAGTGGCAATCAAGGAAAAAATCTCAGAAATATTTAAAATTAAAGATGAAAAGAAAACTTCAATACACAAGGAACTCAAAAAGAGTAAAGGATCTAATTAAAGCAGTATCTCACGTCACAGGTCTTGATCCAAAAGAATGGATGTCTACAACACGCACGAGAGAAAATGTTACTGCTCGATTCATATTTTTCTACCTTTGTCGCAAGAAAGTTGGAATGACTTTAGTAAATTGCGGAGAACTTATGGGTAAAGATCACTCAACAGTAATCCACGCAGTAGAGAATGTCGAATACTGGAAAAGCTTTCCTAAACTCTACGAAGAAGAAATGGTTTTATATACCCGTATTATGATGGAGTATGCAGCATCAAAAAATGATTCAACATACACAGATGTATACGGTGGAGTTTGGGAAAGAACAGCGTAAGGTATGAGCTTCTACACCGAACTACAAAGCCTTGGGATTGATACAAGGAATCAATTCTCTGGCATCATAAAGACAAAATGTCCTCAGTGTTCTAAGGATAGAAAAAAACAAAACGACCCTCCGCTTTCAGTGAACCTTGATACAGGATTGTACAAGTGTCACCACTGCGGATGGAAAGGCTCGGTAACTGCAAAGCAGTACACAGTACCCGAAGCCCGTGAACAAGGCCCCGATGGTAAAGTAGGCGAATACTTTGAGGCCCGGAGTATTTCATTGGAGACAGTGAAAGACTTCCGGGTTACTCAAGGTATTGAATGGATGCCCCAAGACAATGAGCGTCACAGGGTTATCTGCTTCAACTATTACCAAGATGACCGTTTGGTCAATATAAAATTTAAAACATCAGACAAAAAGTTCAAGATGGTTACAGGAGCAAAGAAGATTCCTTACAACTTGAACTCAATAAAGGAGTCAGACCAAGTTATCATCTGCGAAGGTGAGGAAGAATGTATGGTCTGGCATCAATGCGGTTACCCTTATGCGGTATCGTGTCCCAATGGTGCTTCTGCCAATACAAACAATCTAGAGTGGTTGGATGCAACCTACCACTACTTTGAAGGAAAGACAATCATCCTTGCTACAGACAATGATGCTCCAGGAAAGAAACTGAGAGAAGACTTGGCTAGACGCTTTGATGAATCTGATGTCTTTATTGTTGACTTTCCCGAAGATTGTAAAGATTCGAATGATGTTCTGAAAGCCCACGGTAAAAATGCTATCGTTGAGCTGTATGAAAATCGTAGACCAATGCCAATCAAAGAGATTGCTGAGGTTTCTGATTTCAACGAGCGAATCTTTAATTACTGGCAAGAAGGTTATCCAAAGGGAGAAACAGTTGGATTGGGCGAGACTGATCAATTGATGAGTTGGAGTAGAGGAGAGTTAGTCACCGTTACAGGAGTACCGGGTTCCTCAAAGTCCACCTATCTTGATTATGTCTACCTGCGCTTGGCACTGCAATCAAATTGGAAGATTGCAATTTTCTCTCCTGAGAATGAGCCAAGCCTCAAGATTATGCGGATCGTAGAACAATTTGTTGGGCAATCAATCAATCGAGTATCACAAGAACAAATTGAGTTTGCGCTGAATTTTATTCAGAAGCACTTCTACTTCTACAACATCCAAGAAATGGAAAACTTTAAAGTGAACCACATATTGGACTTGGGAAAGGTTTTAATCAAAAGATACGGCATCGATTGTTTATGTCTCGACCCATTCAACTATCTTGAACTCGAAGGAGACAGAGATACCCAACACGAAAATATTGGGGAGCTTCTGAGAACCCTCAAGAAGTTTGCTGTAAAACACAATGTCAACGTAACCCTAGTGGCTCACCCAAGAAAGATGGAAAAGAACAATGGAGAATACAAAGTTCCTACCTTGTATGACATTGCTCAGTCATCTCACTTCTTTAACGCTACTGATGTTGGTATGGTTCTGCACCGAAAGTTTAACGCAGACATCGGTGAGCCTCAGAACTCAATGTATATCCAAAAGATGAAGTACCACTTCCGAGGTAAGTTAGGAATGGTAGAATACTTCTTTGATCCCGACACAGGAAGATATACGGAGACCGGACAGTACGATAATTTAATTGATATACTTTATCGTCAGACTCCGCTACTATGAGGAATCCAGCTTTAATTATAGTCAACAAGGTTGTAAGGTATCTACTTGACAAAAAAATTGAATTTGAATACATTAACCTAAACAATGTAATCTTTTCAAATGTTAAGTTATATATAGGAAGGAAACCTGGGGTCACAGTATTATCTGAGGGCCCCACTCACCTTTTAGTTGACTGGGAGGGAACAGACATTCTCTTCAAATGCGAAGGATGGGTTTCTAATGAAGGAGCCACCTTGTTTGTGAATCAAATTGAAACGATGTATGATTCGTTTCTCATCACTGATTATTTTGTTAAATTAAAATGAGTTCAGAACTAAAGACTGTTATATACGACATTGAAACATTCAAAAACTTCTTCTCTTACACAGAGATTGATTTAGAAGGAAACAAAAAAGTATTTATAATCCACGAGACAAACAACCAATACGAAGAGCTGATGCAGTATCTGCTCACCCCCACATTACAGGTTGGCTACAACAATCAACGATTTGACTCAGTAGTTCTCGCTTGGATGTACGAGGCACGGAAGCGACTGAAAGATAAGTCACCTAACTACATCACGGAATCGGTTTATAACTTTGTTCAACGTATCATTAATAGCGATGAGCCGATCAATATCCGTCCTCTTACAAAACAAATAGATTTATATCTAATTAACCACTTCAACAACAAAGCAAGGTCAACATCACTAAAAGCGTTGCAGTGCAATATGTACTGGTCTAATGTAATGGATATGCCATTCAGCCATGACCATATAGTAAAAGATAGCGAGATTGACGAAATCCTTGAGTACAACTTAAATGATGTTTTATCTACCAAGCAATTCTATGACCTAAACAAAGACAACATAGAGATTCGGAAAACATTCAGCGAGTTGTATGGCAAAGACTTCACCAATAAAAGTAACGTAGCCATTGGTGAGGAAATCTTTTTGCATTACATCAAACAGGCCAGTGGACTTACAAAGAAGGAATTACAAGAGAAGGTTATCCACCACAAAAAGATTCTACTAAAGAACTGTATTCTTCCTTACATCAAGTTCAACAGTAGACCGATGCAGAGACTACTCTCAGACATTAAAAATAGTACGGTAGATGCAGAGAACAAATTCAAAAAGTCTATCAACTACAAAGGATTCAACTTTGACTTTGGAGTGGGTGGAATACACGGTTGTGTACCGGCAGGAATATACAAGGCTAAAGAAGATGAACTAATCATTGACTATGATGTTAAATCATACTACCCGAACTTGGCAATCCAAAATGGTTTCCACCCTCTCCACATTGATAAGGATGTATTTTGTAATACATACAAACAGATTTTTGAGGAGCGGGTTCAGAAACAAAAAGAAGGCAAGGACTTAGAACAAGCAGGACTAAAGTTATCTCTAAACGGAATCTTCGGTAAGAGCGGAGAAGAGACCAGTGCATTCCACGACAGATACTTCTTCTATCGTATAACACTGAATGGACAGTTGTCACTTGCTATGTTGGCTGAGGCATTCTTGGATTTTATACCAGGACTCGAAATACTTCAGATCAACACGGATGGTTTGACAGTAAAAATCAAGAAAGAACAGGAGGAGAAGTGCGAGAGAATTATAGACCGATTCATGGAGCGAACCAAGCTCATAATGGAGAAGGAATACTATAAGCAAATGCTAATCAGAGATGTAAATAATTACATAGGTGAGTATGCCAACCCCTTGAAAAAACCAAAGTTAAAAGGTATCTTTGCAACTTCAGTTGACTGGCATCAAAACAATTCTTTCTTAGCTATACCAAAAGCTATTTTGGAGTACTTTTTGAGACAGACTCCTGTTGAAGAAACCCTAAGAAAGAACGACAACATCTATGATTTTTGTGGCCGATATAAAGCGACTAAAGGATGGGAAGCCCAGTACAAAACCTCTAATAGAGAAGAGGACAGGGTTGTTGTTCAAACGCACCACTTCGGTAAGATTTTGCGTTTTTATCCTACTACGGAAAAGAAAGGGAGCGCAGTAAAAGTGCACAAGGATGGGAGGGAGATTAGCCTACTATCGGGCTGGTCTGTTGAACCGTTCAACACATACGTTAAAAAAGAGATGACGGAGTATAACATCGACTATACATACTTCATCGTAGAATGTCAAAAAGTTATAGACCAAATAGAAAAGAAACAACTAACACTATTTTAATATGCATATCGAGAGTTTAATTAAGAAGAGCCATGACATGGCTAAAGCGAACGGCTTCTGGGATGAAGAGCGTAACGTACCTGAAATGTTGATGCTGATTGTCAGCGAATTGTCAGAAGGATTAGAAGCCTTGCGAAAGGATCGCTATGCAGAAAAGAGCGTTATGCATGATTTGCATACCGACATTGTGTTCAATAGCGTTGACGAGGAATTCCATTATTCTACTGAGAATTGGAAGGAGATGTTTGAAAAGAATGTCAAGAATTCTTTCGAGGACGAGTTGGCAGATACTGCTATTCGTTTGTTTGATTTGTGTGGTGGAATGGGAATTGATTTGGCTCGCCATATCGAAACCAAGATGCACTATAATTCTACACGAGGTTACAAACACGGAAAGAAATTTTAACTATGGAACTAGAACACAAAATCCTTTCCGACATTACCGTTTGGGCGAAGTATGCCAAGTTTATCCCAGAGTTGGGTCGCAGAGAAACTTGGGAAGAGTTGGTTACTCGCAACATGAACATGCACATCAAGAAGTTCCCTCAGTTGGAGACGGAGATTCGCAATGCTTACCGAGACGTATACGAGAAACGTATTCTTCCATCTATGCGCTCTCTTCAGTTTGGAGGAAAACCCATTGAAGTTAACAACACCCGACTGTTCAACTGCTCTTACTTGGCAATTGACGATTACCGAGCATTCAACGAGACAATGTTTTTGTTGTTGTCTGGTACAGGAGTAGGGTACTCTGTGCAGCGTCACCACATTGAAAAGCTTCCTGCCATTCAAAAGGCACAAAAAGAAAGACGCTATTTGATTGGAGACTCAATCGAAGGCTGGGCAGATGCAGTTAAGGTTTTGATCAAATCTTATTTTGGTCTCAGCACTTGGAAGCCCAACTTTGATTACCGTGCAATCCGAGCAAAGGGTGAGCGTTTGATCACTAGCGGAGGCGTAGCTCCAGGACCAGAACCTTTGAAGATCTGCTTGACTTACATTGAGACTATCCTTGATCGCAAACAGGACGGAGAGAAACTTACGTCATTGGATTGTCATGATATCTTGTGTCACATTGCTGATGCTGTTCTTAGCGGAGGTATTCGTAGAAGCGCAATGATCTCTCTGTTTGATAGCGAAGATGAGGATATGCTGACCTGTAAGTTTGGTAACTGGTGGGAACTGAACCCCCAGCGTGGTCGTGCCAACAACTCAGCTGTACTTTCTCGTGGAGATTGCGACCAGCGTCCCATCGAAAAAGAGCAGTTCTTGGAACTTTGGAAGAAGGTTGAGTTGAGCAACAGCGGAGAACCCGGATTCTATTTTACAAACAACAAAGAATTAGGAACGAATCCTTGCTGCGAAATTAGTTTGAATTCATTTCAGTTCTGTAACTTGGTAGAGGTGAACGCTTCTGATATCAAGAGCCAAGTAGATTTTGAAATCCGAGTATCCAATGCAGCATTCATCGGCACCCTACAGGCTAGTTACACAGACTTCCACTACTTGCGTCCCGAATGGAAAAAGGTCACTGAGAAAGACGCTCTCTTGGGTATCGGTATGACCGGTATTGCCAGCGGAGTAGTTATGAATCTAGATATGGAACGTGCAGTAGAGTGTGCGAAGGAGACCAACGAACTAGTATCAAAACAAATCGGAATCCACAAGGCTGCTCGTATTACTTGTGTTAAACCATCTGGAACTTCCTCTTTGGTTCTTGGAACATCTAGTGGGGTTCACGCTTGGCATGACGAGTACTACATCCGCAGAATCCGTGTAGGTAAGAATGAAGCTCTTTATACTTATCTTACTATCTTCCATCCAGAATTGGTAGAAGATGATGTTATGAAACCAAAAGTACAGGCTGTTATCTCTATTCCTGTGGCAGCACCAAAGGGAGCGATTACTCGTAGTTCTGAGACCGCCATCGACTTTTTGGAACGAGTTAAATACTTGCACTCACACTGGATCACCCCTGGTCACCGAGTAGGAGACAACACTCACAACGTATCCGCTACAGTTACTTTGAAACCAACCGAATGGGAAGAGGTAGGCGAATGGTTGTGGGAGAACAAAGACTTCTATAACGGTTTGTCTTTCTTGCCAGAAGATTTGGGAACATACCAACAGACTCCTTTTGAAAGCATAACAAAGGAACAATATGATGCACTAGTGCAGAAATTGCATATGTTGGATGTCACTCAGATTGCTGAGGTTAATGACAACACAAACCTAACAGACCAGGCTGCTTGCGCTGGTGGAAATTGTGAAATATGAAAAAGTTAATTTTTATACTGATTATAATCTTGTTTGGGGGAGCAGCTTTGACTGCTCTCCTGGCAAGTTGTAAGTCTCCCTACGAGAGAGCAAAGAAACGCCACGAACGTTTGATCGAACGCTACCCTGCCCTCATTGAGACAGACACTGTTACTATTCACGATACATTGGTTCGTGAGAAGAAAGTTATTGTACCAGAATACAAGGATTCTTTTATTGTTGAACACGATACAATCATTGAGACAAAGAAGGTAATCATTGAGAAACGAGGAAGCGCATTCTCTGTTACAGTAAAGCCGGACACCTTGACTTTCCGAGACACGATTTACCACGAGACGAAAGTCCCAGGCAAAGTTGTTAGGATCAAGGATAAACCAAACTATACAACGACAATTATTATTGCGTTGATATTTTTTATCTTAGGTTTGGCACTTTCTATTTTTCTTTCGAGAAAAAAGTAATATATTTGTAAATCACCATTCTTAAAACGAATGAACCAAGTAAAAGTCAGCATCGTTAAAGACTACATTGCTAAATTCCCAAACCTGCCAAATAGAGTTCTGGCAGAATTAATATTTACAAGAGAAGAAGGATTGTTCACCTCCTCAGAGAGTGCACGTTCAAGAATTCGTTATTACAAGGGAGCCAGCGGAGAGGAACATCGAAAGGCTGCTCGAAACAAAGGACACTTTGATAAACCCACTATGTCAACTATTGCAGAAGGGCTGAAGAAATTAAATATTATTTCTAAGGCAGAAGAGATGGAACACGTTCATCTCGGACCAGGTCGGTATCTGATTCTATCGGATATCCACATCCCATTCCAAAACGATGAGGCTTTGGCCTGTGCTTTGGAGTGGGGAGTAGAAAACAAACCTACACACATCATTCTTAACGGAGATATCATGGACACCTATGATGTATCTCGTTTTGCTAAGGAAATCAAGAGACCAAAGATCTCTGAGGAGTTAGAGACGACAAGAAACTTCTTCTCTTTCTTGCGGGAAATATTCCCAACTCAAGAAATCTACTACAAGCTTGGTAACCACGAGGAGCGAATGCGAGCATTCATTCTTCGTAACGCACGAGAACTTGCAGACTTAGATGCTGTTTCTTTGGAGGAACTTCTCAAACTAGAATCATTTAATATTAAATGTGTTGGTCGTGAGATGATTAAGATTGGTCGACTCATTGTTCTGCACGGACACGAGATGGGCGAGTCTGTATTCAGTCCTGTGAACCCAGCCCGTGGATTCTTCTTGAAGGCAAAGGCATCTGTGTTGTTTGGTCACAACCACCAAGTATCTCACCACTCCGAAAACAATCTTCATGGAGAACAAGTAGGCGTATGGTCTACAGGATGCCTATGCGAATTGACACCGGAGTATCGTCCTTATGCATTTACTAAATGGTCGCATGGTTTTGCGTTTGTGGAGGTCTTTGATGATCTTACTTACCAAGTCAATAACATGAAGATTATCAATGGCAAAATTCTATAATATGTATACTCAAGACGTTATTGCAGCAGTGTGCGATGAAATCAAAGCACTGTTGTTAGAAAAAAACCGTAAGTACGGAGATTCTGCTCTGAACCCCATCCGTGTTTTCAGCAAGTCCGATACCGAAGAACAGATCAAAGTTCGCATTGACGACAAATTAAATCGTCTACGCAATCTTAAACCGGATGACACAGAAGACACTGTGACTGATCTGATTGGGTATCTTATTCTACTTCGTGTTAAACAGCGTATGAAGGGTGATGCTCCAATAGACAATATTGAAACAAATCCAAGCATCAATTCATCATGGAGCAAGATATAAACAATGAGTTAATTAAATTAGAAATGTTGTTTTCTTGGTATGAGTTCTATACCCAGAATAACAACGAAATCGAAGCCAACAAATGTCAGAAACAAATTGAGGATCAGAAACGTCACCTCAAAGCGTTAAAGGCAAAGCGTCATGGAAAAGCTAAGTAAGTATATGAAAGAAAACAATCTGTCTGAGCAAGATGTCTTGGACAGGTTGAATATGCAGAATCTGGATCCAGCTAAGGATCTTTACGTTACTTTGGTAGAAGCTTCCAGAGATCTAACTAAAAGCGTGAAGAATAAAACCCTAGATCTGGTCGATGACACATACTATAAAAGCCTATTCCAACTCTTACAGGCGGGTGACAAGATCAACAAGTCTTTGAAACTTGCTCAATTAGAAGCATATGGTCAAGTCGAAGAAGAGGAAGATGACGGCTCTTCTTTCCTTGATAGAACAGCAAATAAGAAATAATGGAAATACTTCCCTCTAAATCAAACAGACATGCAAAGTTCGATTACGATGTATGGAGAGCCAAGCATTATCTGAGCGAAAGTGCCACGAAACGAGAAAAAGATTTGTGGTGGGGGAAGGAACGTGACTATTGGACTGAAGGAAGGTTTGGTCTAACAGGAGCACATTACTTTGCGCTGACACAAGCGACAATCAAAGACGCTACTGGTTATCGGATGAGACCAGTTTGGCGTGACCTTGATGACTTGATCTATGGAGCGTATGAGAAGGCCAGAACCACAGCTTGGGATCTCATGGTAACCAAGAGACGTGAGGCTGGCCTTTCTCTTACCTTTGGTGGAATCATACCCACCTGGATCGCTCTGACAAACCCAGGATCTACATCCCTTTTAACCTCTGCTGACAAAACTCGTCTGGAGGAAATGTATAAGGATAAGCTCCGTGTAGTCTATGATGGCTTGGATGACTATATCAGACCAGGCGTTATTTCTACACGACAGGCTGGATACCTGCATATGGGAAAGCTGGATCAGAAAACAGGCTCTATCTCTGGACTCGACTCCAAGATTGTGACTCGTGAGACAGTTGATTCTCCGACCGCTCTCGAAGCATACCGAGCAATGCACATATTTTTGGACGAGTTCTTCCTACATCCCAGAGCAGACAAGGTTTACAGATCTGCACAGGCTTCTGCAAAGAAAGGTTTCTTGAAGGTTGCTCCTATTGTAATGGGAGGAAGTGCAGGTGAATCATCTGTTGACGGTCAGAAGAAGGGGGCAGAACTTTGGAAGAACGCTGAAACAATTAAGATGCTTACAGTATTCCTACCTGGTTGGATGGGGATTATGGCAGCACCAGAACTTGATGATAGTGGACGAGAGACAGGGAATATTATCAATCTTTGTCCCAATGGGCATTCTGATGAGAAGACAGCAACTGAATGGATTCTGAAAACCCGCGATAGTTTGGATAAGCTTGAAGATAAGTCTCACTTGGAGAACTTTATGAAGCAGTATCCAATTGATATACAAGAGGTATTCAATGCCAACGCCAAAGGAGCACTGCCCCAAGACGTTATTCAAAAACTAAACGAACAGGAGAGAATCATCTTGAGTACTCCTCCTCCTGTTGAGAAATCAAACATTTTATCATCAGAAGGTTCGTTTAACGTTATGCCAAGCAAGTCTGGTAAGTTTATGATTCTGGAACGCTACAACCCAGAACATCTTTACATTGCCGGGATGGACCCAATTCCATTCACCAGCGCAAAACTGAACGATGGTTCTGATAACTGCATAGCAATCAAGGATGTAGACACAAATCGTTATGTTGCGTACTACAAGGAACGAGCAATCGATCCAGATATAATCATGATCAACAACATTGATCTACAGGATTATTATGGAGGAGCTAAGGTAATGGTAGAAGCAAACCGAGGCGGGGTTATTATTGATCAATACAAGAACAGAGGACGACTGGATCTGTTAGCAAGAAGACCATCTGCACTAGGTAAAACATTTGTAGCATCGCAAAATGACGCTAAAGCATTCGGATGGCACAAAAACGACCACACAGCAGAGCGAGCAAACGCTTATATTATTGACTATCTTCGTAAAAACTGGAATGAAATATACTTTCAAGAGATTATCAATGAAGCTAAAAACTATCTTGTGGATAACACTGACTTACTTGACGCGGTTATCTCTTGCGAAATATATCACAAGCACCTTGTAGAAAAAGGAAAGAAAGATATACCAGAACCTGTAACCAAAAAACTGATTCCGTTCATCGAATATCACAACGGAAAAGCAGTTAGGGTCTGGAAAGAAGTAAAGATTTAATTACTTTTTACCTCTGTTGCGAGCACGATTCTTGCTCTGAGATTCTTTTACAAGCTTACCGCTCTTAGTGTGGGACATGTCCATCTTGTCTCCATTACCATAAGTACCTGCTTTTCGGTTTGCTGCATTCAAAGAAGCACGATACTTTGTTTTTTTCTTCTGATATGTCTTGTCATATGTATAATCTCTCCCGGTAGCCTTGTTGGAAGACGGACGAGTATTAGTTCCTACAACTTTGTTTTTAGCCATTACTTTTTCTTTTTTACCGTTTTGGCTGCTTGTTTAAAAGCTTTATTTGTTGGAGCTCCTTTTGATCCTGGGGCTCTCATCTTTTCACCGCTACCAGAATCAATTCTCTTTCTCTTTGCGTGAATGTTTGCGTATAGTCCTTGTTTTGCCATTATTTTACACCGTTTAGGTTGTACATGTTCTTCAACAGAATAAGTTCTTCTATATTTACAGTAGTATCCCCATCTTCCAGGGCTTTTTCAATTTTCATATCAATGATCTTCATCTCTTTTTTGACTCTAATCATTTCTTTTATGTCCATAGGATTAGCAGAGATAGTATCCATACCACTGATAGCCATAGAATAAGCCACCTCTTCTGCCACTTCCTCCATAATAGCCATCTCTTCTTTTGCTTGTTCGACAGCAACCTCCAAAGTCTCTGCGGTTTCATGAAGCTCCTCTACGTTTTCTTTGATTTCTGCTTCAACAGCAGCCTGTTTCTCAGCAGCCTTTTGAACACTTTTGCCAACCGCTACCATGCTTTTATTGCTCTTGGCAATCATGGCATCAATTTCATCGTATTCGTTGCTCTGAGACCCGGCAAATGCTTTTTCAGCTGCCATATCGATAGCAAATATAGAGATCAAAGACATCACAATAATGTCATAAAGCTTTTTCATCATTTTGGGATCTTACCTAAAGCACTAAGAACTTCCAATTTTGTGGTAGCAGCAGCCAAAGCACTATCGCTACGCTTCAATTGAACAAGGCACTTATCAACCTTTTTCTCAAGATTTTCAATCTTAGCTTGATGGTTGTCGATTTGCGATTGATAGTTGGTCTTATTGTCGTACCACAAGTAAGCAACTACAACAAGCATACAGAAAGTCACTGCCTTAACAGGATCTTTGCTGAATTGTTCAAAAGTTACTGGAAGTTTCATCGACCTTGACCCTTATATTTCTTTTTGTAGTTCTTAGATGTTTTAAGTTTAGAAGTCTTCTTCTTACTCACAATTCCTGGACGAGAAACCTTTGGTTTTGGTTTCCAAGTCGACAACGAATTAGTTTTTGCCTTTGCCACCTTTAAACATGCGATAAAGTGTAATAACCGATATTGCTATCGCAAGACTAAAAGATATAAATTGCAATAATGGCAAAAAATCAGCAAGGATCCCAACAAAAGTTAGAAGCCAAGATGAAGCTGAACCTACTATCCCTTCTTCGTGTGTCACTGTTTTTTCTTTGTTAGTTTCTTCCACATTGACTTAGCAGCAGTAGCCTTTCCAATTTCTTTGGCTTTCTTTGCGCTCATGCCCTTTTTCTCATAGGATTTAGCAACTGCTTCAGCCATAGGCTTAAACTCTTTGCCTTTCTTCCCAATATCTTTACCAGCAACTGCCTTCTTTACGATCAAGCTGCGCTGCTTTTTAGTTCCAAAGCCCATTTTTATTTTTTATTTTGATTGGTTTCTTTGGACTGGCCTTTGGTGTAGCTTTTTTAGAAACAGCTTTCTTCTCTTTCTTTTCCATAGACTTACCCTCGGCCTTTTCATGGCGCATTTTCTGAGCTTTAGAGGCGTATTTTTCTTTACCTCCGTATTCACTAATCATTTTCTTCTTATTAGATTTCATATTAACTCCCTTTCTTCCATTTTTTGCTTGGAGAAGCAGTTTTGCTTGGACTCCATTTTACTTTATCTGCCCAGTAGGCAGCAGACATCTTTCCTTTGGAAATGTTCTTTGCATGACGAGACTTGAATGCCTCTCGCTGTCCTGCGGTCTGGTTGGTCTTAACCCCCTGTTGACCAAAACGAATAGTCTTTACTTGATCTCCCTGTTTAGCCACTACGATGTGGCTTTTAGAGGGGTGACCAGGAGTTCTTTTTGGTTTATTATAACCAGAGACCCCAGCACGAACCAAACGAGAATCCTTTTTTATCATCCTTTGTTAGAAAATTTCTCGATTACAGAACCAAAAATAGTAGAAATTACCAAATATTCTACTGCGCTGACCAGCTCAGGAGCAGGTGCAATATCAACATGGGAGAAAGAATTAGCAACCATAGTACCAACCAGAGCGAGAAAACCGATCGACCCCAAGACACGTTTGTGTGAGATATCGCCTTCCTTGCTAGAGAACATCTGTTTGATGAATTGTTTCATACTAACAAATATAATAAAAAAGGAGGAGTATCTCTACCCCTCCTCTTTCTCACTTCCGGTCGAAAGTATTAACCTTCTTCGCTCTCAGCCACTGGCTATTCTGCCTTGAAGAACTCGAAAGTATCCAAATTAATTTGGCCCTTTCCGTAAGCCTCTTCGATGCCTTTAAAGAACTCATTTTGTTCTTTATTGATCTGCTCTAGAACCTCTAGAACCGATTTACGAGCGTCCTCGATTTGAATTTTCTGCAATTCCATCTTACCCAAGTCGGTGATGATTGCGTGAGTTTTCTGCTGAAAGCCCTTGATGGCTTCGATTTCCTGTTCTGTTAACTTGATAGACATATCTTTTGTATTACAAAGTTTGTACAAATATATGTTTTTGTATTGAAAGTGACAAATTAGCAGTCAACAACTTTAGCTGCGGTAAAAGCTGCTGCCAGTTTTGCTTTAAGGTGGCTGTATCCGAACGCAAAGATGTCAACACCTTCAGCAGAAGACAAGTCGGGTACAGTCTTGGTGATTGTGTACTCCTCGTCTACCTCTTTAGGGACCATTTCTTTTACTACATACTCTTCGGTGGTCTCAGTTCCATCCTCTGCGACTACAGTGCGAGTCATGGTAACATCAG
>Ga0070749_10001925_pt1 | contig 14029 bp, 18 predicted proteins | sample VirMetDEL_Nov_18_FD_75180 | JGI IMG/M metagenome (GOLD analysis project Ga0070749, IMG submission 75180) | Aqueous microbial communities from the Delaware River and Bay under freshwater to marine salinity gradient to study organic matter... | ecosystem: Environmental > Aquatic > Marine >...
AAAAAAGCAAAAGAGAGATCAAGAGAGCATGATCCGAGAAAAGCGCTTGATGAATTTGAGGTCTGGTTCAGAGAAATGGTTAATAAATATAAGTAAGTATGGCGATATATATAAACGGGACGGCAATCTTAGCTGATGGGGTTGTTGAGCCAGTGAGCTTAACTGACGCAAAGAATTGGATGCGAATTGATTATACATCAGATGATACTTTAATACAATCATTAATTAACGCATCAAGAGTACATATTGAGAAGCTGACTGGTGTTGCTTTTGTAAATAAACTACTTAAAAGCTATATTCAAACAACTGGTTACGAGCCGAGTGTATGGATGGTTGATTTGCCTTATGGCCCAGTTATTTGTATAGATAGCGTAAAAATAAAGACTGGCATAAATACTTGGGAAACATTGACAAAGAACGAGGATTACGAGGTGATTGCTGGCAAACTTTGGCTTTATACTCAAGGCAATTATGAGGTGCAATATCAAAGTGGATTCAGCTCTGTACCAGAGGATATTGCAACAGATATTCTTACATTGACTACATGGCAATATGAGAATAGAGGAAAGAAATTTGAAGGTGATGCTAGATCAGGACTTTTGCAAGCATATCCTAATTGGGATGGCTTAAACTATCATCAATATAAAAAGATAGTAATATAATGGTAACTCCATTAAATATTAAAATAACTGGTGTAAACGAAACTTTAAATAAGTTAAAAACTAACTTTGATAAAGCTAAAATGGAAATTGATAATGAAATGGCAGCCACAATGGTTGACATTGTTACTATGGCAAAATCAAATGTTCCAGCTAATTTAGGACAATTAAGAGCTTCTATAAACGAAAAGAAAAATAGAGAACTTAGTTACACTATAAAAGTAGATGTTGATTATGGCCAATTTATTGAGTTTGGAACTGGAGATTTTGCTGCTAGTTATTTAAGCAACAAAGAAGATGAGTGGAAGAAATATGCTTTTACTTTTTATGAAAATGGTAAAGGTAGAACCCCAGCTAGACCTTATTTATATCCATCATTAAAATATAATTTAAAAAGAATGATGGTTAGATTTAGGCAAGTAATAAATAAATATGAAAGATTGTAGTAACAATATAAGAACTGCATATATAAATAAATTAAATGGATTTTTATCATATAATGGTAAAAACGTACCAGTTTATGGTAATAGCCCATTTAAAACACCTCCTAAATACTATGTTATTATAGGTGATATACTAGAATCTGCACAAAACACAAATCAAAGTTTTACATCTAATGTAGATGTTACAATAGATATATATACAGAACAATACTTAACACAAGATAATAGTGTTGCAGATAATATTTCAAATCAAATCTTAACTTTGTTAATACCAACAACTGGCATTGCAGACATTGGAGATTCTGATTTTCAAATATTTGCAATGCAAAGAAGTTCATCTAGGTATTTAACAAATCCTAATGGACAAAATTTTATAGTAAGAAAAATATTAATAATAAACAATTTAGTAAACCAAAAATAAAACAACAATGGCACAAGTTCAAGGTTCATTACAAAACATCGAGATTGACGTAGCTGGTGGTTCGTCATATAAAAACCTCGTGTGTTTGCGTACATCTTCTGTTAATTCAACAGTAGATTCAACCACCGATCAAACAAATTGTGGAGTTCTTACTGCGGTAGGTGAACCACAAATGAGTTTGGATTTTGATGCAATATGCGAAACTGCTCCGACAGTTGCACAAGTTTCTTATAACTCTTTGCTTTCTGCATTTGCTAATAAGACTCTTGTAACTGTTAGAGTTCAAAACCCAACCGTTACTGGTTCAAGCACTGGTGCTGCATATTACCATCAATTCTCTGGTTATATCACATCATTGACATTTAACCAAGCAACAACTGAATTTATTAACTTCTCTGGAACAATTGCTTCTACTGGAACAATTGATGTAACTGCTTAATTATGAATTACACTACTATTACTATTAATGGCGAAAAGATTGGTTTAAAATTTGGCATGGCTTCTTTCAGATATTTATCTGAAGGTAAATTTGTTGAGGGTAAATCTTTTGCTAATAATCAACTTACTGAAATTGGGATAGCTCATATATTATATAGTGGCTATTATAATAATTGCATAATTAAAGAAATAGATCCAAGTTTAAATTTTGAGAACTTTGTTGACTTTGTTGAATCTAATATAATAAAACAAGATGGTTTTTCTGAAATTCAGAAGGCAGTCGAATTATGGGCTGCCTCTGATTTCATAAAATCAGAAGATAATTCAAAGCAAGAAGAATCAAAAAAAAAGAGAATTCGTGGGAAGAAGTAGAAGCCTTTGCTTTCGGAGAGCTTCAAGTCTTACCTAGTGAATTTTACAAAATGAGTCCAAGGCAATTTTCATTAATGGCTAAAGGATATAAAGAAAAAAAACTTGATCAATATAAATTAACTAGGTTGTTAATGTACACAATGGTAAGGTTACATGGAGATCCTAAAACATCTCCTAAAACACCAGAGGCATTGTGGGAGTTGCCAGGTGATGAAATAACCGGTGCAATGTCTGATGAAGAGGCAAGAGAAATATTTAAAAGGTTTAAACAATGACCAACGAAAGGATAGCGATAGATATAGATGCAAATGTTGGTGTAGCCGCCAAAAATATCGAAGATTTTTCTAAGCGATCAAGAATTGCTTTAACAAATCTAAGCCTTGTTGTTCAAGATTTACCTTTTGGATTTATTGGTATTCAGAATAACTTACCTTTTTTAGTTCAAAACTTTCAAGAGTTAGTAAAAACAAGTAATGGCGTAGGTGGGGCTTTAAAAAATATAGGTAAAGAATTAGTTGGCCCAGCGGGTTTATTTTTTGCTTTTAGTGCAGTTACATCTTTAATAACTGTAACAATACAGAAATATGGTAGTTTAGCAAATGCAGTAAATGTTTTAACATCTAGTAATAAAACTGCAACTGAATCACAAATATTATTTAATAAGGAATTATCGAACGCGACAAAAGAAACTGGGGCAGAAGGTGTCAAAATAGGATTACTTATACAAAGTTTGTCAGACTTAAGTAAGCCTTTAAAAGAAAGACAAGCTGCATATTTTGAATTAAAAAAGATACAACCAGACATAGTAGCTGGCATAACTCAAGAAAATGCTTTAACTGCTGCTGGAGTATCTATTTTAAATGAAAATGCAAAAGCTAGAAAAGAATATATAAAATTAAAAGCACAAGAAAGTGCTATATCAGCAATTTTAAATCAAAATGCTGCAAAAGAATTAGAGTTAAATACTAAAGTATTAGGCGCTGCTCAACAATTAGCAAGCACTAGAGAAAGAATATCAAAATTACAAGATAGGGTTTTATCAGTTCAGCAACAAAATACTTTAGATGTATTAATAGAAAAAGAAAGAATACAAACATCTAACTTAATAGATTTAACAAAACAATATAATAATCTAATTGGAGTTAGTGATACATACGCTAATAAACTTGATCCGATTTTAGGTAAAATTGCAGTTTACGATTTTAATATTAAACAATTAAATGAATCGTTAAAAACAAATGCAAAAAATACAAAAGATGCTGCTGATTCTGGAGATGAATATGTAGATAAAATTAAGGGTAATACTAAGATTATACAAATAAGAAGTGGTTTAGTAAAAGAGCTTAATGATAGAACTAAAGATTTAGCCAAAGAAAATTCTAAATTAACTGGCCCATCAAAATTAAAATTAGTACCAGAGCAAATAACCTCTGATTTAGATAAATACACAAAAGCGTTTGAAGATGCTAGATTAAAATTAGGACAAATATTCTTTGATCCTCTTAGAGACGCATTTACAAATTTTTTAGACACTGGCAAATTTACATTTGAAGAATTTTCTAAAACTGTTATAAATTCTGTTAAAAGAATTATAGCACAATTAGCAGCAACTCAAATTGTTAATACATTAGCTAAGTTAGTTTCTGCTAGTGTTGCAGCAACACCTGGGGGTGGAATATTAAGTGCATTAACAAGTTTAGCGCCTAATTTTGGAAGTGGGCAAAATTTTAATTCATTTTCTCCAAGAGATCCTTTTGGAGGTAATGTAAATTTTGTACTTAGAGGAAGTGATTTGATAGGATCAATAAATAGAACAAACGCACAAATAAATAGAGTAGGATAATGGCTTTAGCTTTAAAATATACTATGTCTTTCAAAACAACAGAAAATGTTGATTGTAAAGTTGAATTTCATATTGAAGGATATAGTGGAAGTGCTATAACTATTAATGCAGCAGAAAGTCCATTTATCCTTAGAGAATATAATACAGATGACGATATTTTTAAGCCAGTTAGAGGCCAACAAGCTGATATAAATATAGTAGCAAGTTCATCATTAAATATTGATGATTTTATTGGCAATTCAGATACATATTGCAAAGTATATTTTTACTATTATGATTTAGTAACACCATTTTGGGAAGGCTGGCTTTCTCAAGATGATTTGCAGCAAGAATGGACTGATCAAAATAAAATAATATCATTAAAAGCATCTGATGGATTTGGTTATTTAAAAAGCCAATATTATGCTGACTCAAGCGGTAATGAGGTTAGAGGAATTAATACAATATTCTCATATATATATAATTGCTTATATAATACATCTGGTTTTGATATAAGAAGATTATATTTTATAAATAGCTTATTTAATGATGCTATTGATGATACATCTGATGTAAGCCCACTTGGACAATTATATTTGGATGCAAGAACATTTAGTATCGGTGATGGAGAATATGATGATAAATATACAGTGCTTGAGAAAATAAATAAAGCATTTAATCAGACAGTATTCCAATATGCAAATGGTTTATATACTTTAAGAATAGAAGAATTATATAGTCCAACAAGTACAAATCTTAGAAGATATAGATATAACGCAATAGGATTCCCAAGTCAATGGTCATATACTTCTGTAAGATATGATGTCAATATAGGAGTCAATCAATCTGTAAAGCCTATTGAGCCTAAAATGCTTAGAATGGTTAATAGGAACATAAAGATGAATGAAAATGACTTCTTTTATAATTACCCAACCGAATTTGTAGAAAATCAGAATTTTAAAAGAGGGACATTATTAAGTTCTACTTCTAGCTTAAAATCATATTCCGTAAATGATTGGGATTTTCTAACTGGGACATTTGCATCTCCATCAAATTCTACTGGAACAAAAGCTCGATATGATGAATTAGATACTAATGGTTATGTTATAGATTCATATATACAAGGAGATTTTGGAGGTGGTGAAACAAGTGTTTATTGGAGATGCACGCCAGCATATTGTTACAAAAATGATACAATAGATTTATCATTATTATGGAGTCCAAAAGTTAATCTAGTAAAAACAGATAAACTAACAATAGCTTATGTTTATTTAAAAGCTGGCCCATCTTCTTATTATTTTTTAGATGATAATGGTAACTGGAATCCACATACAAGCCCAGCAGTAGGTTACGAAAGTTTGACAGTTAAAGCTGACGATAATACTACTTTTACCAATGGTAGGTATTTAGAAAAATCTGTACTATCTAAGCCTTTACCATCTGCTGGATATTTATATATCATATTTTATGGTAATGGTAGATATTCGCAAGTACAATTAAGATATCAAGCTGCATTAGCCAATGTTACAACATCTAATGTTGCTGGATTTAAAGAGACTTATACAAAGTCTGAAGATATTAGACAAAATGATATTCAAGAATTATATTTAGTTGATACTGGATTACCAGCACCAGCAATTGGGAATACCAATGTAATGGGTTCAATTATATACTCACCAGGTACTCCTGGAACAAGTGCTTCACAACCTACTGAACCAGATTGGTATAGGTTAAGATATAATTCAGAAACATTTAGCTTTTTAAGGCAAAACTTAACGGCTAGATATAATTTCAACAAATTTAATCGTACAAAAATAGATGCAAACTTTTATGGAGTTGCAAATGGCAATACTCCAATAGGCTTGCTTAATACATTTATTTTTACAGATGATGATCCTAACAAAATTTATTATCTTGCTAATCTAAAGGAGATGGATTTTGCAAATAATACTTGGAGTGGAACGCTGATTGAGGTTTGGGACACATCACGAGATACAGATACTGCAACTACTTATCCAACTTACGCTAAAGATTTCTTATATAAATAATTATGGCAGACGTAGTAAAAGCAGAAGGTTTAGTTATAACGCTCACTAAAAGTGGTAATGTTTATCCGCTTGCGTGTACAAAGGATGCTACATTAAGTATTAGTAGGGAGATGCTTGCACTCGCTCCTAAAACAGATGGTAAGTTTAGAGAGTTCATTCCTTATAAAAGACAATTTACGATAAGCGGAACTGGATTACTTAAATTAAGCCAATCATTTATGCATGGCTTCCAAATATTTGATTTATTTGGATCGTCAGACACAATATACACAGCTTATCTAGACATAATAGATGCACAAAATAACTTTTACGTTTATAAGTTTAATTGCTATTTTACAGATATTAGTTTAGAGTCAACTAGCGGAACGAACTTCGCAACATACTCTTATACTCTACAAGGAACTGGCGGGTTTACTATTGCATCTGTTTACGCATCTCCAACGGTTGTTGCTGGTCAAGTAACTGCAAATGATCCAGATGTTTATAAATTAGTTGCGGTAGGAATAGAAGGCAAATGGTACTATAACTATACTGTTCAAGGCACTTCACCTAACTTTTACATAAATATTGGTACTCAATTTAATGGCAAAACGGCGAATCTTGTGTATTTCGCAATATAAAAAAATTATGTAATTTTAGTTATCATGGAAGCAAATTTCTGGGTAGTTATAGGGTTTCAAACAATTGGCCTTGCTGGCATTGGAATTAAGATTTATACCGACATGAAGGTAAAGTTTCGTGAACATGATTTGAGGCTCAAGACTCTTGAGAAAAAGGAAGATGAAACCGCCCATCAATTTAAGGATATTATGCAAGCCTTAAATGAGATTAAATTAGAATTAAAAGATAAAGCTGATAGATTATGATACCAGAAGTTAATTTAAAGTCTATAAAAATTGGCGATACTTATGTATTGCCTTTGGAGTTTTATAGCGATGAATGTGAAGAAACACCAATTAACGTAAGTGCTTATACCTTTAAATTAATGGCCAAAAATAGTGCTGGAGTTACTCAATTTACATGGAATAATGCTGACTTTGTAAGCATTGCTACAAACAAAAGAACGGTAACATTATCTAGTGCAACCACAACGGCTTATAACGCTGGAGATTTCCAATATGAATTACAAGTAACTACACCCGATGGCGTATTTACTTGGATGCAAGGATATATTAACGTATCAACACAAATAACCAGCTAAAATGGTTTATGTTAAAATAAATTATAGTGTATCGCAACCAGTCATAAAAATAACTTATGACGAATCTCCTATATATATAAAAACAACCGAAGAGCCAGTTTATGTAAAGGTTTTATATAGTGGTGTAGAAGGTAACAAGTTTTTATATTGTACGGTTAGGAATCAAACTGGCGTAACTATTACAAAAGGATCAGTAGTATATATAAGCGGTGCAACTGGTAATAGAGCGCTTATATCACTTGCCGATGCTGACATAGAGTCAACATCATCTAAGACATTTGGCATTTTACCAGTTGATATACCAAATAATGAAAGTGGGATAGTTGTAACGGCTGGTGAGATAAGTAATTTAAACACATCAGCTTATAACGAAGGGGATTTGTTATGGCTAAGTACAACGGCTGGAGGATGGGTTACAACGCCGCCAGCAGAGCCAGCGCACGCCGTATTTTTGGGTTATGTTATTAGATCACATCCTAACTTTGGTGTTGTTGAGGTTAAAGTAATTAATGGGTTTGAGCTTACTGAACTACATGGAGTTTTAATTAATGGTGTGCAAAATAACCAGGTATTAAAATATAATAGCTCAAATTTATTGTGGGTTAATAGTGGAACGGTTGGGTTATCTAGCATACCAGCTACTATAACATCAACTGGTGTTGCTGGAGACATAAAAGCTGATTCAAATTATTTATATATCTGTACTGCTACAAATACTTGGAAAAGAGTAGCAATATCTTCTTGGTAATATGATAACAAATAGAATAAAAAGAGGCGGTAGTGGTACTTTACCAAATGGTGCGCAAGGCGAGCCTTTGTTCACTACCGATACTTATGATTTGTATATTGGTAAGGGAGATGGCACTAATCAGAGGTTTCAAAAGTATTTAACCAATCCAGTTACGGGAACTGGTACAACAAACTACTTATCTAAATTTACTGCTGCTAGTACAATAGGCAATAGTTTAATATATGATAATGGTACAAATGTTATAATAGGTAGTACAACTCCTTCTTTAACATATACAAGTGAAAAATTAGCTTTAGTAAGTAATTCAAATACATATTTAGAGATTAGAGGTACTACTCAAGCATCACTTGTTTTAACTAAACAAACACAAGCGGCAGCTAATAAGCCAGATGTTGAGATTTTTAATAGTGGGAATTTTGGTATAGTTATATATAACCCAACTATTGTAAGCTCTAACTATTTAATGTATTATGCCGCTGATTCATTATCTAATAGATCGCTTTCTTTTCAAACGGAAGGAAGCAATAGATTAACATTAAACCAAGATGGAACTATAAGATTAAATGCTTATACAACAAATGGTTTTGTTAAAACAACAAATAGTAATGGCACATTATCTATTGACACATCTGTAATAACTGGTAGCGGAACTGCTAACCAAGTTACATATTTTACTGGTACAAATGCAATAGCTGGTAGTACATTTTTAACACTAAATTTAACTGCCGACAATGGCTATTTAATTCTTACTGGAGGTGCTACATATAAAAATGCTGATATTTGGTTAAATAGGTTAAGTAATTCTTGGGAGAACGCAATTAGATTTCAAACTAATAGCGTTACTGATTGGTATGTAGGATCAAGTGCTACTGGTGCAAATAATGATTTTGAGATATATAATTATGGCACTAGCACAAATGGAATTAAAATTGCCAAGGCTACAAATAACGTTACATTAACTGGCGCATTATCTGGTACAAGTGCGACTTTCACTGGTGATTTAACGGTTGATACAAATACATTATATGTTGATAGTACTAATGATAGAGTAGGAATACAATCAAATTCACCAAATTATGTATTACAAATAGGTGGAATTAGCATTGGAGGAGGTACGGTATCAAATTTTAACGGAATAGCATTAAGGAGTGGTGGTTATTTAAACACAACACAAAGAGCTGGATTTTTGATACAAGCTGGTATTGGAGATAATACATCTAATACAATATGGATGCAGCACGTTATTAGGGATGGCTCTGGAGGTGCATTAGCTCCATCTTCTTTAGTATTTTCGCAAGTATCACAAGCTAACCCACCAGTAGAGACCGAAAGAGTTAGATTTCATCATAATGGATATGTTGGTATTGGTAGCAGTTCCCCAACCGCAAAATTAACAATTAGCGGAACAAGTGCTGCTGCTGCTATTGATTGGACTAATACTACTGCTACAACTGGTAGAACATTTAGATGGGTGTCTCTTAATGCAGGAGGTTTTGCAATTGAAGATATAACTGCATCAGCAACAAGATTTACAATTTCATCAACTGGAACTGCTACTTTTAATGGGGATTTAATTGTTGATACAAATACATTATATGTAAATAGTACAACTAATAGAGTAGGTATTTCAAACTTATCTCCTTCATATAAATTAGATTTAACTTCTTTAGGTTATGGTATTCAGCACTATGGAGATGCAAATAATTATTTAAGAACTTATGCAGGTTCTAACTTTCAGATAATTGAATCAAATGGTACTAACCAATTTGGTTATAATAATGGAAGTTTTTTTATTCAAACTTCTTCAACAAATAGATTAACTATTGCATCAGGCGGTTCATCTACTTTTAGTAGTAGTATAACTGCTGCAACTGCAATTGCAAGAGGTGTTAATATAACATCTACTCTTGTCGCTGCTGCAAATAATGATGTACTTGTAGGATTAGATATTGCACCAACATTTACAAATGGTGCATTTACTGGAGTATCAAATATTGCATTAAGAGTAAATGATTTATTAACTGGTACTACTGCAAACTTTAATGGTTTTGGAATAAATAGTAATCCAACATCACTTGGTACTTCTCAATCATTTGTAAGATTTTTAAATACTGGTGGCGATTTTTATGTTGGATTAGAGAGTAGCACAAACGGAGGTTTTTTTACTGGCTCTACTGCTTATGATTCTGTTATATTTAGTAGCACACCTTTTAATGTAATATTATCTAACACATCAAGATTAAGAATAACAACAACTGGCGCAACCTTTTCAGTACCTATATCTGGTACAAGTGCTACGTTTAGTTCTGATGTTGCAACAACTGCTGGATTTTTTAATTTTCAAAATAACTATGGCATACAAGGTAGAAATGCTGCAAATAGTGCATATAGAATTGTATTAAAATTAAATGCAAGTAATCAAATTGAGATTGGTAGAGATTCAGATATTGCTGGTATTATACTTGGTACTGCATCTGCAACAAATGCATTATCAATCGCCTCAACTGGCGCAGCTACTTTCAGTAGTACAATATCACTTGCTGATGACTTTACATTAAACTCCGCAAACCCACAAATTAAATGGGCGAGTGGAAACCTACGATTTACTTCTGTTGCTGGAGGTGCCGATAGAATGGTATTAACAAGTGCTGGCGCAGCTACTTTCAGTTCGAGTGTTACGGCAACTTCAGAAACAACATCATCATCTTTAGTACAACAATGGTTATATAGTGGAAATTCAAATTATAAATTACAACTAAATACAATAGTATCTGCTGGACTTGTAAAATATTCATTTGATTTAACAAATAATAGTACTGCTTATTCAAATAATTTAGTATTAGATAGAGGTAATGTTGGTATTTCAACTACTAATCCATTAAATAAATTACACATAGATGGCAGTAGTGGTATAAGAATATCAGATGCAACTGGGACAAATTTTAGAGGAATAACATTTGGAGCAACTGCGGCTGATGCGGCAGAATATTCATACATAAAATGGCAAGCAAGTACTGGAGAAATGAGAATATACGCCAATACTGCTGGATTTGGAGGATTTATGTCATTTTACTCCAATAATGCAGAAGCAATGAGAATTAATAGTACTGGTGAATTATTAATAAACTCAATAAGTGATGCTGGAGCTTATAAATTACAAGTAACTGGTGATTCATATTTTACAAATTCTGCTGCTACTGGTGCAAACATAATTTTAAAAGCAACTGGAGCAAGTGCATCAGCACAATTACAATTGATTGGCGGAAGTCAAACTAACCCATATTATATTTATACTGATAGCACAAGAAATCTTATTTTCCAAGATAATGCAACAGAAAGAATGAGACTAACTGCTAATGGACAAATAAATTATAGTCCATTATCTCCTTATGTTACATCTACAACCGTTGCTGGTACAACTAACTTAACACCAACATTAAATACATCAGATACTTATATTTTTATAGGTACTGCTGCATCAGCATACACATTAACATTAAATAACCCAACTGGTACTCCAACACAAGGTCAAAAAATGATCATGCGTTTTAAAGATAATGGCACACAAGTTATGTCATTATCATGGGGTACTCAATATAGGGCATCAAGTGATTTGGCTTTACCAACTGCAACAACGGCTGGTAAAACTTTATATTTAGGATTTATATATAATAGTACTGATACTAAATGGGATTTAATCGCTAGACTAAATAACTTCTAATGGCTACACAATCTTTTACAACATCTGGATCATGGACTTGCCCAACTGGGGTAACACGAGTTACCGTAGAATGTTGGGGAGGCGGTGGGCCAGGAGGTAATGCAAGTAATGGCGCTACTGCTGGTAAAGGCGGCGGCGGTGCTGGTGGCTCTTATGCAAGAAAATTAGTTACGGTTACTCCTGGCACATCATACACCGTTACGGTTGGCGCACAACAATCAACAAATGCTACCAATGGTAACCCATCTTGGTTTAGTACAACTGGGACAGTATTTGCTGAAGGAGGTGCTTATGGATCGCCAGCGGTTGGAGGTGGTATTGGATTAGGTGGTGCTGGTAGTTCAGCTCTTAATATTGGCGATGTTGTATATGCTGGTGGTAATGGTGGTACTGCAAGTACTGGAGTTTTATCTGGTGCTGGTGGTGGTGGGGCTGGTTCAAATGGCGTTGGTGGTAATGCCAATATATCTACTGCTGGTACTGGCACTGCATTAGAAGGTGGTAATGGTGGTGGTGGTACAACTGCTGGATCAAATGGATCGCCTGGTAGTGTTGCTGGTGGTGGAGGATCTGGAGGGTGTGGTAATAGTGCAACATTAAGAACTGGTGGTGCTGGTGCAAGAGGATTAGTAATTTTAACATGGGGGTCATTAGAAGAAACAACTGGATTTTTTCAATTTTTTAATAATTAATATATGAGCAAATTTTGGATTATATCATCGATGGATACTGCACCTTCGGAAGATGGACTTACTGATGTTGTAAAAATAATACATTGGCGTAGAGATGCTGAAGAAATAGATGGCGATAAAACTTATTATGCAGATATTTATGGTGCAATGGGATGCGCAGCACCAGACCCAATGGCGTTTAAGCCTTATAATGAACTTACTTTTGACGAAGTATGTGGATGGCTTGAATCAAATTTAGATACTGCGGCTCTTGATATGGCCTTAGATGCACAAATTGAGAATCAAAAAAATCCTCCAATTGTAACTTTACCATTGCCTTGGAATGAAAATATTATTTAACTTACATAAAATTTAAACTATGACTTACAGAGATTTATTCGTATTAATCGAAAACATTAAACTAAATCTAAACGAACAAGAAACAAAAGGACAGAAAAAACTCTTTAAAATCTACGAAAAGCTAAAGCCATCAATTGATGAGTTTCAAGCCAAAATTGATGACGCAAGGCTTGACAATGCTGCGGTTGATGAGAAAGGCAATTTGATCCTTAACGATAAGGGAGAATATAACTTTAGCAAAGAAGGGCTTAAAAAACTAAAAGCTGATATTAAAAAGATTGAGGAAAGTGAATTTGAGTTTAAGAAAATAGAGGTAGCTAACCCTAATGGTTTAGAGCCTTACTTTTTCTTAAAAGATTGGGTAAACGGAGTAGAATTACAAGAAGAACCTAAAAAAGAAGAAGAAGAACTTTGAGAACAGTAAAAGAAGTTGGTCGGAATTATAGCGCGGATATAGATATACCGAGTGCTAGTATAGATTATAACACAACAAGTGTTACAACGAATACCGCTATTACTCAAGATAGTGGACTTGTAACACTTGCGGTTACTTGCTCAAGCACCGACATCACTATATCTTTACCTACCGCTGCTTCAAACCAAGCCGCGTACAACATTATAAAAGTTGACTCAACGGCTAATAAAGTGATTATAGATGCCGATGGCGCGGAGACAATTGATGGCGATGGCACTATATATATTTACGATCAATGGGATTTTGTGCAAGTGCAAAGTGATGGCACAAATTGGGTTATATCTAATTGTAAGTTAAATTTGAAATGGTAATGAAATTTGGACTTAAATATTATTGGCATCCTACGCCAAAGAAAATAAGATTATTTGGGGATTCTTTAGCCGCCGCTAGTGTATTCGCATCAACTATGACTATACTAGAAGGACAAAAAGAGATTGCAATAATCATTTTTATTAGCGGATGGGTGGGCAAATTCCTCTCAAATATGTTCGCTGATGATAACAAAAAAGCTGATAACAACTCTCCCGAAGCAAGTAATTGATGAGCTACCGAGTGTTATAGATCAATTTAAAATAGATAATAAGCTAAAACTAACCCATTTTTTAGCTCAATGTGCGCATGAGAGTGGTAACTTTAAATTCACTCGT
>Ga0070749_10001928_pt1 | contig 14016 bp, 13 predicted proteins | sample VirMetDEL_Nov_18_FD_75180 | JGI IMG/M metagenome (GOLD analysis project Ga0070749, IMG submission 75180) | Aqueous microbial communities from the Delaware River and Bay under freshwater to marine salinity gradient to study organic matter... | ecosystem: Environmental > Aquatic > Marine >...
CAATCCACACAAGAGTTAGAAGATAGGTATGCTTAAATGATAGAAATTACTATTGGCAAAGCTTTAAACCCCGAGCTTTGGGATGGCATGAAACTAGATCCCGAAGTTCGTCGTAAGTTAATAGAGATTGCTATTCACTTCGCTGAGTATCTCGACATTCCAGAAGAATCTGTTAAAGATGTGACCTTCACAGGCAGTATGGCTAACTTCCACTACGGTCCAAAATCAGACATCGATCTTCACATTGTTTTAGACTACAAAGACATCGATGATAATGTTGACCTCGTAAAGAAGATGTTACGAGCCAAGAAAGCCCTCTACAATGACCGTCGCGACATTAAAATCAAAGATAGGGAGGTAGAGTTGTATCCACAAGATGCGAGCGAACCACACTATTCTACGGCGGTTTACAGTGTTAAAAATGACGAGTGGATTACTAAGCCAACACCAACACATGTTGATATCGATGATGTTATGGTTCGCAGAAAGGCTGAAGAGTTGATGGATCAAGGAAAACTCATAATTAACACTGAAGATCTCAATGATAAGGTTGAAAGACTTGAAAAGTTTAAAGATAAAATAATGAAAATGCGAAAAGCAGGCTTGTAAAAAGGCGGCGAGTTCTCAGTTGAAAACTTAATTTTTAAAGAATTGAGAAACAACGGCTTTTTAGAAGCCCTGCTAAATGAACTTAATGACTCTATTGACAAATCACTCTCATTGGATGAAATGGAAAAGTACCAAAGACAATCAATTAAAATTAATAAAATTAATGTTCCAATTCTGTTAGGATTAAAAGGCGGGGGCAAATCATTTATGCCTCGCAAGAAGAATAAAAAGATGAAACCCTACATCCATCAACCAAAGCCAAACTACCTTTCAGCACCACCCGGCGCTCCCGGTGGTTTAGAAGAAAGCGAGACTATTTATGAAAAGTGGTCTGCTTCAGAAAGAAGAAAAAGGGCTAAAAAGTGTGCCAACCCAAAAGGCTTCACCATGGAGCGGTTTTGTGCAAATAGAAGGAAAAAGTAAATGGCTATTATTGTAGAGATTAAATCAAAAAGAAACAAATGCATTGGATGTGCTAAAGAGCCAACTTTACGAGAACTACAAGAAGGAATTTTAGGGGACCTTGGTTCTGGAATTATGAACATGATTAGCGGTAAAGGCACTGGCTTTACAAAAGCAATTGCAACCAAAATTCAGGCTTATGTAGTTGATGCTATCCTTCAATCGCTTTTTGATGTCGCAAAAAATCCAGATGTTAGAGACCTCATCATTTTTAAAACATTTAAAGAGACTTTGGCTTCAATTGATTTGGAAGACATTAAACAAATTTATACCGACAAAAGATCTTGGTGTGCCGAAATTGCTGAAAATTTATTGGTTGCACTTTTAAGAGTAACCACTTCGGAAGTGGAAAAAGAGGTTAGTTACTTTGCATCACAAAAAGCGGACCAACTCGCTGGCTCAAAAATTGGATCACTTCTTGGCGGTTTAGCAAAGCTTGGAACAAGTAGCACAGAGTTTTTGGCAAAGATGGCTTTGGAAGATTTCAAATCTTCTGGTGCCTTTGAACAAATAACAGATGCAATATGCTCAATTAAATTTACAGACGTTATTAAACAAGTTCCCGGTGTTGGAAGCATAGTTGGTGCCTTCTCCGAAGAATAAACTATTTACTTCATGATTAGAATAAATGATAAGTCCAGAGATGGGATTTATAGTTCCAACATGGAGCTTATCGATAATTTTACAGATTACTCATCTAAAAATTTAGACTTTGACAAGCCAGTTGAAATTGACTTTTTAGACGACGAGGATAATGCTAAAAATCCTTTAGGATCAACAGCCCACTACAATCCCGATGAGATGAAAATTACCATCTATGTAACGGGAAGACACCTTAAAGATATTTTAAGATCTATTTCACATGAGTTAATTCACCATGTTCAAAACTGTCGTGGTGATTTAGATCACGGCATAAACAAATTAGGCTACGCTCAAGACGATAAACATATGCGAGGAATGGAACACGAAGCCTACACAATGGGAAACATCATGAACTTTAGGGACTTTGAAGATAATTATAAAAGAGGAAAAAAAATGTCTATTAATGAATCCAAGCTTAAAAAACAACTAAAAAAACTTATTAATGAAGAGATTGATAATTTAGAGGAACAGACAACAGAGCCGGTAGGAGATACTGTGCTTACATTGACGCTACCCATGACTCTGCCGTTTATGGCAGTGGCTGAACTGGCAGGAACAAACCCCTCTGATGAGAAAGCTATTCAAGAATTAGCAAAAGGCTTTAAGGGTCGATCGATTAAGGGAATCGCCAAAAGTTTACGCAAAGTTCTTAGAGCAGATCTCTACGGCTATGGAGGCACGTTTACAAACATTGAAGATAAGGGCAACAATCTTGCAAAAATGTTTAATAAAATAGCAGATGATTGTGGACTAAGTATTGCTTTTGTAAAAAGTTATTATGAAGCTGTTGGTAACACAGCAGCAGCAAAAGCTATTGAAGAGATTGGTAAGGTTCCAAAGGGTTTGATGAGCGATTTTAGTAAGGGTCTTTACAAAGATTTGAGGCGATTTGATTTTAGCAGTAGAACAGTTTTAAGATCTGCCCTTACAAGAGTTTGGAAAAAAGCAATTAAGTGCCCATCTCAAAAAAAGCCAAAACCATCTCCTCCCGGTGGTGGAGGTCAACCAGTAGATATTCTAGAACTTCCCTGCTATGATAAATGCCCACCGGGTTCAATGCGGGTTGGGAAAGTAAAAGGTGCGCCTTCATATTTAAAAGGTGTGTGTGTCGATGTTGTAGACAGGACTCCTATTGCAATTTTACGAAAAGGAAACGAAAACCTTTCGGCATGCCGAAAAGGTGGTGGAGGCAAAAAACGTAGCAAGCGATGCCCAAGAAAAATTACCATTCAAATTCAAAAGAAACTAAATGAACTTGGCTACAAGCTTAAGCCAACTAGAAGAGCCCCTGATGGTGTTGATGGTGTATTTGGGAAGGACACCTACAATAATCTTGTCAAAGCGCTTGGTAAAAATGTTGTAGGTAGAAATAGATTTGTAGCCAGTAGAAACTGTAAAAAACTACTTGGTTTGTTACAAAAAACAAAACCAAACCCATCTCCAACACCATCTCCAACACCAGATGAGGGTCTAGGTTATGAGCCGGGAACTTTAAAGATTGGACCAATGGTAGATAAGTTAGTTCGGGCAAAAATTAATCCTGAGTTAGCAAAAATTACAGATGCGGCTCTCCAATTAAAAAATGATGGTAAATTAACCTCAGAAGTTCAAACAAACACTAGAAGAATAATGATAGCTCTTAGAGCTTTAAGAACTCAGTTAAGAAGTGTTGCTATGAACACAATAAGAAAAGAGCGCAATAATTTGATGATGCCTGATGGAAAATTTTATTCAAAAAATAAAGTAAATTCTAGAGCATCACAATTAGTAAATCAACTTTTCACTCCATTTGTTGGGGCAAGTAACAAATTAGCCGACGTGGCTTTTGCCCAACAATTAGAATCAGAATTAAAAAAATTAGAAAGAGCAGCAGGAATCCGCGAAAACATTAAATCTAATTTTGATATTCTTACTGAGGATTTACGTGAACATAAAATTAAAAAACAAGATCAGTCATTTAAAAAACTTGTAGAGGGGATTAAAAAGTAATGTCAATTGTCACTGTCCACTCAGTAGAAAACTACACGAGATAAAATGAATAATTTAAAAAAAAATAGATTAGCTAAACTAAATCAAGCTTTAATGGAGCAGCCTGCTAGCATTAGAAGAGCGAGGAAACGTAGAGCCGGCAAGGGTGCCCCTGAGCCAACACCAGCAGCAGAGGAAGATTCTGGGCTAGTCGACACCGCTGTTGGTACGGCGATCAGTGGCGCACCAATTATCAACATGTATTTTCAGGGCAAAGCCAACAGAAAGCTTGTCAAAAGTGTTATAGAGGCTGCTGGTAAATCTAGTAAAGTTAGCACCAAAGAAGCAATTGCTGCACTAGAAGCTGGCAACAAGGCAGGCGCGTTAAGGCGCATGACAAATTGGATAAAGAGTCTGCCGGGGAACGCCGCTAGAAGATTTATGACAGATTTTGCTCAAGCAGCTTTAAGAAGCCCTGTTCTAAGACCGATGGCAACAAGAATAGCCACTAGCCTTGGAATGGAGGTGGCTGCGATTGAGGGCGGTTTAGCTCTTAGCGGTGCAGGAACTGTTGGGGCAGCAAGCGCTGGTTCAATTGCCGCAGCTATTCTTGGTGGCGCAGCAGTAGGCACAGCAATTGGTTACGGTCTCAATAAAGCTTTTGGAGCAGCAGATCTTGAAGGAGAGGTTGCAGAAAGAATTAGCAAAGCTAGAAAAAGCTTAGATTATGCTAAGGCAGAATTGTATGTCTACTGTCAGGGCAGGGGACCACTTTGTGGAGATGATGTAAAATGCTCTGGTAAACCCGGTGGCTATGTTTATGACATAGCTGGCGAAGAGGGAATGTATGGTTTGGGAAGAGGCGCTGGTAGAGAGCTTTTTGGAGTCCCCGGTTTTAGAAAATTTAAACAGACGCCGAATGCTTTCCATGCATATGATGGTGCTGTAATGATTGGTTTGGCGGCTGCACTTGCTGCCCATGATCTTAAAAATGATAAAATTGCTTTACCAACAACTCCCGGTGGTAAAGCCACCTTTAAAGCTGGTGCCGCTTCCAAAGAGTTTGAAGCTTGCATTAAAAAATGGCTGAACCAAAGCAATGTAATGCTTGCCCAAGCAAAAAGGCTTGGAATGAATGATGCTTATGAATCGTTAAGATTGGTTTATGGCGTGGATGCATTTCCATCTGACCTTCCAGATAAAAAACCGGGACCTTCACCAGTCGATGGTGGTAAAAAATGCGTAACAATGCCAATAAGTAGAGGCTGTAAAGGTAGGTCAGTTGGTAACATGATCCACATTTTAACTCAGGGAACAGAGGCGGGGATGAAAGCAGATAGTGCCACTGCTAAAAAATTAATGAGTCGTGAAGTTTTAGATGACGAAACAATAGCTTTTGTTGAAAAAATTATGCAAGCAGAAAATCCGGCTGTTGCAAAAGCTTGGAAATCACAAAATTATTCTATTAACACTGGCGACCCAGTTTCTAAGTTTTTTGACGAAATTTCAGATAAGTTTGAGCTTATGAAAGAAATGAATTCTCTCAATGAAAATTTTGATTTCTATAGAAAACTTAAAAAAAATAAGTACAATAAACTAAGCAACCTTTTAATGGAAAGAATTAAATGAAGATTGACATAAAAACATTAAGGCTATTAATCAAAGAGGCTATTCAAGAACAAGTCCAGTCATTAAATGAAGGCGGTAATGTTTTTAAAAATGATGAAGACGGGGCTGCGACGATTCGGATTAAGCGCGATGACGTTGATCCTACTCTCAAGTGGCTAGAAGGTATTTTAGGTATTGATCTTGTCAATCGTAAATTAGGTACAACAGGCAAGAAAGAAACTTCTGGCGATTTGGATATTGCCATTGATCAGAATAAAGTCTCAAAAGATGAATTAACAAATAAATTAAAAGCTTGGATAGACCAAAATCATCCTGGCGACAATTATCGTAATTGGATTCATAAAACAGGTATATCAGTTCACTTCAAAACCCCAATTAAGACAAAGGAGGGGGGCGATAAATTTAATGGTTATGTTCAGACAGACCTTATGTTTGGTGATCCAGAGTTTATGGAATGGGCAGTCAAGGGTGAGATGGGATCAAGCGAGTATCGTGGGGGGCATAGGCAGAGACTTATCAATGCTATTGCAACGCAGCGTGGGTACGCCTGGAGTCCTTTCTTTGGTTTAAGGGATAGGGCGACAAAGAAAATAATCAGCACAGACCCTAAGACGGTCGTACAGACGGTTTTAGGTCCAGATCATAAACTAATTTTAGGACCAGACGGCAACCCAGAGGAATTTGATAGCATCTACACACTATTTGATATTATTGCTGATAAAGAAAAATATCCCGATGATGTCTATGAAGCAATTCGCGAAAAAGCAGGTTTTAAATTTCCACATCGTGATGAAGGTGAGCCTGAATCACTAGACGAAGCAAAAAAGGATAGTCCTCGTATTCAACACGCCGAAGATCTTATTTTCTTTGAAGGTGCTGCCGGTGCCATGAGAGCCCTTGATGCTCTTGAAAAGATGAACAATCCAGAAGTTCGCCCTGAAACTTCTGTAAAATGGGACGGCTCACCAGCGGTTTATTTTGGTCGTGATAAAGAAGGCAATTTTGTTTTTACAGACAAAGGCGGCTTTGTAGCAAAGGTCGATAAAGGCAGAGCTAATTCAAAAGAAGACATTGAAGCAATGTATCGCGCTCGTTCAGAACGCGCAGCAGATAAATCTGATATGACTGCTGAGGAAATATATCAACAAAGATATTCAAAAATTTCTGCTATGATGCAAAAAGCATTTGATTTGATAGAAAAGTCGCTAAAACCTGATCATAGAGGATACTTCTTTGGTGAGGTACTTTACTTTGACAAACCAGCAGTTGAGGACGGCAAGTTTGTCTTCAAGCCAAATATGGTAAAGTATAAAGTTGCATCCGATTCAGAAATGGGTAAAAAGATTGCAAAATCTGATGTAGGTATTGTTGTACATTCTGAAAAAGATGTTGATGAAAAACCAATTCTTGATAGACTTGACCTTAAACCTCTGGCACCACCAGCTCCCGGCATCGTTTTCTTTGGTAAGACATTCATTGAGAAGCCAGTTGATGTAGATGATCAAGAAATTCAAACAATTAAAAACTTAGTAGAAACAAATTCATCATCAATTGATGACTTTTTTAATTACGAAAAACTAAGAAAGCTAACTATTTCGAATTTGCCAAACATCTTTTATGCATACTTAAATGGTAAAGTTGACACTGGATTAGAAAATCTAGGATCTGATCTTATTGATTGGATGGAAGGAAAGAAAGCTCTTACTTCATCAAAGAAGAAAAATATTACTAATTACATTCAACAAAATCAAGAAACATACAACAAAATTTGGGAAATTGTTTCAAGAATCATGAAGGTTAAAGACGATATTATTGCCAATATTGATTCACAAGGTGGGTTGGAGTTTAGTCAATCACTCGGTGATGAGGAAGTGGGTGAAGGGTACGTTCTATCTGATGAAGGCAAGTTGATCAAGTTGGTTGATCGCTCTAAATTCACAAGAGCAAATCGTTCTGTTGTTAGAGAGCAAAATGAGTTTGATCCTGATTATGAAGACGATTTAGAAGCTCAAATTGCCGATATTGAAGACGCAGGAACACACATCTTTATTCCCGGTGGCTTTAAGCCTCCTCACAAGGGACATCTTTCATTGTTACTTAAAGCTATTCAGAAATATCCTAATTCTAAGATTCGCATTATTAGTGGTCCTAAGAAAAGAACAGCAGGCGAAAAAGATGATGAAGATAGATTAGAAATTTCTGCTGACCAAGCTAAACAAGTTTGGAAAAAATACATTAACGCACTTGGTATTAGCAATGAAGTTGTTCTAGATTACTTTGAACCCTTTAAGACAACTGGTGGGAGAATGTCTACAAGTCCATTAGTAAGGGTTGGTCACATAGTAGAAACTGAAATTGTCAACCCACCCGACCCTAAAAACGCAGATAAATCCGCTAAAATAGTTTTAGTATCACCATTCCAAAATTACGCTGACATTATTGCTAGGGCAGTGGATTACTTAAATAAAAAATTTAACGCTAATTTAGTAGCAGACCCAATTATTGTTGATTTAATTGAAAAAGAACCTGGGATTAAGTTTTCAGCAACAGACATGCGTAATTCAATTAAAGACGGGGATTTTGAGACATTTGCAACATTTATGCCAGAAGAGCTTTCTGAAAAAGATGCAAAAGAGGTCTTTGCTATCCTTGGTGGCAACTTAAAAGAAGTTAATGAATCTGTTATGTTTATAATGGAGACTATTGAAAAAGCACTAGATGTAGTTTTACTTACTGAGAAAGTTAGAAAGACTAGAGGTAAGAAAGAATACTGTGTTGTTTCTAAGAATAAGAAAACTAAAGAAGGTAAACTTAGAACTTATGGCTGTTATAAAAGTAGAGAAGCTGCTAATAAAAGATTGGGTCAGGTAGAAGGATTCAAAGCAAAAACCATGGCTGAGGGTGAAGAAGTCGAAGAGTATCAGATTGTAGAAATGTCGTCAATGGCAGGCAGCAATGTGCAAGGATACGCTAGTGGAAATAAAAACAGTTTTCTTTGATTAGAGAAGAAGATTAAGTAGAGGCTATTTATACTATGGAAAAACTACAAGAACAAAAACTAAGAGCTTTTATTAGAGCAGGCATTATTAAAAAGAAGAAAGAGAGACTAGATGAACAATTTAAGCAAGCCTTAAATAAAAACAAGCTTAGATCTATTATTAAGAACATTCTACTAGCAGAAGCATCAGATGTCAACACTGACACCCCTAATAGGTCTACAGGCATCAATGTATTGGCTACTACTCTCAAGCTAGTAGTCCCCATTATCAAGCAGGGCTATGAACAATTAACCTCTAGCCCAGAACAGAAAAAGTCTTTTAGAGCACACGTTATTCAGAATGCTATTAATACTTTAGTTAGAGTCGATCTTACCACTGGTCCAGATGAAGAAAGAAGAGCAGGTGATCAAGAAAGAGAAGAAGTTGTAATGCCTGACAATCCAGAAGTAGCTGCTGACGAGGTAGAAGTAGAAGAGCCAGTTGAAGAGCCTTTAGCTGAAGATGTCGTCGTTGAGCAAGAGGAAGAAGACATTGAAGTTGAAGTCGGTGGTGATGAAGATAAGTTTATTGACATTGAAGAACCAGAGCCAGAGCCGGAAGCGCCTAAAGGTGCCAGCAATGTAGCTAAGGCTGTTAGTGGTGAGAAAGAGTTCGTTCAGCTTCCCGATTTGGATAGCACTGGCATGGAGATGGCTCAAAGAACTTTTCCCAAGGTCCAAAAGCAAATTGCTGATGGTTATGCCATGCTTTCACTGAAGAGGGATAAAGAGGACTATGCCGACTTCTTAGTGGCCAACCTCAAGATGTATTTTGATCAATTTGATCAGGAAGAGAATGTTGCCCTCGCCGAGCCCACTTCTCCAGAGTACGAGAAGGTTAAGGCAAACACAGCCCGCTTTTCTGCGGGTGAGCAGGGCGCGTCTTTAGAAGAAAGCCTTAATGTTATTAAAGTTTTGAAAAAGTTGGTCCCAAACCATGAGTATTTTAAAAAGTCTTAGGGAACAAAAGAAAGTCAGCAAGGATGTTGAAGCTTTAATTGCCAATCTTACTGTCGAAGAGTTGGTATACTTAAAGTTGGAAATAGGAGCAAGGAGCCTCAACGGAGAGCCTTATGGCTTCAAGATTTGGCGTGTTCTACCAGACATGATTAAAACTGGCTTAGCTGACTTTACAGATGAACACTTCAATACCCTCGAATCGGCCAGTAGGTTTCTTGGTATCAACATGAAGACTTGGATTTTTTTAAGAAAAAAGTCTAGGCGTCGTAAGGAACGGGAAATTTAAATGTCTTTTAGCCCACAATATGGTTCCGATGATGCATCTTTATGGACACCTATAGCCACTGGATCAAATCCACTAAGTGACAATGTTAAATTTTGGCTTGACCCAGAACAAACTGGTAGTTGGACTTTTGGTTCAAGTGGTGGTTATTTTACCATTACTCAGGCTGTAGACGTTATTGGCGATATTATTTTTACCGGAGATGGTACTTATCCCCCTGTTTATGGTGATTCTGGGTCACAGGGGTATCTCAATGACAGACCAACAATTTGGTTTAGCAATGTAATAAATGTAGGCAGTCAGCCTCTTCGTAACCTTCAAATTGGTCGAATGACCTCCTCTATCGGAGCTATTAACGGTCTATTACCCGGTGGAAACGACGACAGGTCTGTTTTTTATGTCGCAAAATATCATGGCACTCGTGGTTTTGTTAATAGCTATGCTTGGCAATACGGTGATAATCTTTCTAATGAAACTTATGGCGTCGGCGTAACTCCTTCTGGATCTGCGAATCTAGAGGGTGGCTGGGCAATGAGTTCCGGCACTTTCTTTCTTCCAAAATTTGCAAGTACAGAAACTTTTGATTCTGGCTCTACAGGATTGGGCTTTGAAACAGCGGTTTCTCCAAACGCTGGCGAAGCAAAAATTTACTATCAATTTCACAGCGCTTCTTCAACAGGTTCAATTTCTTTAAACGGAGAATCGGACACTTATCAATACAACGCTACTTTAAACACAGACACTAGTTCAGAAGGTTCGTTCTACTTCGGTGGTGAAGTTGAATTAAGCGCCTTTAGACCTCACTGGACTTTGGCAGAAATGATCATTCTTGATGGTGTTCCATCCACTGATGATAGACAAAGACTAGAAGGATACTTAGCTCATAAATGGGCTCTAACTGGATCTTTACCTGCTGACCATCCTTATAAGAGTGCGGCACCAACCAACGGTGGTGGCGGCGGTGGCGGTGGATCTTTTCCCAATACTCAGTCATTACCACAAGGTAATAGATATACAGTTGACTTTGTAGATAATCAAATGTCTCAGTTGGTTACTCAATATGATAGAGGAGCTAATCAAGAAGCCTATGTTCCCTTTAGACTTTCTGTTCGTGGACCATCCAACTTAAGACTAAGACCAAGTAACAGGGTTTACAAAATCACTAAAGACTGATACAATCTTCTTATGAAGATTTCAGAGCTGGTAGTAGGTGAATTTTATATTATAAAGCCAACTACTAAAAAGGAAGTATTTATAGTAGATGGGAGTAGTTTACAACTAGCTTCTGTTTCTCGTAGACAAGAAAAAAATAAAATTTATAAGGAATCTCTTTATCTTTATTTGGGGCAAATAATAGAGAGAGTAGAGAAAAGAGTTGACAGCAAGACTAGAAATGTTTATACTTATAAACCACACATGATGCAGTGTGTAAAAACTGGTGAACTGTTTAAAATAGACGGTTATTATGTTCAGACATACTTCGTTAAGCCAAAGAAATAGGAGGTGCTATGGAGGCGAATGCATTATTTGGACGACCCTGGAAGATAGTAGGTCGATTCAACACTTTTGAGGAAGCGGATAACAAGAGAAATCAACTCTCCTCAGAGGAAAATTTACAAGTAAAGGTTAAGAGACAAGTTAAGGGCTTTGTAGTAAAAACTAGGTCCACGGTGGTCGAGTCACGACCAGAGGAAAAGAAGCCCCGTAAAAAGCGGAAGGAGAAGGCAAATGATAGCTGATGTAGTTGTCGGCCTTCAGTATGGTGACGAGGGCAAGGGAAAGGTCACTCACCATCTTTGTAAAACGGGAGATTATACACATGTCTTACGGTTCAATGGCGGTTGCAATGCTGGGCACACTATTTTTCATGAAGGTAGGAAGTTTATTACTCACCACATTCCAGCGGGCGTTTTCTTTGGGATTAAAAGTATTATTGGGAACGGTTGTGTTCTTGACCCTGCTCAGTTTTTCCGAGAGTTGGATGAGCTTGAGGCAGGTGGAATCAACACTAAGGGACTTATTTATGTGGCTAAAAACTGTCATGTAATCACGGATGACCACAAGAAAGAAGACGGCAAGGACAAGAAGATTGGCACCACAAAGCGTGGCAATGGCCCTGCCTACAGAGACAAGTATTCCCGTTCGGGAAAGCTCGCTAAAGACTGTCAAGAGCTTAAGCCCTACCTAATTGACCTACATGATGAGTTCTGGAATCACAGTGAGGTAAAAATCCTCTGTGAGGGCGCTCAAGGCTTTGGGTTGGACATAGATTGGGGAGACTACCCTTTTGTGACTTCAAGCCACTGTCTGACATCCTCAGTGCTTCTAAACGCAATCCCACACTATGCGATTCGTGATGTGTGGGGAGTAGCAAAGGCATACGAGACTTATGTTGGTGCTAAGAAGTTCCAGCCGCCACACAACAAGGTGTTCCAGCACATTCAGGAGGCGGGACAGGAGTTTGGAGCAACAACTGGTAGAGTGCGACAGTGTAATTGGATTGACTTGCCTTTCTTGAAAAGGTCAGTTCAGTTAAACGCAGTAAATAAAATTGTTTTTAATAAAGTTGACATTTTACGGCAAGTAGACCATTGGAGCTTGAAGAACAATGATGGTAAGTCAGATTACTATGAGTACTACTCTACTGAAAAGGACTTTACAGGGAGAATTGAGGAATTCTTATCTGATGCAGTAAAAGATTTACAATTTTATTTTTCAGATAACCCTCACAAAATTTAGGAGAATAAAATGAAGGAAAGAAGATGCTACAAGTTCCACTTTAAGAACGAAAAGGCTAGCAATCATTATAGCTGCGATGTTGATCTTGACACATACACAGATGCAATGAAATTTGCATACGACAAATTAGATGAGCTTAACAGCAGGCAAATTGGCTACCGGATTATTGGAGTGTATGAAATACTTTATCCACTAAACGGTGGCAACATTCAGGAACAAATAAACTAATTATAAAAAGGAAACAAAATGACAAGGTATTACTGGTGTGATGATAAAACCAAAGAGAAAATTGAAGAAGAGTCTCACGATGATGGTGGAATTACACCAATTATTCTAATGGGTGGCCCTGATGGACCACCGCCAGCCATGGACTGTATTGATGTCACGGACAATACAATTATGTTTTATGGCGAGGTTAGTGAGAAGAACGCCAAACTGCTAAACAAGGCAATTAGAGCTATAGACAAGGACTTACAAGTTTTTAAAGTTAGATACGAGTCAGAGCCGCCCCCAATTAAGTTGCACATCAGCTCTTATGGCGGCTCTGTTTTCGCAGGCTTCTCAACTGTAGATGTAATTTTGAACTGTAAGACACCAGTCCACACTTACATTGACGGCTCAGCCGCCTCTGCGGCAACTTTGATTAGCGTCGTCGGCGACAAGAGGTACATCTACGAGAACTCGCACATGCTTATCCACCAGCTTTCCTCTTCTATGTGGGGCAAGTTTGAGGATTTCAAGGATGAGATGGAGAACCTTGACATGCTTATGGCCAAGATAAAGAAAATTTACAAAGCAAAGACAAGTATGTCAACAAGACAGATTACAGAGATACTTAAAAGAGACAAGTGGTTTGATGCTGAAAAGTGTGTAGAGCTTGGTCTTGTCGATGAGATTGTAGAAAATGGCTAAAAAAACTTATGTTTTAGACACAAATGTTTATCTTTCTGACCCAACAGCTTTTAAAAACTTTGGAAGAAACGATGTTGTTATTCCACTAAAGGTTCTTGAAGAGATTGATAAACACAAGAAGAGGCAGGACGGTGTGGGTGCTAATGCTCGCCACACCATTCGCCTTTTGGATGAATATCGTGGAAAGGGCTCTCTTGAAAAGGGAGTCCGTATCGAGAAAGGGAAGGGACTACTCAGGGCAAGAATGTCTGATGTCAGCTTCCTTCCTGCCGAGTCTAACAAGACAGACCCGGATAACATTATTCTTGCTTGTGCCTTGAACGAAGTTAGTGACGGCAAGAGGGTAGTTGTTGTTTCCCGCGACATTAACCTCAGAGTCCGCTGTGACGCCCTTGGAGTGGCTTGTGAGGGCTACGACATAAACCAAGTCGTAAATGACCGTAGCGAGCTTTACACGGGCTTTGAGAGGTACTTGGTAGATGACCAAACAATCGATCATTTCTATGCTGGTGAAAAAATCTTTGTAGATAAAGAAGAAAAGTTATTATTTCCTAATCAGTTTGTAATGTTAATCTCTAATTGTAATGAGAAGAAAACTGCCTTGGCAAGATTCTTAGCATACAACAAGCCACTCGTAAAGGCAGGGATCCACAAACATGGAGTCTGGGACATCACAGCAAGAAACAAAGAGCAATCTTTTGCCATTGATCTCTTATTGGATCCAAATGTCCCTATTGTATCCCTCATTGGTGCCGCTGGTTGCGGTAAAACTCTA
>Ga0070749_10001930_pt1 | contig 14004 bp, 15 predicted proteins | sample VirMetDEL_Nov_18_FD_75180 | JGI IMG/M metagenome (GOLD analysis project Ga0070749, IMG submission 75180) | Aqueous microbial communities from the Delaware River and Bay under freshwater to marine salinity gradient to study organic matter... | ecosystem: Environmental > Aquatic > Marine >...
TGAAACATTTTAAAAGAAATCCTGAATATGGAATTATTGGTGCTGCGGGTTCCAAATATATGCCGAGAACAGGTATGTGGTGGGAAATACCAACTGAAATGTTTGGAATAGTTAACCACGAACATGAGGGTAAAAAATGGACATCAAAATATAGTGAATCTCAGGGCAATAAATTAGACAACACCGTTATTGTTGATGGTCTGTTTATGGTTGTTAATAAACCAAATCTTAAAACTAACTTTAATGAAGAAGTTAAAGGGTTTCACTTTTACGAAGTTGATTTTTGTTTTAGAAACTTCTTAGATGGTGTAAAGATTGGTGTATTCTATGATATTAGAATAACACACAAATCTATTGGAATGACCAATGAACAATGGGAAAAAAATAGACAACAATTTGCCGAAACACATAAGGATAATTTACCTGTTCTATTACCAACATCATTTACAAAGAAAGAGGTAAAAAAGAATGAACCATTGGTGACTCTTGCAATGCCGATTTACAATTATGCAAAACGATTAAATCCAACACTACATTCGGTATTTAATCAGGATTATACCAACTTCGAAATCATATTAGTAAATGATGGTTCAACAGATGAGTATTGTTTAATGAAACTTGATTCACTAAATAGTCAAGATGGTATACGAATCATTCATAAAGAAAATACAGGAGTATCCAATACAAGAAACGTAGCAGTAAAAGAAGGTAAGGGTGAATATATTTTACCTCTTGATGCTGATGATATGATATTACCTAGTTACATTAAAACTGCAGTTAATATCATTAAAGGTAACCAAAAAGTAAGTCCTGTATATTGTGATACAATACATATTGGCGAAATACAAGGATTGGAGAAAAGACCTGAATGGTCACCAGAAAAACTTTTATCGGGTCCTTTTATAGTTAATAGCTCAATGTATTCCCGTGAATCATATGAAAACGTTGGTGGTTATGATGAAACATTACAGGGATGGGAAGATTATCATTTTTGGTTAAAGATGATGAAAAAGGGTTATACTGGTAAGCATATCAATAAAGGTTTATTTGTTTACTTTCATCATGAAAAAGATGGGTCAGTTTCAACAAGTGCCAATCAGAATCAACAACAACTCTATAAAACAATTATGGAAAAAATATCTAACTATGAATAATTTATATAAAAATAATAAAAAACGATAAAATGAAACTTTTAATTAAATTTCCAACAAGAGGTAGAAAAGAAAAATTCTTTGAAGTACTAAACAAATATTATGAATATTTAGAAAATTTAGATAACACTAAATTTTTAATTACTTGTGATAATGATGATTTAACTATGAATAATGATGAAGTAAAAAAATTATTCAATACATATAAAAATTTAGAAGTTATTTATGGTGTTTCCAAAACAAAAGTAGATGCCGTAAATCGCGATATGGATAAATCGGGAGAATACGATATTATACTTTTAGCTTCTGACGACATGATACCACAAATACATGGATATGATAATATTGTTAGGGAAAAAATGAAAGAATATTATCCAGATACTGACGGTGTATTATGGTTTAGTGATGGATATCAAAAAAATAAATTGAACACATTATGTATTTTAGGTAAAAAATATTATGAACGTTTTGATTACATTTATCAACCTAACTACAAAAGTTGCTGGTGTGATAATGAATTTATGGAAGTATCAAAAATATTGAATAAATGTACATATTTTGATACTATTATAATAAAACACGAACATCCTGATTGGGGTTTTGGAAAAAGAGATAAAGTACATCAGTTAAATCACATAAATTTTATATATGATAGAACAATTTTCCAAAAAAGAAGAGAAATAGGATTTGAATTATGAAAAAACAATTTTTTTTAGTTTTGGGATTACCAAGAAGTGGTAGTACCTTACTCACTAATTTAATTAATAGTCAAGACAATGTTTTTTGCGTTTCTGAACCTCTTTGGGAAAAAAAGGGTTTTGGGAGAGTAAAAACATATGGTAAATTAAAAATTAAAGAGAATTTAGATATTAATGAAATACCCTTAAGATTAAAAGAAGAATTAATTAAAGGAGATTATAATTTTGGTGGATACAAAGAAACTTTTAGATATTGGCAATTTGATTATATGGAGCAACATATAAATGAAGATTTAGATTTTATTATAAGGATAAGTAGAGACCCAGTTCAAAACTTTGGTTCGTGGAAAAAGAAAAAACAATGGGGAATACAATATAATTCCGTTCAAGAGTTTGCAAAGTGTTACAATGAATTAATGAATTTTAAATTCAAAAAAATATATGACATTCAATACGAGAAAATTTTATCCGAAGGTATATCGTACCTTAATAAAGTTTTACCAATCAAATTTAGTACTGATAAATTAAATCCATATCATTTCTCTTACGGAGATAGTGTGGCTAATTCATCAAAAAAAATAATAGAACCTATTCATAACAATAATGTTAGTGATGATGAAATAAAATATTTAAAAAAAAATATCAATGATAAAAGTTTCGTATTTTAACTGTGATGAAAAAACATTCAAAGACCCAATTAAAGGAAGGCCATTTTCAAATAATTTAAACGAATTTGAAATAGTATACGACCATGATGAGGCAGATTTTATTTTTGGTTATTTAGATTATTTAACACCAAACCCTCAATATGATAGTATTTCACAAACTGAAGTATTCAAAAAACACAAAAATAAATTTGTATTTTTTGCAATGCATGATAGTCCCAGTTTTGCATACCGTGATTCTGAATCTTACAAAGTAATATGTCAACCTTCTGATAAAAATATTGAAGATTACAATATTATTGTATCACCTCTACAAATGAGACATTTTGAATGGGAAATAATTCAAGATTTAAATTTTATTGATGAATGTAGAAATACAGAAAAAAATGTTGATATCACATTTGTTGGTCAACCAAAATACTATGGGAGGGAAAAGATATTTAATATGGATTTTTCACCCCTGACATCAAATATAAGGTCAACGAGTTCAATATATGGTGTTCATGATATAAATCAAAGAATATCAATTATGAAAGATTTTTATATTGAAACTTCCAAAAGTAAATTCACACTAGCACCAAGAGGTATGGGGTCATCCTCATTTAGATTTTATCAATCTTTAATGGTTGGTAGTGTACCAATTTTAAGTGGGTATAACAGGTTACCATTCGAAAATAAGATTGATTATGAAAAATTATGTATTATTTTAGACCATAGGGATAAAGATTTCCTATCAAAGTTAAAAACTAAAATTTCAACAATTAATTATGATGAAATGAGAAATTATGGAATTAAAATATGGGATGAATATTTTAGGATTGAAAAAACAGATAAACACTTATTTAACATATTGAAAAATGAAAAGAAAAATTGAAAGTTTATTAAAAGAATCATCTCTTACTGAAACCAAAAATGGTGAGGTGGCGATTCATAGTTACGGCTCTAAAAACCAAAGAGAAAGACTTAAAAATATTTGTGAAATGTCATTAGAAAAATTTAGTGGTGATATTTTAGAAATTGGTGCACATATTGGTTTAACAACTAAAATATTTTGTGAATTAGCAAGAAAACATAATAGAAAGGTTTATGTTATTGACCCGTGGAATGGACAACAACAAGGAGGGTCAGGAGAATATAATAAATTTATGAATAACACTAAGGGTTATGAAGATGTTTTAGTTTTAAAGAAACAAAGCTCATTGACTGAAGAAAGTAGGAATATTATTCGTGAAAATAATTTTGCATTTTGTTTTGTTGATGGGTTACATACAAAGGATGCTTGTAGATATGATATTGAAAGTTGTATAAACCAAAAAGGAATAATTGCGGTTGACGACTTAACATGGTCACCAGGTCTTAAGGATTTAGTATTTGAATTTTCTGAAAAATATAAAAGAAAAAATGTAGTAAATAATAAAATAAGAGAAGGTTATATAATTTAATTATGAACATAATCATACCTCTTGGTGGTGTTGGTAAAAGGTTTTCAGATAATGGATATATTAAACCAAAACCATTAATTAAAGTTTTAGGTAAAGAGATAATTTTTTGGGTTCTTGATTCATTAAATCTATCCGAGTCAGATTCTGTATACATTCCGTACAACGAGTTTTTAGATGGTTACAATTTTAAAGAAATTGTTAACTCAAAATACCCCACTATAAAATTAACATCTCTTCCACCAACTAATGGACCGTGCGAAACCATAAAGTGCTGTATAAATCATTTTAATATACAAGGTAAAATAGTCTTATTAGATGGTGATAACTGGTATGAAGAAGACATCATATCTAAAGTTAGAAAATTTAAACACAATTTATCTGTTTATTTTAAAGATACAAGTCCTGAACCTTTATTTTCATATTTAAACCTTAAAGGGGATAAGATTGTTGAAATAAAAGAAAAAATAAAAATATCAGATAACGCCAATACAGGTTGTTATGTCTTTAACAATTCTAATGAAGTTTTAAAATATATTGATAAAATTGAAAAAAACGAAGAGCATTATATATCGGATATTATATCAATGATGATTAAAGATGGTATTGATTTTTTATCCCATAAAATAAATAACTATCATGTATTAGGTACCCCACAACAAATTATAGAGTTCTCAAAATCATTTCCAATAGAAAAAAAACGATTTGTTTTTGATTTAGATAACACTTTAGTAACGTTTCCGATAATTAATGGTGATTATAATTCAGTAAAACCGATACCAAAGACCATAAATTATGTTCGTAATCTAAAAAAACAAGGTCATTATATTATAATTTATACCGCGAGAAGAATGAGAACACATAGTGGTAATGTGGGTAAAGTTATTGCCGATATAGGTGAAATAACTATCAATACTTTAAAAAAATTCGATATTCCATATGATGAAGTAGTATTTGGTAAGCCGTATGGTCATTTTTATATTGATGATTTGATGATAAATCCTAAAACGGACCTAAATAAAGAATTAGGTTTTTATATGGAAGATGTAGCCCCAAGACACTTTAATAAATTAATTTACGAGTCAAAAACAGTTACTAAACTTTCAGATAATGATAAATTAGAAGGGGAATCTTATTACTATAAAGAAATACAAAAATACCCAATTAAAAAATATTTTCCAAAACTAATATCTTCAGATAAAGGAAAATTAGTAATGGAAAAATTTGACGGCAGTAATTTTAGTACTCTTTATATAAATGAAATACTTACGACAAACCATATTGAACAACTAATGTCTACTATTAAAAAAATACATAGTACTGACTCAAATGGTAGTTTTACTCAATATTATGACTATAATGAAAAACTTCAAAATAGGTTTGAATCGTTTGATTTTTTAACATATGGATTATTAAATGATGAAAAAAACACTATTTTATCTAATGTTAATAATCTTTCAGGTGATTATAAAATAATTCATGGGGATTTGGTTTTTAGCAATATTATTTTAACTAATACAGGTAATATAAAATTTGTAGATGTAAAAGGTAAACAAGGCAACAAATTAAGTATTTTTGGTGATAAATTTTATGATTACTCAAAAATATATCAGTCGTTGATTGGTTATGATGAAATTCTTTTAAATAAAGAAATAAAACAATCATACAAAAACAAAATGATTTCTTACTTTGAAACTTACTTTTCTAAAAAGGAAATGGACATAATTAAAAAAATAACAAAGTCTTTATTAGTTAGTTTAATACCTCTACATAATGAACCTGATAAATTTAAAAAGTATCTTGATTTATCGAGAACAATATAACATAATACTAACCTATGAAAATAAAACTATTTTTTTCTACGTGGAATAATGAAAACAGAATAAATACAACGTTTAATAGTTTATTAAACTCGAATATAGATTTAACAAAATTAGACATATATGTTATTAACAATCATTCGAATTTTAAAATAAAAAATGAATATCGAAATTTATTTACATTAATTAATAATGAAACTAGACCCGATTGGTCCTCAGGACATTTATCGAGAAGTTGGAATCAAGCATTACTTCACGGTTTTAAGGATTTAAATAATCCTGATGCTGATATAGTAATTACATGTCAAGATGACACAATTTTTAAACCTAATTGGTTAAATAATTTAATTGAGTTACATAAAAAATATGAATTTATACAAAACGGCCATGGAGATTGTTTTTGTTCATACACACCAGAACACGTAAAAAAGGTTGGTTTGTGGGATGAGAGATTTTGTGGAATAAGTAGACAGGCTTCTGATTATTTTACCAGATGTTTAATGTATAATCGAGAAAAAACCTCAATAAATGACCCAGGACATAAAAGATTTTATAATCCTATTTTTAGTGATTTAAATCAATCAACTTCACATTTGGTAGTAAACGGTATTCGAGGAATATTCGGTGATAATACGTATCCAAATAATACTAATAATACCGAAAATATTGCTAAAAAATTAATAGAAAAAAAATATGGATATGTAATTCATGAACTATCATCAAATACTATTTCAAAACTACCCAAACACACTTTAATTGAGAATTACGTTTACTATCCTTATTTTGAAAAAAATATATATCAACTAAAAGAAAAAAATTATTTGTGGTAATATGAGATTAATAACAGGAAATGGATTGGTAGGGTCGGCATTAAATGGAGATGTAAAAATTTCATCACTGCACTTTGATTTAAGGAACACAGAAAGTGTTAAATCAATGTTTAAATTTTATCAACCAACAGAGGTTATTCATACCGCAGCAAAGGTTGGTGGTTTGGGTTCAAATATGAAATATAAAGGTGAATACTTTTATGACAACATAATGATGAACACCAACGTAATTGAACAAGCTAGAAAAAATGGTGTTGAAAAACTCGTTGCATTTTTATCGACCTGTGTGTTCCCCGACAATGTAGAATATCCTCTCACAGAGGGAAAAATACATTTAGGTGAACCCCATACATCAAATAACGCATACGCTTACGCAAAACGAATGGCAGACGTTCAAATCAGAGCATATAGAGAACAATACGGACTTCAATATAAGTCTGTTATACCTACAAACATATATGGACCAAATGATAACTTCTCGTTAGAACACGGTCATGTAATGCCAATGTTGATACATAAAATGTATTTGGCGCAGAAAAATAACACCCCTTTTGAAGTATGGGGAACAGGAAAACCGTTAAGAGAATTCATTTATTCAAAAGACGTTGCAAGACTCACAGAGTGGGTTTTGAAAGAATACAACGAAGATGAACCAATTATACTTACGACTTCTGAAGAAATATCAATTAGAGATTTGGTTGATTTATTGGTACAAGAGTTTAATTTTAAGGGTGAAGTAAAATTTGATACAAGCAAACCTGAAGGTCAGTTTAGAAAGCCATCAGACAATTCAAAAATCAAACATTACTTACCTGACTTTAAATTTACACCAATTGAAGTCGGAATAAAAGAAACAGTAAATTGGTTTATTGAAAATTATGAATACACAAGGAAATAAGGTTGCGTTAATCACGGGAATTAACGGTCAAGACGGCTCATATCTTACTGAGTTTTTATTAAATAAAGGATATGAAGTGTGGGGGACAGTTAAAAGGAATTCGGTATCTGAAAATCAAACGAATAGATTAGGAGAAACATACCACCAAATTAAAGATAATTTGGAATATGTTGATATGACAGATTTGTCATCATTAGTTAGAATAATTCAAAAATGTAAACCTGATGAAATATATAATCTTGCTGCACAATCTCACGTTAGAATATCTTTTGACCAACCCATCTATACGGCAAATGTTACGGGTGTCGGCGCTCTTAATCTTTTAGAGGCAGTAAAACTTATCGACCCCACAATTAAGGTTTATCAAGCATCATCTTCTGAAATGTTTGGTAATAATATTGATGATGACGGATACCAAAGGGAGACAACTCCTATGAATCCTGTATCACCTTATGGGTGTTCAAAAGTATTCGCATACAACATCGGAAGAAACTACCGCAATTCATACGGTATGTTTATATCAAACGGAATTTTATTTAATCATGAATCACCAAGACGCGGAACCAACTTTGTCACCAATAAGGTAGTTAAAACTGCGGTGGAGATTAAGAAAGGTTTGAGAGATGAATTGGTATTGGGTAATATGGATGCCACAAGGGACTGGGGACACGCAAAGGACTATGTTGAAGCCATGTGGTTAATCTTACAACAAGATACGCCAGATGACTTCGTATGTTCTACAGGGATATCACATTCAGTTAAAGATTTGGTTGAATATGTTTTTGGTAAATTGGAATTGGATATTAATAAACACGTTAAAGTAAATGAAAAATATTTTAGACCTGAGGAGTTGAAAGACTTAAAAGGGGACAGTAGTAAATTAAGAAGTAAAACAGGATGGAAGCCTAATTATACGTTTGAAAGTATGTTAGACGAGATGATTGATTATTGGATGAAACAATTACCGTCTTTAATTTATTAATAAAAAATTTATGGCAAATAGAACTAGAAAAACTGAGGAGAACTCAAAGATGACTAAAAAAGACTTAATTAATAATATCATAGGGAAAAAACCAAGAAACAAATTTCTTTCAGATAGTCAGAAAGAATATTATGATATTTTAAAAGAAAGTGAGATTACGGTATGTACAGGACCTGCGGGTGTTGGTAAATCGTATATCGCAATGAAAGCTGCGGTTGAACTTTTAATGGACCCCAAAAATTCTTATGAGAAAATTATTATTGTAAGACCTGCGGTTGAAGCTGAAGAGAAATTGGGTTCACTACCAGGTAATTTGGAAGAGAAGTTGGACCCTTATATTTTTCCATCATATTACCTTTTGAATAAAATTATAGGTAAAGAGGCGAGAGAAAAATTAAAAGAGAACGACATTATTGAAGTTTTTGCTCTTGCATATATGAGGGGTATGAACATAGATAATTCAATTCTAATTTTTGAGGAGGCACAGAACTCAACACCATCTCAGATGAAACTACTATTGACAAGAATCGGGTTCAATAGTAAATTTTTCATATCGGGGGATATCGAACAGACCGACCGTTATAAAGATAAAACACAATCAGGTCTTTATGATGCAGTTAACAGATTCCAAGATATGGATGGTATCGGAACATATTCGTTTGAAAACAAAGACGTAATTCGTAACCCACTAATAAGTAGAATATTAAATAGATACGACCAATGAGAATAGCTTTTGATGTAAATGGAGTATTAAGGGACACTTTTTTAAAGTCAGAACAGATATATCAAAAATTCTATATTGATGAATTTGACCGAGAAAAAACTTCATCTTTTAACGAAGAAACTGAAGAGTTTGAGGAAGATAAAATCAATGACGAAGATTTTGAATATTCCCTTAATTTACCTGTTACTTCATTAGATAATTTGGAGGAACATTTTAAGTTTCCAAACAAAGACGACTTATTTAATTTTTTCTATATCGATTTTCCGATGCAAATATTCGGACATGCACCATCAGTTAGTGCAAACACATTCAACATATTAAATGAAATATATGAAGAACTAAGAGATGACCATGAGATATTGGTGGTGTCTGATGAAATACAAAAGTCAAAACCAGCAACACTATTTTTCTTATCCAAATATGGGTGTTTGGTTGAAAAAATTAAATTCTATTCTAACATTACAATAAATGATATGTGGAATGAGGTGGATATTCTTATTACTGCAAATCCAAATTTAATAAAAAATCCTTTGTCAGGTAAAACTATTGTAAAATATGAAACATCCTATAATGAAGATGTTAAATCAGATTACACAATAAAAGACCTAAAAGAACTTAAGGAGTTATATGAAAAATTAAAATTAAAGTGATGTTAGAAGTATTAGGTGAAAGTTATTACATAGATTTTGGTGAGTTGGAAAATATAATCAATATCCCGAAACCAGAAAAGAAAATTGAAATTGATAAAGAAGACGGTATTCTTGATGAAGAAGGTCAACATATTAGTATTGTAAAATATGAGACCATAAAAATGATGTTGGAAGTGGTTTTAACCGAAAGAGAAGAAATGGATGAAAATTTGGGCATACATAACTCAAAAAATTTAAGTCTTCCCTTTAAAATTGCTTTTAATACATTATTAAGATACAGTATAATTAAACATTTATAACATGGACGAACAATTATTAAAAAAAGTAGAGCAATCTATTCAAAATTTAGAGGATAAGTCCGTCAGGATTTATTTCTTGGTGCAAGACACCAAAGGAAACGCCAAGGCAGGTATTAGACACATCTATGAAATTGCTTTGACACTTAAAAATAACGGGTTTAACCCAATGATTATTCACGAAGGTAAAGAATATACTGGCGTTGGTGAGTGGATGGGTGAACAATATATGGAATTACCACACTTCTCAATTGAAGGTCAGAACTTACAGATTTCACCTGAAGATTTTATTGTGGTACCTGAAATATACGGACACGTATTGGAACAAGTATCGAATTTACCATGTGGTAAAATTGTTATGTGTCAAGCATATGACCATATGTTGGAAACTTTACAACCAGGTAAAACATGGGCAGATTATGGTTTCTTAAAGGCAATCACAACAAATGAAAAACAATTGGAATATATTAAAACGGTTATCAAAAACGTAACATTTGATATTATTGAACCGTTAATTCCTGAAGTGTTCACCGCAAAAGAAAAACCATCAAAACCAATTATCTCTATTCACACTCGTGAACAAAGAGACACCATGAAAATTATCAAAACTTTCTATTTGAAATATCCACAATTTAGATGGATTACTTTCCGTGATATGAGAGGACTAAATCAAGAAGAATTCTCTCAATATCTGAAAGATTCTTTTGTTTCAGTGTGGGTTGATGATACCTCAGGTTTTGGAACATTCCCAATTGAATCTATGGCAAGTAAAACTCCTGTGATTGGTAAGGTACCAAATCTAAAACCAGAATGGATGTTGGATGGTAATGGTGTATGGACATATGAGTTAAATCAAATTCCTGACATTGTGGCTGAATTTATTCAGAATTGGTTGGAAGATAATATCTCAGAAGAATTATATGAAGAAGGTTTAAACACCGCATCTGCGTTTCAAGACCGTACAGAGTTTGAAAGTTCAGTGATTTCAACATTCGAATCATACTTGAGTACAAGAAAACAAACTTTTGAAATGCAAGTGGATAAACTTAAAGTAACAGAAGAAAAATAATAGAAGATGGAAGATAAATTAAATGTATCAGTAATATTACCTGTTAATTCAACAAAATCTAAAGGGTTTGATGAGTATTTTAAAAATAGCATCATGTCCATTCAAAATCAAACAACTCCTGTTGATGAGGTGGTTATCGTACACAGTGATGAAGAATCATTGGTATCATATTTGAACGATTTTGAATTTAGTGGTTTAACCGTAAATATGGTTAAAAACACAGGTAAAACAGATTTTAGTTCTCAAATTAACTTAGGTGTTGAGAACGCAAAAAACGATTGGGTATCAATCTTGGAATTTGATGACGAATACGCAACAATATGGTTTAAAAATGTAAAAAGATATATTGACGCATATTCTGATGTTTATGGATTTTTACCTTTGGTTGTGGATGTTGATGATAAAGGCACCTTTGCAGGGTTTACCAACGAAGCAACATTTGCAGCAAACATGAACACAGAAATTGGTTATTTAACCAATGAAGTATTACTTAATTACCAAAATTTCCAAACAAGTGGTATGGTGGTTAAGAAATCATTATTTGAAGATTACGGTGGATTTAAACCGTCAATGAAACTGACCTTTGTTTATGAGTTCCTACTCAGACTAACTTACAATTCAGTTAAGATTATGACAATTCCACGTATCGGTTATAAACACATGAATATGAGAGAAGGGTCCATTTTTTGGAATTACAAAAATGGAGAGAATAAGATAACTGAGGATGAAGTAGCATTTTGGATTGAGTCGGCAAAAAGAGAACACTTTTTTACTGAAGATAGGAACATAAAATATGAACCAGAAAATGCTTAATGTTTACACAATCTTTAAGTGGGCAATCTACACCGAATCAAGAAAAGGAAGTAAAGAAGAGGGGTAGAAAACCTAAAAATAATAATTATTTTGATGTGCGTGAGGAGACTGCGGTTAGAATGTTTTTAACCGCGTCTACCTACACGGAAAAAAACGAAATCTACGATGAGTACCTACGAGGACCTCTGGATAAGATGATTGAATCAATTATTCGTAGGTATAAATTATATCGTAAAGATATGGATTTTCGTGAAATTCATCACGACACACATTCATTTTTAATTACAAAGGTAGATAAGTTTAGACCCGCTAAGGGTAAAAAGGCATATTCGTATTTTGGTACAATATGTAAAAATTATTTAATGGGTCAAATCATCAAAGACCAAAAAGAACAAAATAGAAAAATTTCATATGAGGACATTACAAGTAAATTAGAAAATCGTCCTGATATGATTTATTATATTGAAAATGAAAAAATAGAACCAACAGAAGTTATTGTAAAATTTCTTGATGAGTTGAATGATTACATCGAAAATAATGATTTAAACAATAACGAATTAAAATTGGGTTATGCATTAATGGAGTTATTTGAAAATTATAATCAAATATTTATTGGTACCGACAACAACAAATTTAATAAAAACATTATTTTATTATCACTTAGGGAAATGACTAATATGTCAACCAAAGAAATTAGAACATCAATGAAGAAATTTAAAAACCTTTATTATGAACTAACCAAGAGACTCAATAACCTTTAAAAACTTAATATTAAATATTTATAGTTATGGCAAGACCTAAGAAAAAAGAAATCGTTTTAAGTAAAGACTCCGTTTTGGCTTTACTACAAGAAATCTACAATGAGTTGGTAGAACAGAGAACTACTGCCGTTAGAATTCAAAACAAAATGCTTGCTATGCTAAAGGACCCTGAAGATATGACAGTTATTGGTCCTGTTATCAAAGAACAACAAAAAATAATAAACGATACCATCGAAAAGAAATTGTCATTATCTAAACTCCAATCTACAATATGGGAAAAATCTTCAAATCAAAATGAAGAATCATTCAGCTTATCTGACATGGATGATGATGTCCTTCAAACATTAATACAAAAAGATTTAGACAACGACAAAGAAAAGGGTGATGGTTATAAATTAGATTAACCATGGCATTAGAATCGTTACCAGGTACTCAAGAAATCAAAAGTAAGGTTAAGAGCTATTCTACACAAAACGAAACTTTAGAGAATAGTAAATTAATTAAAGACATCCAAAAAGGTGCTTCTTCATTTGATTTATCAAAGAGTGAGGCAATGAAAACATTAAATGATGTTGGTGCCGATGTAAAACAACGTGCTCAGGAACAAATAAAAACTGTTTTTGATGATTTAGTTGACCTATTTAAAGAAACCATACCATCAAATCCTGCTGAAGGTTCTAAAACCGTAGACTTCTTAATTAAACAAGTATTAAGTGCGAGTCAAAACACAAAAAGTCGTTTAGGTGAGATTGTTGCGGATGAAGTAATGAAAACCGCAGGTTGTTCAGAAGAACAAACTTTTGACCCAAGTGATAAAATATATATTAGAGTTAGCCAAATTGACATTAGAAATCTATTAAAGAACGACCCAAACGAAGGGTCGTGGGATGTTAGATATGAAAAAGGTACACCTCAAAACGGAGTATTACCTTTTCAAATGAACAGAGAATTATATAGATTAACTCAAAATCAAGGTCAATATTTTAGTTTTTTTAATGGTGGTACACCTTATCTCGGAAGAACAGGTCAAGGTATTATGGACTTAAAGTATGTTACTCAATATACTGAAAATGGAACAACTTATAACGGTGACTTTTTTGAAATAGATATTTCAAATAGAATCACAGGTAATAACTTATCTGATTTTTTAAGGGATTATTACGGGTCAATAGATATTATTGATTTTAACGCAATAATCGCAGAAATAA
>Ga0070749_10001934_pt1 | contig 13986 bp, 20 predicted proteins | sample VirMetDEL_Nov_18_FD_75180 | JGI IMG/M metagenome (GOLD analysis project Ga0070749, IMG submission 75180) | Aqueous microbial communities from the Delaware River and Bay under freshwater to marine salinity gradient to study organic matter... | ecosystem: Environmental > Aquatic > Marine >...
CATTTCGCATACACCACAGTACCTACCGAGATGGCCGTTGCCGCATCGGTATAAGCCGAGGACAGGCCAGAGTCACTGAAGACGTTGCCGGTCGAGTTGGCTCCACTAAACAGATTACCACCCTGAAGTTCGAGAGACTTCGACCACCAGTTAAACTCGGGGTCATCCGTCGCCTCACTTGCTCCTCGACTGTTAATGGCCGTGATAGGAACGTCCCCGTTGGGGAATTCCTTGAGGATACCTTCTCGCCAATTCTTCGGGCGCTGGTCAGTTGCCCAGTCACCCGTTCCACGCATTCCAAGAAAAGCAGTCATTACTTATCTCCTTTATGCAGTAATGCCGAGCACTACGGCTACTTTGTCAATATCGGCTACAATAGCCCCACTACCACTACCGTTGTTGATGTCCAGATTCAGCCTGACATCCAGAGTATCTCCGGCTGCCAGTCCTGCATCTGTAATCGTGAACGTGTAGGTCGTATCCGCAGTATTCCCAGTAAGGTCCTGAGCCGCCGTTGCACAGATATCTGTGGTCGGAGCTGCTACAGAATCATAGGCTACTACATCAATCTCCGCTGTGGTTGCCGAAGCATAGTCAGCATCCCCCGCCATAGTTATCTGAACAGTGACAGGCTGAGAAGCTCGGTAGTCGGGAGGCATTATAAACGCAAACCGAGCATACCGAGGTCCGGTGTCTGTGACATTACTCACTGAACCGGCACTGACTCGCAGAGCATCCGTCCCGAAAGTACCGTAGCAGCCGAGGTCATCGGATGAACTGGTAGCCGGAAGCGGGGTACGCCACGCATCATGAACCCACATATCCAGAGGACTGATAGTGAACGAGCGGGTGATTCCTGGCTTCTCCAGGGTCCCACTATCCACATCAACCCCTAGACTACGCAGGACTTTTTTAGTTGTACTCATGTCTCAGAGTTCCTTTCCTACGTTCGGGCCGTGAAGGTGAGGTCAATCGAATAGATTTCACCGTAGCAAGCGCCAGTTGCGCCGCCAGAGCTGTCTACATCCAGTACTACACGACAGTCTAGGACATCGCCTGTTACCACAGCTGTAGGAGTAATGGTAAAGGTTTTGTCTCCAGCCGTCAGACTGTTAATGTCAATGGCATCTGTAGCACAGATGTCAGTACTGGGGGCAGCCACACGATACACCTCTAGGTCTACCGTAGCCGAGGCATCTGCTATCGTAGTACGCATACCACAATTCAGCACACAGCTGATTGCTCCCCCATCTTCATACCACCAGGGGACGGGCACTTGGAAACGGGCGTATTGCTGAAGAGCTGCTACATTATCAGCGTCCATAGTAGCTATGACTGGGGCAGTAGTACCAAACAGATTGTACTCTACTCCTAAGTCATCTACCATTCCAGTGTCAGCCTGCACAGGCAAGTGCGTAACGCCAGGAGCATCATGCACCCACAGTCCCAACAGGCTAACAGGGACTGTTGTAGTGATACCAGACAGAGAGCCGTCCGCTTTGGTATCTTCACCAATCTTGTACCAACGGTGGCCGTCTGATTTCATAATAAGGTAGCCATCACTGGCTGCATCAATTACTTCATCGTTGCCACCGTTGACCGTGCCATCAGGCGAAGTAACGGTAATCGTGTATCCATTCCCGCCTTGGGCGACAGGAGAGGCATCCACAGTAGAGTAGATGCACACTTCGGAACCCGGTACCAGCATCGCATCAGGCAATGTCAGGGTAATAGCACCCGTCTGAGCACATGAGATCATACGCTCGTAAGGGGCCAGAGTTTGGGATGTCGTGACCCGGGTGACTTCGCGGCCACTGGCACCACTCAGGCTCTGGTCAAGCATCACATCAGTTAGAGATTTAACAGACATTCTGTATCTCCTAATCTACCGCAGCGGTCAGCCAGCGGCTTCCCGTCGAGATAAGAATTGCGTATCCATCACTGCTTGCGTTAATGACTTCATCACTACCGCCATTCACAGTACCATCGGCACTGGTAATTGTGATAGTGTTAGTCGCAGCGTTCACAGTCGAATAGATACCGAAGATAGCTCCGGGACATTCACCTGCATCAGGAAGCGTCAGTGTAATAGTGCCCGTCTGAGCACACGACACATCACGTTCGTATGAGGTGAGTGTGGTGCTTGCCGTGACGTACTTCGTATTACGCCCAGCGCTCCCGGAGATATCAGCTTTAAGTCCACCCTTAAACGGGGATTCATAAGCCATAATTCAGTTCTCCTTTATCTTCCACCTAGTTCGAGTTTTTCAATCTCCTCGAACTGTTTATCAAAGTCACTCAGGTTGGGTTTCGTTGAGTTTGCTGTGACCGTTCTCCTGGTTTTCTGGTTAGCAAAGCGGGGAACCTTCGGTGCCCGCGCCTGTTTGGGTTTATCCTTCTTGACATATGTATTCGGGCCGACCTTGTCATAGTTCAGCAATTTGCCGTACTCTTGACGAACAGCCTCTGCGCTCGCTTTCAACACTTGAGAGACAGACCAGCCGGGGTTCTGGCTCTCGATATCCACCGACTTCCTGATTACCGCATCCCGCACAGGCATGATATCAGCCTGCTCCGGGGAGGCAAAAAACTCGTTGACTGTCATCTGAACGCCAAGCAGACTGTTGACCACATTCGGCACATGCTGCAGGATTCTCTGCTGCTGGACTTCACCCAGCTGAGTCAGCACCCTGACAAAACTCTCTTTGGAGGACAGGGCCTCCTCATAGTCTTCGTCGGACAGAGTGTAATCGACCAGACGCATGGACTCAGTCAGCTGTTGCTCAGGCGTGTACTGAGGCCGGGCTGCCTGCTGGACAGGCTCCGGTGCCGCCTCTACGACAGGTGTGGTGCCAGGCAGGGTGCCATTATTAATCATGACCAGCATCTGCTGCCGAAGTTCCTCGTTCTCGAGACGAAGCCGCTCAGTCGGGCTGAGCTCTACTTCATCTTCAGTATCTTCTGCATCATCTGCATCTCCTCCCTCTCCTCCCGCGTCTTCCTCAACTTCAGGAGTTTCTTCTTCATCCTCTTCTTCTGAAACATCTTCTCCCGCCGTTGGCTCCTCAATCTCATAGCTGACCTCTTCTTCCTCTTCCTCATTCTCTAGTTCTGGTTCGAGTTCATCCTGGTCGAGGTGAGACTCACCAAGAGAGAGTTGCTCAATCTCATCGGCCAGACTTTCCTCTTCCTCAGAGATTCCCACCACCTCATTAACCTGCTCTTCCAAAGTAAGTTCCTCTTCCGGGGTCCCTACATCTCGCAGCTCACGGTTCTTCTTGTTACGACGGCTCATCAGATTCCTCCATTTCCTCTTGTTCGTTGCTTTCGTCCTCATACATCTGAAGGATATCCTCCTTCAGACCACCAAAAAAATCTTGTAGACCTGCGGCCTCTCCCCTTGCATAGTGGGCCTGAACATCAGTCAAGCTGGGGTCCAGAATCTGGCCACACTTAATCAGGTAGCAGGCATTTGCAAAGTTCTCTATGTCCTTCCAGATAATGCTCTGCTCAAAAAACTCTCGCATTGCGTGTCGGTTCGATAGAAAAGCCACTATTGTCCTCCCAATGGGACCAGGTTACCCAGTCCATACTGTTCTGCTACAGCTTCATCTCCCGCAATCTGGGCCTGCATCGGTGCATCACCCTTCCGGCGGAACTCCTCCGCGTCCTTCGCTCCCAGCAGTCGGGCAATGTGTATGCCAATCCGGGTCATGTCCATGGTCTGCTGGAGCTCAGGCAGAGTCCCGACCACCCGCATCCACTCAATCCAGCCCTCCGCATCGCCCGTGCCGCTCACACTGCCGTCGTGAGCCACCACATCAAACATGACATTCAGGTCAAACGGACTGACCTTGATGTCCCGTTCCATAACCTCATACTCCTTACGCAGGGTCTCCTCCCACCGGCCACTGGCCTGAACGTAGGTCTCCTCACTCATGAACTGCTGAGTGTGGAAAGCATAGATGAGAGCGATGTCCTGCATACTCTGCATCGAAATGATTCTGGCACTCTTCTGGAGACGGGAACGGGCCGCCCCACTCGTTGCCTCAAACTCTCCTCGACTGACTCTCTCTCCACTGGTCCTCTGTAGACCCTGGAGGGCATCCACCGCGCCTGTCGTACTCCGACTCATCTGCATCACAGCAGACAGGTCAGCCATGTGGTTCCCGGTGATATCAGTCATCTTGAGCTGCTCAGCCGCTCCCTGCACACCTCGGCCCCAGTTGGTGGGCCGAGTCCTGATAACGGGAGACCCACTGGTCACGTCCTTCTGGTTGACCAGTTTAGGATCAATAATCAGCCTGTTCTTGAGGAACATCCTGACAGCTTCAATCTTGCTGTTCATGATGAAGTTGGCGAACGTCTGGAAACCCGCCATAATCTCCAGCTTGCTGATCGGGATGAGCTCGTGGCCACCGAAGTCAGGGGCACACACAGCCACAGGGAACATGTTGTGATAGAGATTCATCGGGTGAGCTGCCACAATGACAGAGTCATTGGCCAGTACAAATAGCCACTTCTCGGGCCGGTCACTGTCTCCCAGCTTCCAGTCCTTCGGAATGAGGTCAATGTACATGTAGATAAGGTCTACTTTGTTGGTCTGGATGGGGGCGTTTCGCTTGATGGAGCTGTCTCCATCCGGGTGCCGCTGATCGTCTCCCTCCCTGTAGATCGAGGTTCTGGTCCTGTCACCCTCCAGATACCGGATATTGAAGAAGGCCGAGCCGTCCTCAGACTCTTGCCGCAGGAGGTTCATGTACTGGTCAGTGTCTACCCAACCAACGTACTCACCCTCCTGAACCCGATAGATATTGACTGTCGGGTCTGGAAGGTAGCGACGGGGGTCAACGACCGAAATCTTGCTCCCCTCATACATAATGCGGTCCTCAGGAACCCGATTCCGGGCTACCACCTCCAGAGCCCCAGTCACCGGATTGGCCTGATATTCGTCCTGCTGTACCAGATGAGTGGTCGTCAGGACCTCCCAGCTGATTCCCACAATACCGATGCCGTAGGCGAAACCATCCCGCCACTGACTGTAGAGGTCAAGGAGAGAGCGACCACGCTGGATTTGCTGGTCAATAATCTTCTCCAGCATGATGGCACCGAGTCGATCCTCCGGCCCCATACCCGAGTATTTGAAGGTCGGGCTGTCTCCGAAGGCCGCCAGCATGTAAGTCAGGAAGGTCTCCAGAGTAGCATAACTCTCTGGTACTACAATACTTATGGGTTTGCGAGAGTCCTTATTCTTCAGCTTCTCTTCATAGGTGGAGGTCGGGATATAGGCCCGAAGCTGCTGGTCAATCGTGTCCCAGCGGGGATGCCTCTTCTTCATCTCCTGCTCGCTCTCCCGTGCTCGCATCAGCACAGCATCCTTCAGACGCTCGTGCAGCTTGCTACCGGGAGTGAGGTTAAGGCCGTCCGTATAGAGAGGCTTGTAGAGGTCTTTCAGACGTTCTTTCCCCTTCGCAATCTCTCCAGGAGTCTTGCTGGAGGATTCCGAACGGTAGGGCGTGTCTATGGTGATAGGCATATATACGGTTCCTTGTTAGACTGACCTTATCACAAGTGTAATACTAATGTCAAACTTTTTAGTTTTTTCACTTGCCGGGAGCAGCAGCCTCGTTTTACAAAGTCCAAGTTCCGGTTTCTTCCGACCCCGTAGTGTAGAAAGTGGCTGGAGTATTCTGGTTGCTGTAGCAGGCCGCGATCCAGTCCGCACTCCGTACCACAGTCGAGAATCGGTGCTCATCTGTCAGGCCGTTCATGTACTGAAGATTAGACACCCTGCGAATGTGCCCAATGGAGGTGCGGTCCATCAGGGGGCCCCATGTATAACGAGCCGCAATACTCGTAGCTACACTTACTCCATCTACATATATTTCCTGGTAGGGACCAGAAGCGTACTGAAGAACTCCGGCTACATAATACCAAGTGCCAGTAGTAGTATAAGTGCTCGGACTAACCGCTCCGGTGCCGTAGGCAAAATAGCCTGTGGCTGCCTGGAGTTTATTTGCCGCACTTCTGTTTATGAGCTCGACATCATAAAGATTGCCACTACGCCCGATACCCATGAAGGCCTCTGGCCCGCTTGCATCATTGAAATTCACCCAACATTCCATTGTAACTGGAAATCCCCCGATAATATCAGATGTGGTGTAGAGACCGTGGGTGCTGCCGTTCCAGCTGAAGGCCTGTCCCTCCAGCTTACCAGAGCCGGTACTGGGGAAGGTGCCTGAGCCCAGCGCATTCACGCCAGTGGAGTCGGTGGCAGAGGTGCTGCTGTCCTGACAGTGATAGACCCCAGCAAAGTTGTTGGTCCAGACATTGTTTCGCCCGTAGGTAGCATTAGTAGCATAGGCGCTGGCAGCGGTGTTGTTGTAGTAGATGTAGAAGTCTGTGTCAGTGGAGGAACTCAGGCTGTCGGCCTTGAAGTGAAGCTCCCCGACAGAGGAGCCGACCGTCATCGTGACCAGCTCAAAAGGCACCTCAGTCGAGCCGTCGGACTTGGTGACTCGGATATCATCCCCAGCACTGTCCACGTTGGTGAAGAAGCCAGAAGGCATATCGGAGAGGCGGACATAGACCGGGAAGTCGGTCAGATCAGAGTCCACCTCCGCGCTGGCAATGGTGATCTTGACCCGATTCAGCCAGACTGGTGTTGAGGAGCCGCCGGAGAATCGGTAGGGATTGATAATTCCAGGCATCAGCTGGTCACATACCCTATCAGGTATACCTTGAGGCCCGTCTCATCTGCCCCGCCCGTCACCGCCTCGATATTAACAGTCATCTCTGCGTCATCAGCCAGGCTGGTGTCTGAGATGACGGCAGGAGTGGCGGCCGTAGTGCTGGTCTTTTCTCCGTAGTCGATGGTCAGCTCAGTAGAGAAGATGGTTGTGCCACCCTCGTTGATGTCAATTGTGGTGGTTCCACTGGTCGAACCCGCACCCGTCAGGCTGGCCCTCACGTCGGTGAGAGTCATGGCAAAGGGCATCCTGAAGGTGAGGACAGCCACGCCAGGGTCAGCCACGAGAGCGGTCTCCTCGTCGGAGCAGGCCACCACGAAGCAGGTCTTGGCAATCAGGTTCAGGTCCTGGTTCCGGTCGGCAAACTTGAGGGTGTGGTCGCTGGTGACGTTGTCACACAGGAATTTGATCTTGTTGGTAGAGGTGACGGAATCCCTGATGTGGAATACGTCATCTGGGAAGGGTACCAGGTAGCCAGTGAGGAGGGAGGGAGTGTCAAAATCGGTGTTTCCGTCCGCGTCAATGACCTGAAGTACGTCTCCTTGATTGTAGGGAGTCAGGCCGGTGTCCTGATCAATGACTTGGAGGGGATAGATGGGGTCTCCGGTGATCTCATCCACGGTATCCCACAGGTAGATGCCCTCACTGGAGACTAGATTGACTTGATAGGTGGCCATTTACTCTATATCCCAGGGGTCGCTGTCCCAATCCAGTGGGTCATCGTCCTCATCCATCAGTTTTTGGTAGCGTTCGTCCAGAGATCGCTGCCTTTCCCGGTAGAGGGGGCTATCAGCGTCATCTTGCTCCATATACCGCTCGCCCAGCTCCATCATCTCCACAACATAAGCCAGAGCATCCATAGCATCCCAGAATTTCGCTCGAGGATAGGCCATAAGCTGGCTTTCAAGCACTGAGCACACACCACTATCGTTGTGATAAACCATGCCCATTCGATAGTAAGGAGCCAGAGCCCCAATACGGCTCGCTTTGCCCTTACTTGTACCCTTCGTCGCAAAATCACCCTCACCTTTTCGTGCTTTCAGCTCCACCAGCTCATACACCAGGCCTCTGCGGAGCATCTCATTCTTCATGGGCTGGACTATAAACTCACTCAGCCCCGTTACCTCGTAGCCAATGACCTTAGCATTGATTCGCTGGGCCATATCGAAGGTCTTTTTGTAGATATCGTCAGGGGTCAAGTGCTCGTTGACCACATCCCTGACGTAGATTTTGTTGGTGGAGGTGTCAATAGAGACCCCGACGATGGCTGAGTAGGCATTGTGGACCTTCTCAGTCTTGGCCGGATCGACCAGAATGATGTGATCGTACTGGTCGGAGTCGAAATTGAGGTCTCCCTCACTGTAATACTTGAAGAATTCGGGCCTGAAGACCGCATCCTCCTTGGGATTGGCGATATTCATGTACTCGAGATAGAATTCCTCCACGATTCCCTGGTCTTTGTAGTTCTTGTGAAGAGCCTTGACCTCCGGGTCACCCATGAAGGCTGGCCAGTAGGACTTGAAATTCTCGTCACAGAGGGGGAATTCGAGGGTTGTCCAGCTCGGATCATCCTTCAGGTCGTTGAGGAGGGCACTCTCGTGGAGAATGGTGCCGACCACGATGAGCCGCCAGTTGTTCTGAGAGCGGTCAACCGCGTTGCTGAAGTCGGAAAAGAACCAGCGTTTCGTCTTATCTCGCTGCTCCCGGCTGAGCACGCTCTCCGCGTCCTCCAGATCGTCACAGATGCCCAGCTGCATACGGGCATTGTTGTACAGGATGCCTCGAACCTGCTGGCCCATGCCTCGGGGCAGGATTCGGCAGCCGTTTGAGGTGTCCCACATCACTGAGCTGAATTTGGCGGCATCTTCCTGTCCTCGGACAGGCTTGATGTCCCCGATAACTGCCCTGAGCATCGGGTTGGCGATAATCTCCCGGCGCAGGTTGTCCGACTGCATGATTGCATTGGTACTTGAGCAGGAGGCCGGGACGATGAACTTGTACTTCTGGAAGACTATTGCGTGGAGAGGAACCAGATAGTTGAAGATGGAGGTCTTGCCGAAGCCTCGGTGAGCCAGCACAAGAATCTTCTGGATTGAGGGGTCATCATAGGCCTCAAACAGCTGACTGTGTCTGGCTGAGAAGGGCCGACTGAACCGACCGTCATCTCCACTCAGGAAGACTTCAGCAAACTTCTGGATGCTGGCCGCGCATTCAGCCAATATCTCGATAGTCTGTTCCGTCTGCTCATCCGCAGGCGGCATATACAGACTGCTACCCATGCTGGCGAGCGTACACCTTCACGGACAGCGTGGTCGCGGTTCCATTAGCACTTGCAATGATCTTGTATTTCTGGAAGGGTCGGGCGACAACAGCCATGCTGGTCGAGGCTCCTGAACCCAAGGTCTGAGCGGCCGTGCTGACGAAGGTGATGTCCCCGGTGACAGACCAGGTCGAGTGGATAGTGACCCAGCTCGTGCCGTTGTCATGGCTGCCCTGGAGGGTGAATGCGTCCAGAGCATAGTCTCCCTCATTGCTGGCCCAAATGCCCAGCTCAGCAGAGCCTCCGCCGTCAGCCCACTCGAGTACGTCCGTATTGCCGGTTGCTGCTACCGAAACACTGTCTGCTTGGTAGAAGAGTACAGTTCTGCTGTGGTTATTGCTCATCTGTCAGGGTCCTTACTTTTATTGTTTCCGGCCAGAAAACGTCATGTATTCTCGGGCCACACCATTTCGCTTGTCAAAGGAGCGCCAGCCAGCCAGGCCCAGCATTCCGTAGATCAGGTCCATCATATCCGGCATATTCTCGATGTCTATCTGGTACTCTTGGCCAAAGGCCATAGCCACCACAGGGTTGACAACGTAGGCAATACCCAGCCCACAACCGCATACCCACAGGAGGAAGGGCCGTGCTCCAGCCACGAACAGCTGACCGGAGGCAGCCTCTACCTTGTTGAGCTCAACTTGGGCATTGGCCGCAGCCTGAATGCCCTCCGTTATCCGTAGCTCGAGCTCCTCTCTGGCCTCGTTCCGGGCATTCTTGTCCGGGATGAGGTCCAGCACCTTGTCGATGGTGGGACCGAGGATAGGGCTCAACAGCTTGCTGAGAATCATCGGGCTAGCTGAGACTGTTCAGATAGACTGCACCCGCCACCAGTACTCCACCAAGACCGACATAGATTGCCACTCGGATGTTGGCCGGCACTTCTGCCCAGATTGCTTTTAGCATGTTCATTTTACACGTCTCCTGAAGAGTTCCGCTTCTACACAAAGGCTCGATATCAGATTCTCTGCTACCTCGCCGTCAAACACATTTCCTGTCTCGAGAGCCAGATTATCCCAGTAGGCTTGGACTTCTGCACAGTCTAGCGGGTAACCAGCTCGGAGGGCCTGAGCCATCACCAGACCTCTCTGCCTCTTGTATACCACATCTCCCCCACTGATTGCAACTGCCTTCTCCGCGTACTCCAGAGCCTGTCCGTAGTAATGCTCCCAGTCCAGCTGTTTGGCCTGTCGGCGGGTGTCTGCCACCAGGATGGAGAGACCTGTGGCCAGACGATAGTTGGCTGGGTCGTCAGGCTGGAGGAGGATCAGCTCCTCCGCCTTTTGGAGGCCGTCCATATAGCGGCCCTCGTGGAAGGAGAGCTCTGCCTCTGTGAACAGGAGGTTGGCTCGCTGCTCGTGGAGGATGGCTGTAGCGGTGTAGTTGTAAAAGAGGAGGCCGAGAATAGTCGCGGAGATGAGGCCTCGGCCGATGAGTTGGATCGTCGGTCGCCTGCCGGGAGCAGCAGTTTGGTTGGTCATGTGATTGGTCATGTGATTGTTCCTATGTCGTACTGGAGGAGGCCCCGCTCGTCTCGGTAGAACTCGATGAAGGGGATGATGGAGCCGATGGCTGAGGGCCTCATGGCGTTGTCCGCAACGTAGGTTGGGGTATTCTCCCGGTAGCCTTTTTAGAAGGAGCGTGAGCGGATGCAGACGATGGGGTGACTGCGGAGCTTGCCCTTGTGGTAACAGAGCCGCTCACTATGGGCTACCCCCTTCTGGTGATCGTGGCCCATAATGTAGAGAGAAGCGTCCATGGCATGAGCCATTTTCTCGACCTTCTGGAGAGACCCGCCGACCGTCTGAGCTCCGCCACCTTTTCCGTGATGGGGATGGATGGCGATTCGGAAGGTGGGCCCATCAGCAATAGTGATGTTGAGTTTGATGAGGGAGGTGCAGCCGAGGTAGACTGTCTCGAGGTACTGTGCCAGGAGGTGAGTGGTGTTGGTTCCGTCGGAGAAAGGGTAATAGTGGTTGCCGTCGATGAGTCCAAGCCAGTCGAAGGGGTACAGGTATTGGCCAAGCTCCTCCACCAGGTCCACTGCCCGGTTGTCGAGGTCAGCGATGGTGGTCTCGTGCTGCTTGGCGTGGTTGGCCCGTTCGGAAGTAGAGAGCAGGTCAAAGTAATCGCCGAGTCCGAGGCACAGCTTAGGGCCACGGAGACGTTTGACTCGCTTGAGATAGCGAAGGAAGGCATGTGTGGCGTGGGCTGAGCATCCATAATGCAGGTCTCCGAAGATGGGCAGATAGAGACGGTCAGTCTCTTTCTCCAGGGTTATGTTGTGGGTATGGGTTGTGAAAATTCCGGTCGTTAGCATAGCTTGTCCTCTAGCTTATGGTTAATGGTCTTGGTCGAACGGAGCCAGTGATTATTGTCGAGCAAGCCGGGGATACCGTTGCCTAGCGTGTGACAGATTTGTTCTTCCTGTTCAGAAGTGAGGCTGACTCCGGCGAAGTCGAGCATAGCGTGAGTGAGCTCGTGCCAGAGGACTCGGGAGCGTGCTGTGTGACTGAGAGCGGCCGAGAGCTCGATCTGCATGTTGGAGTAGGACCACAGGCCGTAGACCTCGTCATCGCCGTGGTGGAGTTCGGGGGAGAGAACGAGGTCGAGAGAGGCCCCGTTGTACTTGATGGTGGCCATACTACACTAACCCCATTGTTGGGCCATTGCTTTAGCTAGGCCTGAGTAGGTTACACTACGTTTTTTACTTCGCTCGGGACCCGGAGCCATATAATGGATTCTGCTTTGCCTTGCTGCGGGCAAGGTCTTCATAACCTCTTTTACATTATCTGTCTCTACCAGCTTTGGCAGGCCTTTTAACCACAAACAAGTTGCCTTTTTCTCGGGGTGCCCAAACATCCACGGCTGTACTATCTGGGTATAGTTTCCTGTGGCTAGGTGCTGCACAGCATACTTATGCGGGATTGGATTCTCTACACAGATTCTAGGGCAGGTGCTGAGCAGAAAGAGGTTAAAAAACAGGCAGGCCTCCTTCAGCCGATCCCAGCGAGAGGGATCGGTAGAGAGGTGCCGGACTCCTGAATTGCACAGATATGTACAAGGGGGGTGGGCTATGATCATATCCCATTTATCCTGTAGATGTTTTGTTACATCACCTTGAATGTGAGGGCCTTCCTGCTCAGTCGGTAGTATATCACAGCTTATAGCTTCATGTCCCTTTTCTATGAAGCTGTCCCGAACTACTCCTGAAAACTCACAAGCTACCAGTATCTTCATCTTAACACTCCAGCCTGACTGTACTCATCAGAAGGACCTGGGCCCGTTATTGAGGATTGCCTCGACTCGGGCGAGGCGGTCCCCGAAGTGGTTGTGCTTCTCGACCTGCCGCTCCAGTTTGTCTAGCCGCGACATTAAGACTTGGACTGTGAAGTCGGCGTGAGCCTTGCTTGATCTGACGATGCCGTACCAGGAGCCTACCATGAAGACAACCTGGATGATGACGTAGCCGGTGATGGAACTGTCGAAGACTTCTGGCATGGGAGTTATCCTTTCCGCATGGCGGTGCTGAGACGGAGGGCACGGGCCGGACTGTCGTCTCTGGCCATCTTGCTATCCAGGATTTCTGCTGCGGCTTCCTCGTAGCTGCCCTGATGGAGGGCGGCCCCGAGGTTCTTGAATTTGAGGAGACGGGGCAGGCCCAGCTGGTAGGCCATGGCAGACAGTACGACCTTGCGGGTGTCTGAGAGGGAGTCGAAGTCGAAGCTGTAGTGGGCGGAGTACTGCTCGGCATCTCGGACAGCCTGGAGGCTGCGCTTGGTCAGGTAGGCCTCAGCCTGGTCCAGGGTGATGATGAGGGGGTCCTTGATGGAGAGGTCGGTCTCCGCGACCAGCTGGCCGTATCCGATGGTCAGGTAGCCGAGGTGGTCCAGGTAGGCCCAGAAGTTCCCCTTGGAATCTCGGGGGCCGGTTCCCTCCTCTGTGCGGAGGTGCTCCTTGAGTTGAGCGAACCAACTGTAGTTAGCTGGCATGGCCGGCCTCCTGAAAAAGTCGGGCAGCCCCTCCAAACCTCCGGGTTTCTATATAGATATGAGAGGGTTTGAAGGTGAAGGGACTGCCGGAAATCACTCGTCCTCCTCCTGCGGGACTTCCCCAGAGTCGGGAAGGATGTCCCCGAAGACCTGCTCGATGCGGGTCATGGTCTCTGCGAGGGTGACGAGGTAGTCGTAGCTGAAGAACTTGGTCCGCTTGTCGGCCATCTCGACCTCTACACCGGAGGTCCAGACGGTGACCCAGGAGCTGAGTCCAGGCTCTTCAGCCTGAGTGACGGGGACTTCGCCGGGGAGAGGCTCACACCCCTTCAGCAGCTGCTCGATCTGGATTTGGATGGGCTTCTTCTGTGGAGTCGGGCTGTCGGGAGTAGTCATCGGTTATGAGCTCCTTGGGTATTTCATGCTGCGGCAGGACCTCGGCCCTGATTGCTCGGGCTTCGGCTGCCCGCTGGTGAATCATTTCGATGCCAATGGAGCCCATGAACCCGTGGTTCACGTCTCCCTGAGATTTCTGGATGGGGCTGTGGCCGGCTCGAGAGAGCATGTCCATGGCGGCCTTGACCCGCAGGTTGGCGGAGACTTCCTCTGCTCCCGAGACGATGTCCTTGAGGTAGGTGATGGCCTTCCGGGCTGTCTCCTGGATTTCCTTGTTCACGTCGATTGCCTCCGCATCGAAGTGAGTCTGGAGTTCGGCGATCCGCTTCCGGGCGAGGGGGCTGGTCAGGCAGTTGGCTACCGTGGTAGGGTTGATGCCGAGCTGCTGCGCTATCTCCTTGTTGGAGAGGTGCTGCAGGTGGGCCCGAATGATGTTCTCGTGCCGGGCCGTCAGGTGAGTGAGGGTGTGCGTGGCTGAGAACGTCATGGACTTGGGGTCCTGACGGATGGGATGCGGCAGCCCGGCCTC
>Ga0070749_10001936_pt1 | contig 13979 bp, 18 predicted proteins | sample VirMetDEL_Nov_18_FD_75180 | JGI IMG/M metagenome (GOLD analysis project Ga0070749, IMG submission 75180) | Aqueous microbial communities from the Delaware River and Bay under freshwater to marine salinity gradient to study organic matter... | ecosystem: Environmental > Aquatic > Marine >...
AACGATGATATAACTTGGATGGGTACATACCCAGGATTGACCTATGATACGGTAGTAAATCTACTCTCACAACCACCACCAATTGCTGGGTGTATGGATTCAACTTCATCAAGTTACAATCCTCAAGCTAATCTAAGTAATGGTCAATGTACATATCCTGTCTCTTTTGCAGTTGATATGACCTCTTATCCCGATACCTTCTCTCAAGTCTATGTAAGTGGGCAATTCAACAATTGGAGTGGTATTTGGGATTCTTTGTCTGACCCCGATGGTGATAATATTTGGACAGGTACAATTGACATTCTAAATAATCCAGGTTGGTTATGGAAATATTCAGTTGATAATTGGTCAGACCAAGAGTTACCACCAAATATGCAAAATAATCAAAATCCATATGCGACTTGTTTTTTCCTTGATGCTTATGGGTTTACTAATAGAAATCTTCCTGTTAATGGTGCTGCAGTAGTATTAGATACTAATTGTTGGGAAAAATGTTTAGATTGTGCTGATATTATAGGTTGTACCGATAGTACTTCTACTGAATTTAACCCTTGGGCTACTATTAGTGATGGTCTATGTCAAGGGTCAGCAACTGGTATTCCAACTTGTGGACCTGGTCAAACATATTTAGATGTTCAATTTACACCTGACACTTATGGTGGTGAATCAAGTTGGATTCTTTATGATGATAATGGAGCTGTTTATACAGCAACTCAAGGTACATACTCAGGCTCTCCTCAAGGGGTAGCTATTTCACATTACATTTGTGTTGATACAAACGTATTAGTAGATATTGTAATTAATGATAGTTACGGTGATGGTTTAAATGGTACACTATATGGTGGTCAAGTTGATGGTGATTTAAAAGTATACGATTGTAATGGTAATGTTTTATGGTCATTATCTGATACAATTCCGAATGGTAACTTCGGTTATCAATTCCTATCACCTCAATTTAGTACTGGTAGTGCTTGTTCAAGTGGTTCTTCTAATGCTGTAGCAGGTTGTATGAATCCATTCTCTACAACTTATAATCCTAACGCTACAGTAAGTGATGGTACTTGTGGACCCCCAAGAGTAGTGGGGTGTACTGATACATCTTCATTTAATTATAATGCTAACGCTACTACCAGTAACATAATGACTGGTAATTATACTTTAAAAATTTATGATGGTGCTTCTAATGGATGGGGTGGTACTTGGTTAAGTATTAAGCAAGGAGATAACCTTTCTCCTCAATTCCAAATAGGTCCTGATGATGGTAATAGTTTATCATTTGATGTACCTTTAAACATCTATGAACCAATTGAATTATACTTATTTACAACACCCCAATCATCCAATTCTATTGCTCAAGTAGCCTATACATTATATGGTCCTGAAGGTGATACTATTGTTGATGTACCTTATTGGGGAGCTATTACGGTACAATTCCCTATCATTCAGACTACAACCGCTCAACCTACATTCGGTGATGTATGTATTGAAAAAGTATTTGGATGTACTGATACTACTTCATTTAATTATGACCCACTAGCAAATACAAACGATGGTAGTTGTATTGCTAAAGTTATAGGGTGTATGAATCCATTGTCATTCAATTATGACTCAACTGCTAACATAGCTGGAAATTGTATTCCAATTATTGTAGGATGTATGGATACAACTTCATTTAATTATGATTCAACAGCTAACACCGCAGGGGCTTGTATTCCTGTTATTGTAGGTTGTATGGATTCAAGTTCATTTAACTTCGACCCATTAGCTAATACCCCTTCTAATAATTGTATTCCAAAAGTATTTGGTTGTACTGACCCGACTTCATTTAATTATGATTCAACTGCTAACGTGGACAATGGGTCGTGTATTGCCCGTGTATATGGGTGTATGGATTCAACCGCATTGAATTACAACCCATTAGCTAATACTGATAATGGTAGCTGTATTCCGAAGGTATATGGTTGTATGAACCCACAATCATTAAACTATAATCCATTAGCAAATGTAAACGATGGGTCGTGTATCGCTAGAATTTATGGATGTACTGACTCAACCTCATTTAATTATAATCCATTAGCTAACACCGATGATAGCTCATGTGTACCAATTGTTTATGGGTGTACAAATCCAACTTCTAAAAACTATAATCCATTAGCTAATACGGATGATGGTAGTTGTATTCCTTATATCTATGGGTGTATGGATTCAACCGCATTGAATTACAACCCATTGGCAAATACTGATAATGGAACTTGTATTCCGAAGGTATATGGTTGTACTGACCCCAATTCATTCAACTACAACCCACTTGCAAATGTTAATCAAGTATCAGCAAATGACCCATCAAATCCGTGTATTCCAATTGTGTATGGGTGTACTGACTCAACTGCTGTGAATTACGACCCTAATGCAAATGTAGATAATGGAAGTTGTATTGCCGCAGTTTATGGGTGTACCGACCCAAATGCTTACAACTACAATCCTAATGCAAATGTATCAGACACTACGGCTTGTTTGTATGACGCTGGGTGTATCGATGGTCCGGGCAACCCATATTGGTTGAACGACCCGTGTTACGCTTGGGTAATTGATGTAGATGAATATTGTTGTACTAACTCTTGGGACCCGGATTGTCAATCATTATATGATTACTGTGCCACAACAAGTGGTACGCTTGACCTTGAGGATTTTGCGTTTGACAATATTGTAGTCTTCCCTAATCCAACAACAGGTAAATTAACCATTAGAACAAATTTGGATGTAACACATACTTTATATGATTTTACCGGTAGAGTACTTGTAAAAGATTCCAATAAAGATACAATTGATATCACAACTCTACCAAATGGTGTGTATTTCTTATCTATTAGATATGGTGAGACTGTATTCAATAAGAGAATTGTGAAGGAGGACTAAGATGAGATATTTACTACTTATATTATTCATTATACCATCAACATTGATTGGTCAGATTAATGTTAAAGACCAATTGAAACGAATATCTAAATTTTCCACGTTTTATGCAGCATACAATGGTAACAACTCAATTTCAGATGTAACCACATATTCGGTAACAGACGGATTAACGAGTACTACTACTATAACTCCCTACGATTACTCAGCAGTATTTGGTATTAGAAAAATTCAGAGATTTGGATATGAACCGAATATTCAAAATCGATTTAAGAATGGTACTGAGAATTCATTCTCCGATGCTGCTACTGTAGGTAGTAAGTCAAAGGGTTGGGAGTATTTAGCTGAGTTTGATTATAGAAGACAACAAGGTAGGGAGTTCTTAAATCAAGACCACTTTCTAAGATACATTGCTGATAGGTATGTTCTTAAAGTAGAATACTTGGAAGATGGGTTTGCTGATATTGGTTACTTTGAGTCTTCTGAAAGACTTAGACATAAGTTCAATAGAAAGTTTTCAATTAATATAGGAGCAATGCAACGTATTTCAGAACCATACGGCTTCGACCCATTTGCTGATTTGATAAGACCTGATGGTAGTATTCCTTGGATGAAAATAGCTACTGATATGGGGTATAATTGGAACGCATTAGGGTTAGGTGATGTTTATACAAACCCTAATGGTGAAATAGTAGCTAATAGTACCGCAGTATTTGAAGAAGTAGTTGTACCACAAATTCTTTCTGATTACGCTAACCAACAAAGACATGCATTACCTAATAAGTGGGAAAACTCATTGGTTATGGGATTTGATTACTACTATTATTCTAAAGACTTCTGGTTACATTCTTGGGCAAATTTACTACCTTATCATATTGACATCGATAACGAATACAGCTACCACAATTTCCACGGCGGACAATGGTTAGATTATTCGGGTGGTTTGATATTTGGGTATCGTTTTAATCGTTCATTAGGTGTGTTCACCGAGGGTAGATATCATAAGTATTGGAATAGAACTTGGTATGAATTCTCAACTGGTATTAACTATATTATTTTATAAGATTATGAAAAATTTAAAAAGAAATATCGGAACAATTCTATTAGGTATCATAGTAATACTTCATATAGTACTTATACACTTAAAGATATCGAATGTAGAGTCTAAGATACCAACTGACTATGTACCACGAATTGAATACGATTTAAAAGACCAAATGATTAGACAAACGTTACACAATATTCAAAGTGAAGTAGAAGCACAAGAGCGTGAACTAATTAAATTAAAAGAGGCAGGATAGGTTATGGCTCAGAAGATAGATGAAGGTACTCAGATTACCTTAGATTTAAAAACAATAGGAATTATTTTATTCTTCGTTGCTACTGTTGTTGGTATGTGGTTTTCACTCCAAGCTTCAATTGATGAAGCAAAAGAATTACCAATTCCACCTGACCCAGAAGTTACACGGATGGAGTTTGATATGAAAGACCAGATGATTCGTAACACCATTTTGAATACTCAAGGAGATGTTACGGAGATAAAAGAAGACATCAAACGTATTGAAGAAAAAATAGATGGGTTAAGGTAATATGAAAAAGTTATTAGTATTTTTGTCATTATTAATGATGACTACCATTGTAAAGGCTCAAATAGTAGTGATACATTTCAACGCACACTGGAATGAATCGCACAATGTAACTTGGATGGATGACTTGTCCGATTGTGATATTCAATTTATTGATATTGCTAAAAAACCTAAAATGCAAAAAGAATTTGGTGTTGTAGTAGTACCCACTATTATAATTCTTCAGTACGAGGAAGAAAAGGCAAGATATCAGGCCGACCTTAGCTTTAAGATGGTGGCTACGAAAGAAGAAGTACAAGAAAAAATAGATGAACTTGTATTAAGTGGATTTTAATTAAAATAATATTTATAGTAAATCGGTTACATTATGATAAACTACATTAGGAGAAAAATAATGGCTTTTAAAGATATATTTAAAGATGACAACGACTACAATGAAAAAAACGTAATTGGGTTCTTGTCATTCGCAGTAATGGTAATATTCGCCGCTGCAGATTTGATAACTGGTTACTTAGGTAAGGACTTAGTAGTACAAGAGTTTATCTACAACTCGTTTGTATTCATCACATTGGGGTGCTTTGGTATCGCTGGTATTGAGAAGTTTGCCAAAAAAGGATAGTTATGAGACTATCTGATATTGTTCAGTTAAAGGCAATGGGCTACTCCGAAGAGATAGACCCCAAACATATAAAGGTGATGAAACAAACACCTTCAATGTTGAAGGACTTTGAGTGGAAACAGTTCGCAGGTCAACCACCACACGGAAACGACAATTCAAAGACAAAGATGGAATTACACCAACTTGCTAAACTTCCTATGGATAAGCCTTTCGTTGAGGAGATGGACAATATCTCAAATGTATTCAAAGATTATTGTAATAATGTTGGTATAGATTACCCACAAGGATTGGTAGATGTATTACTTGATGATTCTCGTATTTTTATCACCAAACTTAAATACTTATATAATAGACCAAGACCCAACCAATTGGCAAAACATCCTATGGTAAATGTTCCGATGAAGGATAATGAGTTGGACTCTATGAATACTCCATCATATCCAAGTGGGCATTCCACTCAAGGTGTTTTGATTGCTTTGGTTTTGAGTGATATGTATTGTGAACATCAATATAATTTGATGGAGTTAGCAAAAGATATATCATACTCAAGAAATGTAGCAAGAGCACATTACCCATCAGACTCACGGTTTGGTGAGAAGCTTGGCGGAGAGATGTTCAAGTATTTAAAAAAAATGGGTAGAATATAATGCCATACGCAAAAACAACAAGGTCAATAAAGAGACAAGCGCTTCAGACCATCCACCATCCGCCAAAAGCTACGGATACTATAAAGGTATCAAAAGAGATGCAGGATGAGAAGAGGAAGATGGTCAGAGAGCTAGTTCCATTCTTGATGTACTTATACAAAAAGTATATGGGTGCAAAAATCTCCGAGAATATGGCAGTCCTACAATTTGAGGACATCAACATTCCTATTTCAGTAGGTGATACGATTCTTGGTGGTAAGTTCAAGAACAAGAGAATTGTAGTGAAGTCAATTGGTAAGAATGAAAAGGGTGACATCACAATCAATGGTAAACCACTTCTAAAGTATAGAACTTTAGATGAAGCTACCAAAAGAGACTATAAGAAAGAGTACGAAAAGTACGGAAAATCTAAGAAAGCAAAGAAGTATAGAGCTGAACTGAATAAGTATAATAGAGATAACGGTACTTATGGTAATGGTGATGGCAAAGATGCATCTCACAAAGGTGGTAAGATTGTTGGATTCGAAGCAGAATCTAAGAACAGAGGCCGTAGAGAAAAGAGTAGACTAAAGAAAGAATCATCTATCAACGAATTTGGTGGTGTTAAATTTGATTTGGTTGGATATGGTAGTAATAACAAGCCAGTCCTAAAGACAATCAAACGAGCATCAGACTCATTCATGAAAGATGTTGCTAAGTATGGTTCTGAGAAACTATTCAAAAGTGGTAAGAATGTTGAATATGTAAAGATATACTACGACAAAACTCACTTAGCAACTGTAAAGGATAGTGGTAGAAAGATAGTCAAAGAGAAGGGTTGGGGTAAATTACCAATCAACGAAATCCCAATGGGAGACCTTCAGAAGATTGACCAATTCGCAGATAAGAAACTCAATCCAGTTGATGTAGTCCTAACCGACAAACATTTCTTTGATAGATTGAACGACCCTCGTAATGGTAAGGAAATCTCACAAGCAGAACTCATTGGGTTCTTTAAGAGATTAAGTAAGAAGAAGAAGGAGTTCGTAGAGTTCCTAAATCAATATAACTCATTGGTTGCTGTTGATGATAGAACAAATATCAACATCCCATTTATGAAACAGGCAAACAAAGCAATCGCAAAGACGGTGATGAGAAAAAAGGATTTCAAAACGCCTGATAAAAAATTGGACATATAATGACAGAGCAAGTAAACAAATCGGTTGGTAACGATAACGCTGGAGCATCCACAGGAGCATCCGCCGGTACTGAAGTTACAGACACATCAGTAAGTGCTGGTGTAGAAGCAAATGTAGAAGTTCATGCAAATGTAGAGAATACAAACCAAGTTGGTGATGTAACCATCTCACAAGAAGCTCATGCTGAAGCTGAAGTTCATGCCGAAGCAACAACTGAAGCCGGTTGGGATGGTAGAAACGCATATGTAGACGCACACGCAGAAGTAGGAGCATCAACCGAAGTTGGAGCATCTAATTCCGTAGAATATGGTGGTGTAACCAATACAACTGAAGTTCACGCAGGAGCAGAAGCAAAAGCTTATGTTGGTGCAAGTGGACAAGTTGGTAAAGATGGTGCTGAAGGTCACGCAGGAGCGATGGCTGGAGCATCGGTAGGAGTTGGAGCATCTAATAGCACTTACGATGAAAATGGTAATGGTGCATCAGCCGGAGCTGGAGTATCAGCTGGAGCACAAGTAGGTGCTGAAGTTGGTGGTGGTGCTACAATGGATGATGGTGTTGCAACTGTTGGTGTTGATGGTGAAGTTGCTCTATTAGTTGGAGTAGATGTTGACCTTTCAGTTAGTGTTGATACTAAACCAGCTCAAGAGTTTGTAGAGGATACCGGAAATACAGTTGCTAATAGAGTAACCGAAGATGCTAACACAGTTGCTAAAGAAACTACCAAAGTGGTAGATAAAGTAGCAGCACCCATAAACAATGCTGGTAATGCAGTAGCAGGTGGAGCTAAGAAGACTGGAAAGAAAATAAAGAAAGCATTTAAGTTTTAAATTTGGATAATAAAGAATAAATTCGTATATTTGTAATGAAACTCAAAGAACTCATATTAGAAGGGATGTACGATAAACTCACGGGTGAAATCAACAAAGCTATATTCAAGAAAGTCAAAGACGCAATGAATGGTAGTGGTACTCAAGAGAAACCCAAGAAGTACAAGGGGTACGAAGTTCGTAAAGACCCAATGCCAACTACTAAGTTAGGTGATATGTTCGCTGCCGAAGATAGAACCATCTATGTTGGCGACTTCTCAGATGATGTTAGTGGTATATCGGTTGATGTAGAATTAAAGTTTGCTCTGAGTGATGACGCAGTTAAGAAAGGTTCATTCTACATAGATGGGTCTGCTGAGACTGATGAAGACTTCCCAAGTATCGAAGTGATTATTGGACTACATCCTGAAGATGGGTTACGTACTTTATCTAAACTACAACCAACCCTCAGAGATTTGGTAAGACACGAGATAGAACACTTAACTCACGGTAGAAAGTCACAAGGTTCAAAACCATCGAAGTGGATGCAAGGTGATAAAGCACGTAGAGTAAAGATTAAGAGTAATCCGAAGTTGTATTACAAATACTACTTACTACCAAAAGAGGTGGATGCAAACATTCACGGATTGTACTCTAAAGCAAAGACAATGAAACAACCCTACCAAAAGGTGGTTGATGATTATTTAGATTCACTTGTTGATGATGGTATTATCAGTAAAAAGAATAGAGAACTGATTTATAAAACTTGGAAGAAGCGAATCCCAAAGATTGGTGGACTTCCAACATTGAAGTAGTATGGCTAAAGTATTAAGAGTATTTGACTTTGATGACACACTTGCAACAACAGTGTCGTATATCTATGTAACGCATAAAGATGGGACTAAGACTACCCTTTCACCAGAAGAGTACGCAACGTACAAAGAACAATCTGGTGACGAGTATGATTTTAGTGATTTCAATCGTATGTTGAACAAACCACAAGTTATCAAGAAGAACTTTAAACTACTTCAACGTATGTTAAAGAACCCTTCTAAGAAGGTAACAATTTTGACTGCAAGGAAGTTAGGATTCCCTATCAGAAAGTTCTTTAAAGACGAGTATGGTCTTGATGTGTACCCAGTAGCACTTGCATCTAACAACCCACAAGACAAAGCGGATTGGATTGAGAAGCATATCAAAAAAGGATATACTGATATCGCATTTATGGATGACTCCATTAAGAATGTACGAGCGGTTGGTAATCTACAAAAGAAGTATCCTGATGTTAGAATTAAATCAATACTTACAGTAGAGCATCTTAGTTCGGATGAGAAGACCGAATTGATTGAAAATTACATAGAGGGTACATTTACTAACATTCTCTAACATATTTATTTACAAAGAATTTAAGAAGTTATATGAGTACAATACTTGGAATGAACGGCGGCCAACACGATGCCGCTTCCTGTCTTATTATAGATGGTAAAATAGTTGCCTGTGTCGAGGAAGAAAGAATGACTCGAATAAAAGCAGGTAATAACTACTTCTCAGTACCACGATTATCATCACAAAAAATAGCAGAAATGTATGGGGTGACTCCTCAGAATGCAGACTATGTGGTATTTGCATCTGAGGTTCCTGGTAAATACATTGAAACTGAACTCCAATCAGTTGACTATGATGTATATGACCACCACCATTGTCATGCAGCAGACGCATATTATATGAGTGGGTTTCAAGAACCGACTATGATAATCACTATGGATGGTGGTGGAGTTGATGATTCACTAAACGTATACTTAGGAAATGGTGGTGAATTAACTCCGGTATTAAGAGATAAGTGGTACTTAAACGCACAATTAGCACAACTATGGGGATACTCGTTACACGGAATTAAAGGATTCGATGCTGAAACAGGTGGGTTTGTCTGGAAGTTTTGTAAAGATGAGGGCAAACTTATGGGTATGGCACCTGATGGTCATTATGATAAGAGGGTATATAATATTCTTAGAAAGGCAGTTAACTATTCTAACTTACAATTCTTTCCACAAGATACAATTGGATTAGCTAGATTAATTAGTGAATCTATGAGGAGGCTTGGATACTTTGATACTGATGATGGTATCGCAGTGTATGCACACAATCTACAAAAATTAACCGAAGATTTAATGTTGGAATTTATATCGGATTTACACAAATTATATCCAAAATACAAAAAGTTGGCATTTGCGGGTGGATTATTTGCAAATGTAAAACTCAATCAAAAGATAAATCAATTGGATTGGGTAGACGAGTTATTTGTATTCCCAGCAATGGGAGATAGTGGATTGTGTGCTGGTGCTGCTATTTTAAAATGTAGAGAGTTAGATGAGGGATTTCAAATGCCAGAAAAGCTACAAAATGTACACCTTGGTGTATCTTATACTAACGAGGAAGTTGAAGAAGTTGCATCTAACTACAATTTTAAAAGAAAACCATACGTACCATCTGAGGTAGCCGACCATTTAAACAACGGTGAGATTATAGGATTCTTCCAAGGTAAGTTTGAATATGGACCACGTGCTTTAGGTGCTCGTTCGATTATAGTAAGACCCACAGATATAGATACCCACAAAGAGTTGAACTCAAGGTTAAAACGATATGATACAATGCCGTTTGCCCCCATCGTAATGAAAGAATACTTTAGTGATATTTTTATAGAGCAGAAGTCTCAATACACCGCCGAGTTTATGACATTGTGTTATGATACTAAGGAAGAGTGGATAGATAGGATTCCTGCGGTGATTCAAAAATCAGACAAAACCGCAAGACCTCAGATTGTAACCCAAGATGGAGTTCCTAAGTTTTGGGAAATTCTAAACGCATATAATGAAATTAGTGGTATTCCGGTATTATTAAATACTTCTTTTAATGCTCATAATGAACCAATCATTGACTCACCTGAACACGCGTTTGTTCATTTGAATACTGGTATAATTGATAAATTAGTTATAGAAGATTATGTATATTACAACTAAAGAGGAAATACAAATAGAATGGACATATAACCCGATACCAACTTTAAAAATTAATGGTGGTAACGATGATGAAGTATTTCTTGTTCAGATATTTGAATACTATAAAAATAACTCAGTTCCTTACATATTGGAATCATACCTCATTGAAAATGGTGGTCAGTTTAGATATACTGTAAGTTATTATGGTAAATTTGAATTTAGGGTACTTAGATTCGATGAAGAGTCTGGTCATTACGAAATATTTAGAGATACTTATGATGATTTGGGTAAGAAAGTTAAGTTTGTTTTAGGAACTAATAGCCTATCTGAGGAAACTGACTTTTATAATGTAGTAAACCAATATGTTAGGGGTAGTGGGTGTATACCAACAATAGTTAGTAATTTAGACAGCACAACACGATTCGAATTTTCAGATGAAATACTCAACCTCAAGGTAGATTGGGATAACGAATACTACAAGACATATTATATAGGTAGAAACAAATTTCACGGCGATAACAAATATGAACATCGTTGGCGAAATGTATCGTATGGTAATTGGAGATTATTTTGGTCATTAAATAATCCAAGAGAATATCATAATTTAACAAGTACTGAGATTGCAGAAGACTTGTTAGGATTAACTGAGAAATATGAGTATACTAATGGGTTTGTGGTGAGGCACCCATATTTATAATCAGTTTAATTTAGTTTTATTAGTGTAACGAAATGGAAATCAAATGGCCGATACGCAAAAAGATATTTTAAAGCAAATACTGATAGAATTGGATTCTATGAAGGGTAAACTTCCAAATGGAGAGTTAAAACGTATGGAAGCAAGCATCAATGAGATGAAGGATGATTATTCAGAAATCAAATCAGATTTATCTGACATGAAGTATACACTACTTAATCCCGAAGATGGTGTTATTGTTAGAGTAAATAAAAATACTGTTTTTAGATACGAACGCGAAGATAAACAAGAATACTACGACCAAATACTTACCGAATTTGAAAAAATGAAAGATTGGAAAGATGGTGTGACCAAAGCACTATGGATTCTATTTGGTTCTATGATTGGTGTATTAGGATTTATTATAAAATCCACATTTATGTAATTTACTAACTTTCTCAAAACTATTTATGGACAACTATGAACACTTAGCAATGGATGAGGTGTATGACATATTGTTATACAATCCGGATGTTCATATAACTATGAAGATAAAACTGATAGACAACTTGTTGGAACACTATATGGATATTGAAGAGTATCAGAGGTGTGCTAATTTACAAGAATTAAGATTGGTTATGGAGAGAGAAAATGAATCTAATAATAAAAAGACTTAGTGATGAAGTTGAATCAATAAAAGGAGACCACCTTTTATATGTTCAGACTGAAGATGGCACTAATATAAGAGCAGAAGTGTGTAGTAGCGATGAACTTTCAAACTACATCTATATATTAAAATCAGACCACAATATAAAACAAACTATTTATTTCGACCTTTAATGGATTCACGACTATATTTATTAAATGATAACGTACACTCCTTTGATGAGGTAGTGTTTGTTCTTAAACGATATTTGGGATATCCCGACCTACAAGGTCACTCAGTCGCAGACTTAGTTCATAGAAAGGGTAAGTGTGAGATTAAAACGGGTTACTTTGATGAGTTAGAACTCCTAAAAGAAATGTTGATAAAAGAAGGTTATAACGTAATATTAGAAAATGATTATGAAGGATACTAAATCACAAGGACTCGGAGATACCATAGCTAAGATTACATCGGCAACTAAATTAGACAAGTTAGCTGAGTCAATCGCAGAAGCAGTAGGTGCTGAAGATTGTGGGTGTAAGGGTAGACAGCAAAAATTGAATCAAATGTTCCCATATAACACCGATAATGGTAGAGTTAAAAAAACATTCCCAACAAAGGAGTAAGATGAATCTGATTAAAAATCTAATAATTGAAGTAATCAACGAGGAGCAACTCGATGAGAAACTCATTACATATAACAATCGTAAACCTTATGGCCAAGTAGTATTCTTGGCAGGTGGTGCTGGTAGTGGTAAGGGGTTTGCAGGGTCACACTTTTTGGATTCTGCGGGCTTTAAGGTTCGTGATGTCGATGAGATGAAGACCAATCTTCAAAAACTAAATCGTTTGGGTAAGATTTCTGTAAGTGATATCCTTAGAAAGTATGGTAAGAAAATATCACCAAAAGATATGGAAATTGTTAACAAGGTATTTAACACCGAACTACCAAAGGGCGGCAAACAAACTCTTCGTAATCTTAATCTAAAGAATCCAGACCACGTTAGTGTTTTGCACTTATTGGTGGATGCAATGGGTCTAAAAGATAAATCGTTGATGTATCTACTCAATGGTAAGAGTAACCCAGACACACTTCCTAATATTATGTTTGATATCACGGCAAAGAAATTATCTTCTATTACAGATGTAATTTCACAATTAGAAAACGCAGGATACAAGCCGGAAAATGTTCACTTGACTTGGGTATTAACTAACTTTGTTACTGCAATGAAAAACAATAAAAGTCGTTCAAGAATGGTGCCGGAAGACATCTTACTAAGAACTCACGAAGGTGCAGCAAATACAGTTTGGTCATTGGTAACACGAGCGCTTCCAAAAGGAATGAATGGTCGAGTGGATGTAATCCTTAACAACCCAGAACATACGGTATTCTATGAAAAGCCAGATGGTGAGAAAGTAAAGGGTATTGCTAAAGGATTCCTTTCATTACCAGTTAAAAAAGCAGGTGGTGCAATCTTACCAGAGAAGGTATGGAAAAACAAGTTGTTTGATTGGGTAAAGGATAATGCACCTGATGTGATTACTAAAAATATGAAATAACCTAAATAAATAAGTTATGCAAATATCATCTTACATTATAGATAACTTCTATGGTGATGTGGACGCTGTTAGAGAACAGGCCTTAGCACAAGATTTCTCCGTTCGTGGTAATTATCCAGGACCAAGAACCATTTCTTTTTTAAACCCATCTATTAAACAAACTATTGAAAGTGTGGTAAAGCCATTCTATGGTAATGTAATCTATTGGTCGGATGAACAATACACGGGAGCTTATCAGTACACCACTTCGAGGGATAGAAGTTGGATTCATGCTGACCAGACTACGAAGTGGGCTGGTATTTGTTATTTGACACCAAACGCGCCGTTGAGTGCTGGTACTGGTCTATTTAAA
>Ga0070749_10001937_pt1 | contig 13977 bp, 3 predicted proteins | sample VirMetDEL_Nov_18_FD_75180 | JGI IMG/M metagenome (GOLD analysis project Ga0070749, IMG submission 75180) | Aqueous microbial communities from the Delaware River and Bay under freshwater to marine salinity gradient to study organic matter... | ecosystem: Environmental > Aquatic > Marine > Coastal...
GTTCTAGTGTCTTCCAACTGAAATGACGTATCAAAATCATATCCTTGTTCGATCACAATATTGGATACATAAACAGCCATTATTTTATGATGCTAATATACCTCTAGCTATTTATATTAATTGTAGAGGCTAGTTATTTTTGAAGCAATTCTCTAAGAAGAGTTTTTATCTCATCAATATCTTTTCTCATATCATCCAATTCTTTTTGTTTTAGTTCTTTTTGGTTTATAGAATTTATATATTGATTGTAAGCAACGCTATCATGATTAATGATAGCGCCACTATTTTCATCTCTATAAAGATTTGAATGACCCTCAACTTTTATCATCTGACTGCTATTGCCCTTAAATCTTTGAATCTAGGTGCTTTTGCCTGGTTTGTTGTTGACATTACAATCTTGATTGAGAATCCAGTAAATAAATCTAAATTATCTGCAGTAAATTCATAATCTAAGAATTCATTATCAAAACTTCCAGGAACTCTGATATCAGGCAAACCGCTATTTTGATTTTCATTAATTGGCAATAATCCATCAGTTGTTTGCTTTAGATTATTATATCCAGGGAACAATTCAAATGACTGCTCAATTTCGCTAGAGTCTGCTCTAATCAAACTATAAAGAACTCTGAAATCAGCTGAAGAATCTCTATATGCAGAAAGAAGAACTTTCAATGATGTTGCTGGATTTGTAAGATTTACTATGTTGCTATAGTAAATCGCAACGTGTGGGTCATCTTCAATACCATTTACTCTTCCATCAGTGATATAATTTGTCACTGGATTATTAATTCGATCACAGAAAAATTCTGTAAATGCCGTATTCAGATTTATAACTGGAGATAAGTTAGAATCTGTTGAATTAAAGGTTATACCTGTAGTAAATGATTTTTTCCTTGGGAGTGCAGTTAAATATTGATCCTGATTCGGTTCTGAACATACAATTCTTGGAGTTTCCATAGGATTGTATGCATTTAATTGAACTGGTTGGAATCCTACATCATTGAACGAGTTTTCTGATCCAGATACTCCAGTTCCGGAAGTGGTTCTAATGAAAGCATCTACTGACGTTTGTGATCCGGGGAGAGAAATATCATACGTTGGTCTCAATCCTGTAAACAGAATATTTTGAGTGCCAGTTACTCTAGATCCACCAGCAGTTTTTCTGGATGTAAATGATAATTGTGGCAATCCTGGAGTAGAATTATCTTGTGCTCTATTGGAACCAGTAGAAGATGATCTATCAATTTCAACATGATAACTATCAATATCAATTAGTTCTTTAATGGATACAGTTCTTCCATTAATTCTTCTCAATGAAATTCCGCCAAATTCATATTTTTCAATAACATCACCAGCAAAATGATTGATTGGAATAGTGCCATCAACACCTCTTCCGCCAGTAGTCGCAACAGTCAATTCTCCAGTTCCAACTCCCTCATATTTTATAATTTCATTTCCAATTTTAACGTATCCTGGATAACTTCCATCAACTGTCTGACCTTCAAAAGTTGTGAAATTGGATGTATTTGCAACACTAATTGTAGTTTGATTTGAAAGTAAATTTGAAGACAGGATTGTTGAAGAAACATCAGATTGTATTCCATCCAAGATTAACTTATTTGTATTAGAATACATTCCATGTTCAAAATGATCAACTTTTATGTAATTTCCCGAGTTTAAACCTCCATCAGCACTAGAACTTGTAATATGAGTTCCGGCAGCACTTACAATACTACTTCCATCATAGTAACTTAATCCTGCTCCCACAGTCTGAACAGAGAATTCATGATTTTCGGCATTACTACCAAATTCACCTTGAACATTTGAGAGATATAGAGTATCAAGACCAGTTATTGAAGTAATTGTAAATTGTGCATCTCTACCTCTAGCAGTTCCTACTCCAGTAGTTGAGGTTACAATACCAACAACATCCCCAACTTTATATCCAGTTCCATAATCTGGATTTGCTGTAGAATGTGCAGCACCAGAAATAACTCCATTTGAATCAGTGCTAATAACTAACTTCAATCCACTTCCATTTCCAATAATATTATAAGTGGAAACAACCTTATTGGTTAATGTTGGTGGATAGTTTACTCCAGATTCTGTTGTAGAAATTGTAGCGACTGAGCTTCCTTGACCAACAACAGTTGCAGATCCACCATATCCATTTACACCGGCAAGTTTTCTTCCAACAGTAACAACTCCAATGAAATTACTATTATATGAAGTAACAATTCCAATTTTTCCTGTTTTTGGTAAAACAGTTATTGGGTTTGTTACAAGAGTTCTAACATATCCATTACTTGAATCTAAAGGTGGATTGTAGAAATATGCCGTACCAGTGTTTTCTATAAACTTCGCTTTATATAACTTAAATTTCAAATCTTGATATTGATCGGTCGTCCATATGGATCCATTTTGAGATTTAAAGAGTGATCCAAGAGAGAACTGTTGGGTATATCTTTCAACATTAACGTCTGGAAGATCGGAATCCCTAACAACATCTTCTCCCATGATTGCGGTCCACAATTCATATTCATTACTATTTTCAGAAACAATTACGAGAGCATATTCTTTCCCTGGTGCCAAGAAAATAGGTTCTGGGAATTTTATATTTGTGGCAACAGTTCCAGTTGTCGATTTTTTAATGTTGGTGATTGTATTTCCAACTGCATTAACTTCGGTGGGTCTAACAGTAACAGATCTACCAATGACATTTAATGTTGGGGTTCCCAACTCAACAGTTCTAATTTCAAGTCTTAGTGGAGAATTATTAGTATCAATATTTGCAAAGAAGAGATCAACAGATGTTAAGAAAACTCCATTTGCATCATCTTCAGTATCAATATTTGATCTGACCTGAACGTTTCCACCGACAGTAAATGTTTGTGCTAATGGATCAAAATATCCAGTTCTAGTATTTGTTGTAGTTCTTACAATGTTTACTCTAGTTGTAACAACCCTAGTTCTAACAACTGTTGTTACAAATAAATTTCTCCATTGTTCAAATACACCCGTAGCATCATATTCACTTTCAGCATATGATATCGCCGTACTTCCGGGAAGTAGTTCTTCATTTGTCGGACTAGAAGTGATTTTATATGGTTTACGACCAGTCTCTATTCTGACAGAGGGTGCTGGGCTTGTATTAGGATCTTTTAAGAAGAATGTTCCAAATAAATCTCCATAATTATCTGAAATTAATCTAATATCTTTAACATATGCAATTGCACCACTAGTTTGACCAACCAATTGCATACCCTTTACTAGATAACCAGAGTATGCTCCTTGTGCTTGTTGAGCTAAAGATGAAGTATCTACATTAAGAACTTTTGAAGTTGAACTGTAACTTGAACCAATTTCTTCTTCCCTAGAATATGGATTGATAGTAAATATTGAAGATGGATTATTAAAATTTCCAAATTTATGATTTGGAGTACACAATCTAAATCTTATCAATTCACCATCAGAGGTTGTTCCAACTACAGTTTCACCAACACTAAATGCGGCAGAGGCACCATAAGTTTGTAGTTGTGGATTTGGGGAAATTTCTACTAACTTAGGAACTACATCAACTTCTCTATTATTATCTAAAAACTGATAATACTTTGTCAATGGTTTCAATTCAGAAGCCTTAAACTCAGTGTTTCTAGATCTCATATAAATTTCAGGAGTTCTAGAGACAATTTCGCGACTACTGCCAGTGCTACTAGATGAACTTGTTCTAGAAGATCTAGAAACACCTACTGAAGTAGATGTAGAACTTGATGTTGTTACTTGCCCTCTACGACTTGGGTCTGCAATATTTACCTGACGATTTACAGTTCTGTTAGAAGAAGTAGTTGTAGTTCTTCTAACAGTTCTGGTAACAGTTCTAGTTACTCTACGATCTGGAAGTTGGAATGTTCTAGTCCAAGTATCAACTTGTGGAAATAAATCAACATTTCCAATATATAAAACAACATTAAATGGGTTAACATTCTCAACTTTTGTTGCGAATGGTTGTTCCAACCAATCAATCTCTTGATAATCGAGGGTTAAAAGATTTCCAGTCTTTTTAATGTTTGAATCTAATAATTCAAAATCAACTCCAAGATCCAAGTCTTCAGGAGAAGTATTTTGTTGTGGTGCAATTAAAGATTCAACACTATTTCTTGATACCAGTGGTGTAAGTTCTCTTACTTCTGGATCAATATCAACATTTGATATTTGAGCATCTAATCTTGAAAAGTTTTCAAAATCATCCACAAAGAATCCACTCTTGAATCTATTTCTACCTTCAGAATCTTGAATTTGAATAGTTTGAGTGTCTACTTCTAAGAATGAGAGAGAAGTGGTTGCTTCTAAATTTTCTACTCTATCCTCAATATTTCCAATATCTCTCATTGTATATCTTCTGTTGTCAATCAGAGTAACAACAGCATCTTTGGGATTGTAAAGATATGCTGGAAGTTCAATAGTTGCTAATTGTAGTAGATCATTATTTCTGTCTGGTTCTGATGGATTTGTTGAAGATTTACCACTATCTATGACAATCTTACCCAAAGAATCTAAGTAGACTTTATCAATTCTTGAAAGGTAAAAGTTATATCCGACTTGAGATGATTCTCCTGAAGCTAGTAATCTGAGTGGAGTTGTGTCGAATGAAGATGTTCTTGAACTAAAATCAAATGGAGACTTATCTGTTGTAACGCTTGGATCGAAATAAGATACTCTTGGTCTGAAATCGAGTGTATCCGATGCCCTTGTCAAGAATAATCCTATTTCTGGAACATCAGTTGCAAATCTTTCATCATCGTAACTCGCAACAGTGAATACATCTCCAGTATCAGTTAGAGGAACTGTATAATGATCAAATACGACTAATAATTTTCTAGATGGTTCTGAAGTTCCAGAGTTTCTGACAATTCTAGAATAATCATAATATTCATCTCTTTGACCCTTGTCGAGAGTATAATTTGCAGTCAAATCTAGGTAAGAACCTAAAGTTATAGATTCGATCTTGGTAGTTATATTAGATTCTTCAAAGGTAACTGTTTCACCAGCAACAAATTTGTTTGCATTTAAATATACTATGCCCAACTTATTACTATCACCTGTTGTTGGAGAAGTAGTGCTGTTATTAGTAACTACCCTGGCAATTGCTTTACTTGCAGATCCAATAATATTTTCTCCGATAACTGCATTTGAATTTACATTTGCACTTGATGTAAATGAGACAATATCTAACTGTGGAGCATTAGAATTTAATGATTCATAAACACATATTATTTTTGTAACATCTGGATAATTCAGAGAAATTTCTCTATCTTGAACTCTAAGACCATTATATCTATTGTAAGTTAACCCATCATTTAAAGAAGTGTCTGATGTTGATCCAGACTCTGCCAATTTCGACCTAGTAATATTGACTATTGAACTTCTAGTATGATTTTTAACCTTGGATTGAATTTTATTTTTTAACGCTGTAACATTTACAACAGTATCAGAGGATGATAAAGATTGATCCAATCCAGTAAAGGAAATATTAGATCCACTCAATGTTGCTGAATCCGATGATAATGGAGCAATAGTTCCTCCATTATACCCAACTGTATATCTTTCCTGATCAAAAGAAACTAGATTTATATCAGTTACGCCAGTAATGTCACTAGGATTAATTGTTATAGAATCATTACTGTCAACATTCTTACCTGTTACTTGATCAATTATAAAAATTGAAGAATTTGAAAGGTCAATTTCAGATACATTTTGATTTGGAAGTGGTGCAAACAATGCTGAAGATCCTCTAACTATTGGAGCACCTAAAAATCCATTAACTTGAATGTCTGATGTTGGTAATGCACCTTCAAAAACACCAGTGACGGATGATATTGGTAAAATTTCAAGAGAAGTTCCATCAGCACTAACTGATGAAATTCTATTAAAAGTTTCTGTAGATAGTCCGACACTTTGATATCTAATGATAGTATCAGTTCTTATTCCAGTAAATACTCTTCCTGTTGACGTTACTGTAGAAATACCACCACTCTCGGCAGTGATCGAAATTTGTGAAATAGCATTTGGAAAATTAAAAGTATCTAAAATAGAGTCTGCAGTAAAATCTAAAGAAGATCCAAACAATGTGTTTGTTTGTTTTACTGATTTGATATTTTGAGTATTATAAACACGAATTTCTGATAAAGATATTGATACATCAACACCATTAATAGATAGTTGTTCTCCTTTTGAAAATGCTCCGGAAGTTTGCCTTATTTGGAAAACATTATCACTGGAATCGGAAACAACATAACCACTGGCTCCACTACTTTTACCAACTACAAAATCCGATTCCAATACAGATATATTTGTATTTGTGGTTAGTGTTGTGTATGTCTGAATATCATATAATCTCAAATCCCAACTTGTAGATTCATTGGAATATTGGGCATCTGTCAAATTGAAAGAATAAACTCTCGCTTCTCCAATTTTGTTGGTCGTTGACCCAAGTTGCCCATAAAGTTCAATCGTTTTTCTAAGTTCTGGTAATCTGGTAACATTATTAACTCTAAGAATACTTCCCATATCAAGAGGTATGGGAATATTCTCTACTTTTTCAGTATCTCTTGGTTTTTTAACATCAATTATAGTATTTCCAATCTTTTCTATGTCATAACCTTTGACATATGCTTTTCCTGAAGAAACCTTTACACCAAAAAATTCTTCGCTTGGAGTATTTCCTTGATCTGTTTTTTGATCAGAAAAGAATAATCCATCATTTCCTAACCTATCATTTAACAACTCATGTATTGTTACATCAAATGAATTTACGGTATAATCTCCAGATTCATCAAAAGTTCTTTCCGCAAAATAGTCTCTAATTTTATTATATTGAGTCTTTGTGGTAATTTTTTGAGTTTTACCATCTCTGAGTTTCAGGAGTTCTACAAAATCAAAGTCATTTTTATCTGATAATGATTTTTTAAACAAAGATACCGTTATCTTTAATCTATCTGCGCCTGGTGCAGTATAGTTTGAAAATCCTTTTGCATTGTCATATAATGATGCATCTTCTTTTGCATCTACAATATCTTCAGTTATCTTCAGACCAACTCTATACGATGGTGTGTTTGTATAGTAGTCTAATAAAATAGTTTCTTCAGTAACTCTTACAAAATAACCCCTAATAAAATATACACCACTGCCAATAGATACTGCAGATCCAATTGCAGTTGCATCAGTGCTTATTGTTGAAGCAAAAGGAACTCCTGCAGAAATAGTTGTATTTCCATAAACAATATTTTCTAAACCAGATAAAGTTTCTCCATCGGAAAATTGAGAAAATTCAAAATTACTATCCGAAGACAAATATTTTACATATAGAGTAATATATTCTACGTCATCACTTTCTGTTGGAAATACTACCTTTTGAATTTTTGCAGTAACTCCACTGACTTGTCCCTGTATAACTTTTCCAACATACTTCTCAATGTATAATGATATGTCGGCTCCAAATTGATTTGGATTTAACTTTACCGCATAAAATTGATTATCATATGTTATATTTCCCGGAATTATTACAGAACCTTCTTTAAAAGTGTGTGATGCAAAACTTTCTACTTGATTTTGCATCAACGACTGTAAAGTCGTTAGTTCTCTAGATTGAACTGGAAATCCTGGCTTGAATAAAACTTTATAAAAGTTTTTATCTGCATCAAAATCATCATAATATGGATTGATATTTAAATTCGTTTTTTGTGCCATTTTTTCTTAAAATTCCAGAATAATTTTAATGTCTTCTTTTTGCCTAGAGTCTCTTGAAACTAAACTTCTGTTGTCGATGTAAATAATATCTCCCGTGCTTTTATTTATCTCTGGATTCGCAAGACCAGATGTAAAAGTTACACCCAAACTAACTAATTTTGAATTAACAGTTGTTGTACTTCCGGTAAATGCTATTGCAACGCTTCCACCAAATGGAGCAATTGATTCTGAACTTGATTCAAAATCTAAAACTTGACCCTGATTTGTGATATCGTTGCTATCAAGTTGATCAACATTATTTGCTGGGAAATATAAAGATCGATCTTGATAATATTTTAAAACTCCCGTTGTGGAATCATATGATGCCACATATCCAGAAGCTTGCCTCCCATCGCTTCTAGATTGAGTAATTGCTGTTCCTACAACAGGTGTTGAAACAACACTTTGTAATTTTATAGCACCCAGAGCAGAATAATTACTAGATGTCATTAAATCTGAAGACTCATATCTTTCTGGATTTTTTATAATCCCAATTTGAGCAAATTTAGTATCTGTTGGAAAATCTTTAGTAGAATCATCAAATCTTGAATATACCATAACTTTATCTGCACCCAATTCGGTGTAGATATCATATCCATGCCCTCTTGATGGAGGTATAATTGGAATTAATTTTGCCCTATTCGCAGCACTAATTGTTCCAGATCTCTTTAAGTCAACTATACCAAATGTATAATTTTTGCCTCCATTAACAACTCTTGTATTTGTTATTTTTCCTGAACTATCTACAGTTATGTTAACTTCTCCGCCAGTTCCATCACCTAAAATTGGGTATGTTCCAGATTGATATACTCCACCTCCACCACCATCTTCAATATAAACTATTTTAATTTGGTTATTATTTACTCTAGAATCTCCTGCATCTCTTACACTTCTTATTTGATAATCATTTGAAGTTGACCAATTATTTGGTAAAACAATATATTCAATAGAATCAAATTTTATGACATCTGAAGGTGCAATAGTAAACAAGTATTTCCAAATATATCCATCACCACTTTCTCCAGCAGAAGATGGCTCAAGATCTGTAAAAATAGGTTCATCCTTTGATGTATTTCCCTGAGGATTATCTCCCGAGGATCCATTATATAAGCAAATATAAACTCTATAGTCACTGTTAATTACATAGTAATTTGAATCATACAATCTTGCCCTATCACTATTTACGCTTCTATTTTTGACACTATAGTCATGCCTATACATGTCATAACGGGTTCCAGATGTCCAGGTTATCTTTTTTATAACCCTCCTAACATTTTCACCAGTAATTTTTTTGCCATATAATGCAGTATCTCTGTAATGAGACAAGTATTGTAAATTGTCAATTGGGTTGTCTGGCAAAGGAGCCAGGTCGTTTCCCCAAGTTGTTGTTCTTCCAAATCCAACAGGATTATTAGTAGATCCTGGATTTGACAACCCAACAAAAACATAATACGAGTTATTAGCGTTCAATACAGAATCTATAAAATTATTTGCATTCTGGATTCTAAATTGATCTGTTACGACGGCAGCCATATTACATAGTTTTTTAGGTATTTATAAGTTGTTTGATATATTATATTTTATAGTATTGCACCAGTATCTCTTAATCCATATTTCCTTCTTTGAATGAACGGGAAAGTAGATAGACCCGAATTAACTGTTTTTCCTGTTACTCCAATGGAAATGGGTGATGAAGATCTAGATACACCATCAAATAATCCCCAAGAGAATCTTCCAACAAAATCACCACTAGTGGATAATCCAGTTATATCAGTTCCGGAATCAATATTGCAAGTTGCTATACCAACAGTTCCATCATATGTAATCTGATTAATATAGTAAATATTGTCAAGGAAAGTGGTTCCAATTCCAACAACAGCAGAATCTGAATTGTCAACTGAAGTAACTCCCGAACCAATCTGAGTATCATAGATAAAAATCGGATAAGTTGCAATTGGACCTGAATTAGAATCATTGAATGCTAATGATTCCCTGTTCAGATAAAACTCTAATGCCAATTGCCCAGAATTATCGGTGGTTCCAATTCCAGTAACAATTCCAGAGAAACCCTTAACACTCAATAATGAATTTGATCCAGTATTTTCAAATTTAACTTCATGATGATCTGCAATTACAAAAACAGAACCAGTATATCCATATCCGGGATTTGTTATAGTGACAGAGGTTAAAGTTCCTCCAGATCCTACAGTTGCTGTTGCTGTTGCTGTAGTTCCAATTCCAGTAGAAACAGTTGGCCAATTATTATTTTCTAATATTGGAGGAGAAAATCTCAGATTTACTGTAGATCCAGTATATCCATAACCAGGGTTTGTAATTTCAATATCGGAAATTGTTCCTCCGGTTCCAACAGAAACTGCAAATTCTGCAGAAATATTATTTTGTGATTGGTCAACAATAACAAATTCAAAATCGGGGGTAGATCCGCCAGAGGTAAAGAATTCTGCATTATCTACAAATATTTTTGTATCTGTTGTAGAAATATCTTTTATGATTTTTGCAGTTGGATAAGTTTGTGATCTAATAGAATCTCTAGTTTTAAAAATAAATTCACCATTGATAAATTTATCAGATTTTTTCTTAGTCCAAGAAGTTGGTTTATATATTGATTCAATACCCTGCTCTCTATATGCAGCAGTTTCTACTACATCTGATGTTGGTAAATCGATTACCGTTCTTTGATTTTGAGATATTGAACCTACAACTAATGGGTTGCGATTGACATCTAATAAATCACCTCTTTCAATACTTGGAATAATATTGTCTAACTGGAAATCATCCTCTCCACGAGTTCCTCTATAGAAGAATATTGCAACATCATCTCCAGGTTTTGGTGCCTCAGTAAATGTTACTGCGGTTCCTCCATCAAAGATATAATTCACTCCAGGATCTTGAATGATACCATTAATGATAACAATTAATGCATTTTGAAGATTAACTCTAGATCCAACTTGCTTTTCAAAACTCTTAAGAGAACTATTATAATACAATGGGAATCTTACTCTAGAACCATCTTGATAATTTTTAATAGAATCAATGAAGTCAAGTTCTCCAAACTGCCATGCTGCAAAATTATCACTATATGTTTCAGTTGCCTCAAGAACAAATTGTGAAAATGGTTCAGACAATCCTTTTGCAGTAACTAATCCAACAGGAGTAAACTTGTCTCCTTTTCTAAAAGAATATCCAGGTCTCTTGACCCTAAATCCCTTTACTTCAAATGTTGTTGAACCAATACCCGTTGTAGATGCTGCACCAATTTCAATATCAACTAATAATCCTACTCCAGTATCAGTGGTTGATCCAAAACCAACTCTAGAAACACCAACAACTTCCAAGTTTTCATATGAAGGTGGGGAAACAAATATTTGTGGATTATTATATCCAGTTCCACCATTAGTAACATTAAAAGTTAATGTTCCGCCAGCACCAACTGTAGCAGTAATTGATGCAACATCGCCAGAATGATTTTCTTCATAGACACTAACACCAATTGAAACTAATCCGTTATACCCAGATCCAACATTGTCTGTAGTACCAATGCCAATACTATTTTGAATAACGCCACCACTTACCACAGCCGTTACAGACGCTCCTACAAGAGGTGCATAACCAATTCCACCTGATGATCCATAGGAAACAATAATTCCCCCCCTTGGAAGTTGATTCTGATTGACATCAAACTCTGATATTACTTGAGTATTGGCATTATCTCTAATACCAGAGAACAATATACTACTAATACCAACACCCTCAATAATTCTAAAATTATTACTTGGATTATTTTCTGTAGTTGGTGTTTGGAAAATTCCATTAATAAATACAATGCCATTTCCACCGGAAGTTCCAATTCCTGTAGTATTTGCTCCACCAACAGTTAGAGTATAAGTGTTTCCAATTCCAGTGAAATTATTTGATAAATCATCAAATACTTGACTCGTATCATAGTTCTTTCTCAAGAACACTCTTCCTAAGAAATCTGAAGTCTCAAACTCTAAATTGCTACCAGTTCTAGTTATTGAAACATTTCCTCTTGGTGCCTTAACAAAGTAAATTTCATCATCAACAATATTATAATTGCCGCGATAGATGTTCACTTGAGACGAATCATTATGTGCAGTCGCAGAAGATCCAACAAATCCACGCTCAACTTGAACAAGAGTCTCTGTTCCAATGCCAGTTATTGGGCCAACATTTGTAGTTCCTAATCCGACATTTATAACATTCATATATTCATCATCAATTTTTAGAATATTATACGGTGTTACTGTTTGTATTCCAGAAAGAGCAAACAAGGTAGATTCTGTAGAAATACTTCCACCATTTCCACTCAAGGAATGAACTACACCATTGAATGCTATTGGATATTGAACCATATTGTCAATGGTTATGATTGCTTTTTCATTTCTCTTTGCCATGGCAAATACATGAGCATTACCTCCACCTACAGATGTGAAAGTAACAGCAGTTCCAGATCTGGTCGTAGAAATTTGGAAGGTATCAAAGTCTTGATCATTTACAATTGCAAATACTGTTGATGGTAATACATCTTCAACAGATCCGTTTTTATACATCATAGGAGTTGATCCAACTCCAACAAAGGTTGATTTTGGTGTGTAAACTAATTCCTCACCATTGCTAAAGAAATGATCTTGTATTGAAAATACACCAGTAGAAAGATTTACCTTAGTAGAATCGGAAGGGTCAAACGTCTTTGCAAAAATTGGAGTGCCTTCACTTCTTAAAACAAAGTTTCTCTTATTGATTCTCTCACCATCAATTGCTAAATATGCTGCTGTTTTGAAACTTTCCACTCCTGTTCCAAATGTAAGATCTGGAGGTTCATTGATAAAATCGGTATCTGTATAGAATACCTCTGATAAAGATGTAATTTTTATTGTTCCAGTTCCAGAACCAGTTCTAAATGGATAAAAATTAATCGTAAAGTCATTACCAACCAATTCTGCTCCGAAAGTTCCTATGCCAGCGATGTCATCAGTGCCAAATAGTGCATGTCTAGTTTGCGTAAAACTATCAGTAATATCATGAACGAAAGAAACACCATAGACTGCAGACCCGTTGTAAGTTGTATCAGTGGATCCAGTAACTTCAATTTGAATTGTGGATGAAACTGCATCAAAGTTGTTCTTGTCTAGTGTGAATATTTCGATAGGAAGTGTTGTATCAGTTGCAGTTACATAATTTGTTTGATAAACTGCAGATCTTTCGTTACCTGCTGGTTGACCTGAAAGAGCAAATCTATATGTTCCACCAACACCTACTGATTTAAACTGAAGTATTCTGGCATTAATTAATACATTTTCTGGATGATTATTGGTATAGTTTAATTTGAATAAACCAGAATCCAAATCTACGCCAAACGTTCCAATTCCACTAGTTGTTATGTTATTTTTGGATGAATCGAAATAATTTTCTGCAATATAACCATTAGTTCCATCGTGAGTAAGATAAACTTCAGCAAAATTCATTTCACTAGTTGTTCCAGTTTCAATTTGAGCAGAAACATAGAATGAATTATAAGTATTAGAATCCACACTAAGTATTGGTGATGTTATTCCACCTGTTCCTGTAGTAACAATTCCAGAATAAGATGTGACATCAACCGATCCAATCGACGTTGTTGCGATTCCAACTCCTAAAGTAAACTTTCTTTCAATATACTTAATATCAAAATCATCATCAAATGGATTTTCGGGAACAAATCTTAAGAATGTTTCTCCAAATTCATTTGTTACCAAATCAAAATCTCCATGAAGAGATAAATCTTCTTTATTTGATAATGATTCTTTTTCATGAATAAAATTGCCATCAAAGTTACTTGCCAACTTTAAGGTAGTTAACTGAACTTTATCATTTTCTAGACTTCTTATCTTAAAGATATAATCCTTATATAATTCATTACTATCAATTTCAAATATATCAAGATATTGTACTGGATTTGATTCAAACTGCGAAAATTGATCGCTAAGATCATCTATTTTTAAAACAACATTAGTTCTAGATTCCCCATATGCAATAAATCTTTCATTTTTGAACTCTAAAAATCTAGAAACATTATCTACAACATCAACATCTCTGGTATAATCATAATTATTAATAGTATCTACTCTTAATACTTCATCCAGATCTAGTGTTATATCAATATCTGTAAAA
>Ga0070749_10001942_pt1 | contig 13966 bp, 16 predicted proteins | sample VirMetDEL_Nov_18_FD_75180 | JGI IMG/M metagenome (GOLD analysis project Ga0070749, IMG submission 75180) | Aqueous microbial communities from the Delaware River and Bay under freshwater to marine salinity gradient to study organic matter... | ecosystem: Environmental > Aquatic > Marine >...
AAATATCTATCTCTTAGAGTTTTTATACTAAATTCTGATAGATACCTATCTCTTCTAAAATCAATTACAACGCTCATACAGTCTTTTCTCTATATCCGGGATATTTCCCATTCCTATTGCATCTTCGCAATATGTGATTATGTCCATAAGTTGATAGTTATACAAAAGCTGATCTCCACTAGAGTTTAGTTCTTGTATATACTTATACTTACTCTCTATAGGAAGGGCGTTGTATATATCTAACGCATCTCCGTAATTTTTAATAAGAGACTCCGCTCTTTTTGGGCCTATACCATTAATTCCTGGAACATTATCTCCTTTATCTCCTACCAAACACTTTAAAGATATATATTCTTCTGGAGTAACATTATAGTGTGTATTCCAATTTTCTATCGTAACTTCCTTCCTCGTTACATATGAAAATCTACTTACTCCCTCTTGTATTAATAGATCCCAGTCTCTATCGCTTGAAATAAGCCATATATTGCCTAATTGAAACCTGTCTTTGTATTTTACTAAGTAAGCGGCTATATCATCAGCCTCTACGCCCTGATATCGAAGAACTAAAAAGTCTTCTCGTAATACCTCCAGAGACGCTTCAAACTCTAAGAAAAATTCTTCAAAAGCAATACGCTCTTCTTCGCTTTGATCTGCAAATTTTTCTTTTCGATTTTGTTTATACTCTGGATAAATTACCTTTCTATATGATGAAGACCCCCAGTCTGCTGCGATAATTACAGATCTACATCTATATGATTCAGCTAAACTTTGTACTGTTTTTTGAAAATCATATCGAAAGTCTGTTCTACCTTGATGCTTCCACCTAAAGGCTAAGTTTAACGCATCTACTATTAGTGTTGAGGGCTCGTCATTAATTTTTTCATTAAAATTAATTGCCATTAATAAATCCTATATTTTCTTTTTCCAGCCATTCTTGTGCAAGCAGTACAAAACAATTTAAAAAACATATAAACATGTAATTTTCAGTTGCTTCCGGCGGTTCCTGTGTAACTACAAAGACCGGAGAGCGATTGTACTTGAAAAAAAGTAAAGGTTCTTGCTTCCCTTGTGCTGCCTGAGTTTCTACTTTTTTCCACCATTTTATTAAATTGTTTGTTCGAGTGGCCGTAAATATTTTATCTGTAAGAGGAGACTCAGAATAGTTTTTTACTTCTATACAAAATCTATTTTTCTCATGAGGAAGGTACAAATCTCCTTTTAAGTATTCCAAAGCTCCCGAAGCAGGAACCCTCTCAAACTGAAGGTTAGTATATTCTCGTAATAAGTCTCGTACTAAGTACTCTCCTCTTGCTCCTTTTGCTCTGCTATCAACCATGCTTTGTTCTTCTTTTTTCCACTATATTTAGTTCTTTGAGCTCTTCCTGCAGCTCTTCTTCTTTAGATTTGACTAATAACCACATCCTTCTTTGTGCTGCCAATCTATTATTTCTCATTCAAGTGCGCTCACATTTTCTCGTTTTACGACTTCAATTTTTTCTAATAGAGGATGAGTCCATCCATGACTAACTACATAAGTATTTAGATTTTCCTGTAAAAGAACTTCTACAAGTTTTTCTCTGCCTGTCTCATCAAGAACATTAATTACTTCATCTAAAAAGAGAATATTAATTCGTGACTTTGAAATACTACTCATAAGTCGACGAATTGCAATAAGAGTAGCAGTGTTTACACGAGCTAACTCTCCGCTAGACAGCGCAAGAATATCTACAATACTTCCATTATCTGTAACTTGAACATTTAATTTATCATTATTTACAACAAATTCAAGAGTAAATCTTCCATCAGATAGTTCCGCCAAATATGCGTTAACTAACTCTTCTAGCTCTTTTACAAGATTTTCTATTTTATACGCAAGAAGTCCGTTTGTGCTAAAAGCCTTTTTTAGTACTTCTAAATTATTTGCTGTATCCTTGCATGAGTCTAAAAAAGATTGTTCTTCCTCTAGTTCTTTTAAAAAGCTTTCAGTTTGTTCTTGAATTACTTGTATTCTTGTGTTTCTTTTCGTGATTCTTTCGTTTTCGCGCGATATGCCCTCCAACTGCTCTTTTGCTGAAACCAGCTTAATTCGTACTCGCTCCAGGCGTCCTTCCAGCTCGTCTTTATCCAAGAGGGCCACTGGCAAATTTCTATCAATACTTCTATATATTTCTTGCCAATCTCTTTCAATTCCTCGGGCTTTATCGAACTCTGCATTGTTTCGTTTAATTTCTGTAATTCTTCGGTTAATTTCATCTTGTTTTTCTCGTGCTTCTGAAACTCTTTTTGTTTCTAATGTTATTAAGCCATCTTTAAATAAAGAATCTACCTTTTGCTCACAAGTGGGACAGTGGTCTCCTAGTTTGTTTAACTTGTCTAATAATTTCTTAGACCCCGCTACGACCCCGTTGAGACTTCCTAATTCTGACTGCAGATCGTCATATGATTCTTTAGTAGTTATTTTACAACTTTGTGCCTCTTGTATATTAATTGACTCCAGCATTTCTTTTAAACTATTGTTTTTAGAAATTTTTTTATTTTTTTCGGAAATATTTTCAATTTCCATTGTAAGACTGGCGTATTCTTTTTCGTCTTCTTCCGTTTCGATTAAAAATTCTTTGAGAGGAAGTATGGTTGTATCACTCAATTTATTATCATGTAACCATTTTTCAATTGTTGCTACTTTAGATTCATGCGCTGTAATACTTAAAGATAGTTTTCTCGACTCCTCCTTAAAGATTTCAAACAATTTTACATAGTGCTCTAAGTGCAAAAGATCAATAAGAAACTTTTTACGGTTTGTATCTGTTGCAGTAAGAAACTGTAAGCTACTATTAGTATTCTGATATACAAGCTGTGAAAAAGTTTTAAAGTCTATACCAATAATATCTTGAAGGGTTTTATAGGTATTAGTGGCTGTATGCGAACTAATATCTTCTCCATCTTCGAGTAACCGAATCTTAATATTTGATTTACGATCAATAATAACATCGTAAGAATGTGCGTCTTTGGTGAACGTAAGATGTATGTGATATCCATTATTTATATACCTATTCGGAATGTCTGCTTTTTTAATTCCTTTTGAATTTTTATTGTATAGAGCTTCTTCTATTATTAAAGGTATAGAAGACTTCCCCATACCATTAGTTCCTACTAACTGGGTTACTGTATTGTCTGCTAAGTTTAATTCGTTATCTGGACCGTAACTAAAACAGTTACTCCATTTCAATTTTTGAAGAGTAATCATTAAATATACCTATTATCTCGGGTATTTTATTTTCTGGTATTTCTAATATATAAGCTAGGTACTCTACTAATTCGTCCTGTATGCTCATATCTTTGTCTATTACTAAACTTGTTTCTGTATTTCTTTTAATTACTTTTTTATCTAAAAGTTCGCTATTTTTTACATTCGCGAGCTCTTGCATGTCACCTTCAATTTCATAGATTGTGTGGTGATAGTCTGTTGGTATCATTTCTTTAGGATTTGATACTGTTTTACGAATAAGTTGTGGAAGATCAAAAGGCTCCCAAATCCAACTCCAATCTCGAGGATTTATAAGTAAATATCCTGTTTTTACTTCTGTTCTATGAAATGAAGTAGTCATTGGAGACCCGGGATATACAATATTACGCTGTGTATTGCTATGAGCGTGTAAGTCTCCTGCAAATACGATTGGAAAATCCTCGAACCTATCTAAGTCCACCTCTGGCTTGACGTGGGGAGGTATTTCTCCTCGTACATGAGTAAAAAGCGGAGCTGTTTGTACAAACTTTTCAATGCTGCCTTCTCTGTGTAAATCTGCGTAAGGCAGAATACTAAACCCAAAATCCGAGTCATAGTATGAAATATCCGCTATTTTAACAAGCGGGTTTATATCCCTACTTACTTGCTTTAGTTGTGTAAAAAATGTTTTATTCTTTTTTGTTGCTTCATGATTGCCGTCATAAATAAGAGTTGGAATCTTTACTTCCCGAATAAACGAAAAGTAAAGCTCCAACTCTTCCATGCTCGGCAGACGGTCAAAAAGATCACCACCTATAACGTGCATATTACACTGGTTTTCAAGAGAATGAATCTGCTTAAAAAACAACTTATAGCGATTTAATGCCCACTCTCGGGGTACATTCTTCTGACCTAGCTTTATATGCCAGTCTGCCGTGAATAGAATCATGACATCTTAAACTCCGCTTCAAGAGCTTCATCCATGTCTCCAGATGTTTCTTCTCGGATTTCATCAAGAAGATTTTTTTGAGCATCGGGAGTGGGGCGTGGCATAACATCATCCATTGATTTAAGATCTGCAATTGCTTCCAACTCTGCTTCGGTAAGTGCGCGTTGCTTGCACTTCAATACCTGAAGCTGGTACTCTACGTTATAAGGAAGAGGCCCAGTCTTTACTCGCTTGAACTTAACATCCCACCCAGTTTCTGGGTCAGTAGGGTCGCCCAAGTCTTCTGCTGCGGTAAGAATTGCTTCAAAGAGCTTCTTCTTTAGATTAATAATTTTGACTTCGCCTTGGTCAATGCACTGCATTGCATAGCTCCAGCCACACTTGAGATCGGGATAGTACTCACGAACCCAGTCTTTTTCTTTATTGTTAAATCGCTCTTCATTGCGATCAAAAGACAAACATTCAAAAGGAATCTGCTTGCCGTTTTTGCCTTCTAGCCAGTATACGTATCGTGCGAGTACATCGCCTACGAGACGAACTTCGTTATCACCGTCACGATAAGAGTAAGAATTGATGCTAGACTTCTTTGCACCGCCTGCTGCTTTGTTAAAACTTAATGCCATTGTGTTTTCTCCTTGGGGACTTCTTCGTATAAAAAGGTAACTGAGGTATCTTTAATACAAAGTAGACTGTTTTCTGTAAAAAAATTAATATCGACTTCAAGAAGTTGAAGATCGAGATCTGTTTTCCCAGTTGCTAAATAGTCCGCAAGCGGACGTACTGAAGCTAATGCCAAATACTGGGCTATTTCGGCAAAGCTATGCTTATATGCATTATAAAGTAAAACATCTGGATGGGCCAAAAAAGACCCGCCTATAAACTTTATATGACTAAAATTATATATTTTATCATACTTATTTACAGGTATCTGATTAGTTGCCATCATTTTAAATATGCGAAAAATAGTAGAGGGGTTGCCCTCTGCTACTTCAAATATTTTTTGCCAGTCATATAAGAACATACTATTATACATCAAATTGGAACTCGTGTCAAGAACTATTTTTCTATGTTATAGTTGATCAATTTTATAGCCTTGCTTCATATAATATCCCATGCGATTTGACGCTTGACGAGTTGCAGTTTTTCCTTTTAAGTGTATATCTACAATTATTGGACTTGGCTTTCCCTCTTGCTCTCGAATGACTCTTCCGATGAGCTGTGTAAGTAGCGGCTCATTATTAATGGGTGTACCGAGTATAAGGCAGCTAAGTGCATTGACTGATATACCTTCGCTAAATATTGCTTGAGTACCAAAAAGTATTTCTTTACTTCCATAGTTTATCTCATCAATAAGGCTTTCACGTTCTTCGTGAGGAACTTCTCCAGTTACACAAATTGCTTTCTCTCCTACTAATTGTGCACAAGTTTTTAAAAAATGTACTCGATCTGATACTACAAGCACTTTATGCCCTCGAGCCGCATAATAAGATGCAAGCAAAGAAACACTATGAACATACTCTTCGTTGTTTGCTAAATTATTTACTCGATTTGCCCAAGGAATATTTGCACCGTCCATAAAACGCACTTCTGAACGATATATTTGTATACTTGGAGTCATAAAGTTTTCTTTTGGAGGCTGAAATAGCTTATTTCCAAAATAGTCTCGAAATACTACGTGTTTTCCGTCCTTTCTTTCAATTGTGCCGCTGAGGCCAATTTTGTACCGTGCATGACTGGTGTCGATGATTTTCGAAAAAGTTGGCGAAGATACGTGGTGCATTTCGTCCAAGATAACTGTTCCAAACATTTTTCGAATTCGGTCGATGTTCCTGTAGAGTGTTTGGGTATTACCAACCACAATACAAGAATCGGTGTTAAAAGAACCAGAACCAATAATTCCTGGGGTGATTCCATAGACTTTTTCAACCTCCTTTGCCCATTGATTTCTCAAGGGTACTGTATGTGTTATTACTAATGTTTTTTGTCCTAATTTTCCTGCAATTGTAAGACCTGTAAATGTCTTTCCCCAACTTACCCACGCATTGATGATACTGCTGTTATCGAGCTCATCATAGACGGCTTGTTGAGACTCGCGGAGTACAAACTTAAAATCAGGAAAATCAACAGGAACCACAACCCTCTTGTCAATAATTTCATATGCATTTGGAATTAAGTCCTCTCGTCCAATTGGTATGGATACCAGATTTTCGCGCACCCGTTGCAGATTTTTAATGATCTGTGGAGGGTCATTCGGATTCTGGGGCGGTATTTTATAAGTAAGTTCTTTTGATAGACTTTCTCTTAGCTCTCTATCAGCTTCTATAAATATACGATTACTTAGTACTGCTTTCATACTTTTCGTCTTGTATTTTTTTGTTTTTCTTCGGCATAATCATATAGTATCCACGGCAGTCCCTTCCAATGAATAACCCCGGCATAGGTTAGGCCCATTGGCGGAGGTCTAGGAATTACAAAAGAATTTTTTAGCCCGTCAAGTTTTAAATGAGAACAGCTTTCTTTTGGTACTACATCTTTAATTTTATAGTATTTTAACTTACAAAACTCTGTTTTTTCATAAATAAAAGGAATTCCATTACTATCTATAAAACATTTATTATTATTTTTTATAATACCTCGAAAAGTATCAATTTGTACCTTTAAAGGTAACAAATTTTTATGCGGAGTTTGTAGCCTTCTAATACCTAAAGTATCCCCTTTTTGATTTAAATCATCTACTATTATTCCATCTAAGAATAACAAACCGTCTGCTCTGCTCCAGTTAGAGTTAGGAATCTCATAAACTGGAAATCTAATTTTATTAATACTCTTGTAAGATATTAGCATACAATTTCGTAAACTTACCCATTGAGTAATCTTCTCCGACTTCAAAGTCACAGCCAATTGGAGCCCCAGGTATATATATTCCTCTGTCTTTCTGAACTAATTTTTGTAGCATTTCGCAGTAAAAATCAATTTCATCTTCAGGAACCTCTGCAAGAATAGAGTCGTGCACAAGTGCAAAAATACGAGATTTCATTCCTTGAGATTTTATAAAATCTCCCATATCAATCGCTCCTAATAAGTTAATATCAGAAGCAGCAGACTGTACCAAAAAATTAAGGCCAGAGCGAATGCTATGAGATTTGATGCCTTTATCGGAACTTTCAACATTAGGGAGTCTCCTTTTTCGTCCGAAGTAGCTATACACAAATCCATTTTGTTCAATAAATTTTTGTCTGTCTTCGATCCAACTTTTTAAATTAGAAAAAGCATCAAAATAATCATTAATAACTTCTTGCGCTTCATTTCGTGAAAAGTATTTACCGCTGTCTTTTGTAACTTGCTCGCTAATCTTTGCAGGGCCTGCTCCATACATAATCCCAAAAGTCACGGCTTTAGCAGCTTGTCGACGATCGGCGTATAGTTCTGCTACTTCTTCTACTTCGCAAGGTAGTCGAAATACTTTATGTGCAATTGTACTATGAAAGTTTCCACCAGAGCGAAAAACATCCATGAGTGCTTCATCTTTTGAAAGCACTGCTGCAACATATACCTCTGCAGTAGTTAAGTCCATTGCAACTATCTTTGACCCCGCTGCGGCTTTAATACAGCCTTTTACAGTAGGGTTATCCCTAGGAAGCTGCTGCATATTAAGTTTACCACTAGAGCTAAGCCGCCCAGAAGTAGTACTATGTAAATTAAACCCTGTACGAAGACGAGAATCTCTATCCAATTGAGGTATGATCTTATCAAGATAAGTATTTTTGATTTTAGATTTTTGTCGTATATCCAAGATGAGCTGTGGTACATCGCTTTGATGTGCGAGTTCTTTGAGCACTTCCGCATCAGTAGACTCTGCGCCCGTGCCAGTTTTCTTTCCAGTTGGTTGTAGCCCCAAATGGTCAAATAAAAGACTACGCAACTGAACAGTACTATTAGGATTAAAAGGTTTTCCATTTAATTCTTCAAACCTCCTTATTTTTTCATTTTCATAGAGTTTTGAAATAGCACTATCAATATCTGTTTGCATTACGTCTTGTGCGATATACAATCTTTTGCTATCAAAAGGAACTCCATTGTCTTGAATGTCTGTCAAAAACCTAGTTCCTGGAATTAAAATATTTTCGTATACGTATTTTAACTTTGTATTTTGTTTGATTTTAATAAACTTCTCATACAATAAAAAAGTACAAACTGCATCCATAGCTGCATAGGTTTTCATTATATCGAACGGTATGGATGACCATTGGAAGTCTGCTTTTAAAATACCACGATCTTTTCTATATTGGTCAATCCAATCGTACATTGGTTTTTCATAGTCGCCATAGGGAGTATATTTTAGAGATAATTGCTTTAATCCATGGTTTCCGGGATTTTCATCTATTAAATAATGTAATAGCATTGTATCTTCAAACTGTGGAAATTTAAAGTTAAAATGATACTCAAAAAACGCCATATCAAATTTAGCGTTATGAAAAACTACAGTTTTCTTATCGAAAAGTTCTTGTAACAGTCTTTCAGTAACATCATTAAAGCAATCGGTATCAATATAAGCCCCACACTTACCATTATAGCTAATACTAATACCCAGCATATAACCGTCCCTAGGGTAGAGTCCAGTAGTTTCTGAGTCCAGTGCAATATACTGGCCTTCGTGTCCAATAGCCTGTTTGATAAAAGCATTTGCTTCCTCCGTATTTTGAATTCCAAAAGCAATTTCTTCATTAATTATTACATCTTCAATCTCTCCAGAAATATATCTTTTAATATTTTCTTTTGAGTCTTCCCATGTTTTTTTGGCTTCTGGCTTAAAAGCTAACATTGCAGGGTTAATTACTGGTAAAAATTTACCCTCTACTTTTTTGCCTGAGTATTCTGTTACTGAATTAATTTTTGTATAATATTTTAAGGCATCAGAACCTACAAGAACAACCCAATCATATTCATCAGGGTTCATAGATATATCACAGTCTCTCTTTAGGACTCTCTTGATGGTAGGGTCTGAACAAAGTTGAAATTGATCGAACTGAAAAGCTTCATCAAATTCTTTAGAAAAATTAGTTTTACTCGGTTTAGTTTCTACTAATGCAACTTTAGGCATATAATTTGCTCCGTAATTTATCAACTTGAGACTGAGCTAAAGATCCAGGATCCATATATTTATCGCCTATACTTATAGTCCTAGAAGTGAGACCAACTTTCTCGCATAGCTCTTTTACTGCATGGGCTCCTTTTTGCCCAGCTTCATCATTATCCAAGAAAATATCTATATTTGTTACTCCTTGGATTGATAGTATTTCTAATTTTTGCTCATTGAAGTTTTTTACTCCAAAACAGCAAATCGCATTATTTAATCCTTTATCGTGTAGATTTAAAACATCAAATATTCCTTCTACTAAAATCACGCTTCCTTGTATAGGCTCGACTGTAGGAAATAAAGGCATCTTTGCCCCTGCAGGTGCATTGTAGTATTTTGGTATTTGATTAGATTGTGTGCGTGCTTGAATGGCTACTACCTTGCCAGTTCTGTCCCGTATTGGAAAACATATTCTACCAGTAAAATCCTTAGAAGCATTAAGAAATGCTTCAAATTTTTTATAAGTCTCGGGACGTATATTTCTCCAACTACCTATATACGGAGTAGAGTTTATAGGTATTTCTAGCCCAGTAGATTCTTGCCGTACTTGTTGTATTTTCTTTTTTAAGAGCTGCTTTTGTATTTCCATCTTATTTGCTTTTTGGCCAAAATGTGTAAACAAATTGCCTTTATACTCACAAGAAAAACAATTAAATATACCAGTTACTTGGTCTATTCTCATACTTGGATTTTTATCGGGGTGCTCTGGATTTAGGCAGCTTACTTCAAAATCCTTGCCCCGAGGTATATAAAATATATTTTTTGCTATAAGTAATTCTTCTACATTCATTTAACAGTCCGAATTATAGCTTTGCCACTCATCATACTCAGTAGGCTCATCGTAGGCGTCTTCATCTCCTGCAAAACAATGAACAATATTTTCTTCAATCGCGTACTGGCAACCATGATAATAATCTTTATGCTCATCATCCAGAAGATGAAAATAGGGAGATATACGAGACAGCATTGTTTCTGCTAGCTCAATATTCTGCTCTGCCATGGCTACTTCGAGAATATCAAAGTAGGGGCCTACTTTAACCTCTACTCTTGGTGCTAAACTCATCGTCTCATACTCGCTAAATCTTTCATTTGTTCTTCATCAATAATTGGTATTGCGTTTGATTTGTGCATGGTTCCGATACCTTTAACAAGTGTTCCGGTGTAACGTGGCGCTTCCACTCGAGCGGCAACTCCAACTGTATCGGAGCCGCTTGGGTACTCAGGGGTGGACCGTCGGAAAGGCTCTGTAGAGTCAACGGAAACCGCCCGCATAACTCTCTTAACTCTTCTTTGAACTTTCTTCTTAACTCTGCCAGATGTGGTGTGCCTAATTGAACCATATATCATTCCCATAAATAAAAAACTCCCGTGATTTAGCATATATTATACACCAAATCAACGGGAGTGTCAAGCATTATTTTTATCAGAGGTCGTGAATTTCTTCGTCTGATTTGTGCGAGATCTCATCACGTTGTTTCGGAGTCAACGCAGTTTCTGGACCAATTTTCAAACTTTCCCAGTCCATAGTGGACGAAAAGCTCTTCATTGTTGCAGACCGCATTTTCACACAATTAAAGGTAATACACTTGTCCTCTTGATCCCAAGTTTCAAGAGCATACGCTGCATCTGCTGCATCAAGAATGCCTTTAGCAAATCTAGCCTCCCCCGTAGCATCTGTTTGATACGGAGAAAAGACGGCGCATTCATACTCTTGAGCCATTGATTTTAATGCTTTACTAACTTCAATCTGTTCTGTCCAGTCGTACTGGCCTCCTCTCGAAGGAATGTGCGAACGTTTAACTTGTTTAATATAGTCTACAATAATAACACTTGCTCCAATTCTATCTACTTTTTTATCTAACTCTGCTCTTATTTTTGCAATAGTTAGACCTGGGTCATAAATAACATCTAGCTGCTGAGTCGGGAGAAGCTCATGCTGCGTAGTTAATTTATGATGAAAAGCATTATAGTCTCGTTGCTCGCTTTTTTTGTACTCTAAAAGGCGTTCTTGGCCATTTACAAAACGGCTTGCCTGCCACCAAGCTACTTTTTCCCACTCTACATTGGTGAGATTACCGCTACGAATACGAGAGAATGGGACTCCAGTAGCAATAGAACAACACCGTTGCAGTATAGCTCTACTGTCCATTTCTATAGTGAAATAAATAGCTGATTTCCCAGACTGAAATATATTATTTGCAACATTAGCACAAGTAATAGATTTACCTGAGCCTCTTCGTCCTCCCACTAGAATTAGATCTCTTGGGCCGAATGTAATATCTTGGTCATATAAGGTGTTTAAGCCTAAACCAATATGCTTGGAGAGTTCTTCTTGAGGTTCAATCAAGTGTATGCGCTGCATACTTTCTTGAGGAGTCTCAAGATCTACTTTTTCTTCTATATCAAGAACTATCTGATGTAGCTCTTGTACAGACTCTTCAGCACTTGCAAATAATACAGAATTGTCGATATACCTATCAAGAGAGTTTAAAATCTCTTTCTGTGTATATTCATTTTTTAAATACTCAAGTAAGATTGCTGGTTCGATATCTACTTCAATAGACTCTACAGCATACACCTTGTCTTTTGTTGCAGGATGTCGTATACTTAACTTGAGATCATCAAATGAGGGAAACTGGTGATGCATTTCACAATGCTTATCAATAGCTTCAAATAACAGATGATATTCCCCCGGAAGATATTCTTTGCGTAGATAACTCCACGTTTCAAAGTCTCCCACAGCAATACACTGCTTTATTAAAGCACTAGAGATATTCAACCTGTTCCCCCGAACATAAAAAGGCCGGCCCCTTAAGAGGCCAGCCGCTTACAACTAAAAATTACTGAGACTTAGCGGCCTTAGCAGCACCATCATAGTCAGCGGCCGTCAAGCCACGACGAGTCAACATGGTTTTTACGCCACGAGCAGTTTTGCCAATAGCTTCTGCAATTGCTTCTACAGTCATAGCAGCAACGTCAACACCAGCAAGAGGATCAGCGTTAGCCGGACCTTTTGTAGTTTCTTGACGAGGAATGGCAGCAATATCGCCAGAGCGCAGCAGGCTCAAAGCCTTACCACGAATGCTGTTTACTGAACGCCCGAGAGCTTCAGCAATAGCTTCAACGAAAGCACCATCATTAACCATCTGAATGAAGGTAGCCTCTTCTTCAGGAGTGTAAGTTCGAACGCTTTCAACCTTAGGAGCAGGCTTAACGTGGTCAGTCAGCTCCATACTCAGGATTTTGCCCTGAATAGACTTAGGTGAAAAAGCTCCGCCCTCAAAGTGCTCCGCAATTTGAGCGTAAGTGTACTCTCCAGAGTTGTCAGTGACAAATGAAGAGAGGGTAGCTTCTTGAGCAGGAGTAAAAGTCTTGCCTGCCGCAGCAGAAGCCAATTCTACTTCAAAACCCATTTTTCGCAGTTTGCTAGAAACGGAACGAGCAGAAGTGTCAAGCTCTTCTGCTGCTTCTGCAACAGTAGCTTGAGATACGGGGCTTTCGCCTCCGACAAAATTAGTGAGAGCTGCAGTGCGCTCATCAGTCCACTTGGGAAGTGCCATATTTTTTCTCCAAATATGATTTTAAATCTGTGACAATGTATACGCCAGATTCTCTGGCCTGTTTAGTTTTTGCTGATTCAATACCGCTTTCATTTACTAAGAGCGTTGCGTCTTTTGTAAGACTAGATTTTACTTCATATCCTAAATTTATTAAAGTTTCAGATGCTTCAGCCTTGGTTTTAAAACTTTTCAACCGTCCACTAATACATACTACTCCTTTGCGCTCGACTTTTTTTGGCGACACAAACTTCATATCAAAAGGCAGTGCACCATCATAAAAGCAGTAAAAATGCTCGTCTAACCAATTACATAAATTCTCTGTAGCTTTTGGCCCTAACCCGGCACGCATACAAGTGTCTGTATTTATTTCAGTAATAGATTTAATAGTCTCAGACAGCTTCATAGTTGCCGTTTTTCCGATTAATGGAATACCAAATGCTGGTAGCACCATATTAAGAGGTGCTGAAATTGAGTTCTGAATTTCGGCATATAACTTAGTACCAATCTTCTCGCCCAATTTATCTTTTAGAGTTTCTATACTAAGAGAATAGACTTCATCGAAGTCTTGAATATCAAGTTTTTCGATAGCAGCAGGACCTAAGCCCTTAATTTTCAGAGTTTTAGCAAAATGTTCAATTTTCTTTGATTTTTGTGCTTCGCATGAGTTGCTCTTACAATATAAAATGTGATTAACCCACGCGAGCGCAGACCCACAGGATGGACAATCCGTAGGGGGCACAATTTCTATGAACATTTTTTGCTCTCCGAAAAAGTTAAATATATTATACGAAAAACTGAGGTAAAAGTCAAGAACTATTTTTTCTTAGGTCTACTCTACGAACGATTCGTGGAATAATTTCTCCACTCCGAATTACTTCGACAGTGCATCCTATTTCTAGTTCTAGGGAGCGAATGTACTCAATGTTGTGTAGAGTTGCCCTGCTCACGAGAGCACCTTCCACTTCGACCGGATTAAGAATGGCAACTGGGCTGACTACACCTGATTTACCAACTTGCCACACAACATCGAGCAATTCTGTATGTACACCCTCTTTCTGCTCTTTAAGAGCAAAAGCGCCGCGAGGGTGATGAGCTGT
>Ga0070749_10001943_pt1 | contig 13965 bp, 9 predicted proteins | sample VirMetDEL_Nov_18_FD_75180 | JGI IMG/M metagenome (GOLD analysis project Ga0070749, IMG submission 75180) | Aqueous microbial communities from the Delaware River and Bay under freshwater to marine salinity gradient to study organic matter... | ecosystem: Environmental > Aquatic > Marine > Coastal...
GTCAAGACTGGCGCTAAGAACAAGATGAAGGCTCAGGGCGCTAAGTCCATGGGTGCCCCTACTTCAGGCTACGGTAAGACAACTAAGAAATAACCAGACAGGATAACTTCATATGGCAGCCAAGGGCGGTGCAGAGCACCATAATGTGGTACGCCTGAGAGAAGATAAAGCCAAGGTTATAGCCCATGTAGAAACTGGCATTGAGGTACGAGCCGCCATTGCCATGGTCGGTCGCAAGCCCGATGTTCTAAAGAAGTGGCTCACAGACCCCGTGTTTGCCAAAGACCTAGAGATAGCCCGAACCGCTGGCTCAGACCTAATGAAGGTCACCCTAGGTAGCGAGAACGGCAAGAACATAGACTTCGCCACGTTCTCCAAAGAGTTCCTAGGTAACGAAGTATTCCCTCACCAGCAGGACTGGATTGACGTTCTGGAGGGAAGGGAGCCTAGTTGGCTCCATCCAGCCATGTCCTATGAAAAGGGCAACAAGAACCGTATCTTAATTAATGTGCCACCTGAGCACGCCAAATCCACCGTAATCACCGTAGGCTATAGCACCTATCGTATTGCCATGGATTCTAACGTGCGTATCATTGTGGTGTCCAAGACTTTAAATAAAGCCCGTGAGTTCGTCTACTCCATCAAGCAGCGACTCAGCCACCCACGCTACGCCAAGTTACAACAGGTCTATGGACCTGCTGGTGGTTGGAAAGAAGACTCTGACACCTGGAAAACCGACACGGTTTACCTGGGTCAAGAAGCCCGTGACTCATCCGAAAAGGACCCTACGCTTCAGGCGCTAGGTATTGGTGGTCAGATTTACGGTGCTCGTGCTGACCTGATTATCCTAGATGACGTTATCACTACTGCCAATGCCCACGAGTGGGAGAAGCAGTTAGACTGGCTTCAGAAGGAAGTAATCACCCGTCTGGGTAAAAACGGTAAGTTACTTATCGTAGGCACCCGTATCGGGGCTGTAGATTTATACCGAGAACTGCGCAATCCAGAACACTGGTCTGGTGGTGCAAGCCCGTTTACACGACTTGCTATGCCAGCAGCCCTAGAGGTTGATGATGACCCTAAGAAGTGGGTTACCCTATGGGAGCGCTCAGACCGTCCTTGGGATGGTGATGATGACGCTGTGCCAGACGAAGATGGTTACTACCAGAAATGGGACGGACCAGCACTCTTTACCAGACGTAGCGAGGTGACTGCCTCAACATGGGCTTTAGTTTACCAGCAACAGGATATTGACGATGACGCAATTTTTAACCCAACGATTGTTAATGCCTGTGTTAACCGTATGCGTAAGCCTGGTCCTCTCCGCATGGGAGCGCCTGGACATCCACGAGACGGACAATGGGTAACCTTAATTGGTATGGACCCTGCTATGGCAGGAAAGACTGCGCTAGTTGTCTACGCTGTAGACCGTCAGTCTGGTAAGCGTCTAGTCCTAGATGCCTACAATATGTCAGACCCTACCCCAGGTAAGATTCGTGCAATCATTGAAGACTGGATTAACACCTATCGCCCAGTAGAACTGCGTATTGAAATCAACGCCCACCAGAAGATGTACGAGGTGGACGAAGAGTTCCGCCAGTATCTGGCTAACAAGGGTGTTAGATTCTCTAGCCACTTTACTGGCAAGAACAAGTGGGACACTGACTTCGGTGTGGCTGCTATGCAAGGCTTGTTTGGTACCATGGGTGGTGCTAAGCACAACCGAGATAACCTCATTGAACTACCAGACCCTCAGTACCACGAGGGCATCAAGGCTCTAATCAATCAGTTGATTACCTGGAAGCCTGGAACTCGTAATCCTACAGACGTTGTAATGGCTCTGTGGTTCTGCGAGATTAAAGCCAAGGAAATGATTCAGCACTCTGGGAATCAAATCTGGCACGCAACTAGCCGCTTTGTTACTCAACGACAGATGGCAAAGCAAGCAGTTGTTAATCTTGACGATTTAGCAATGGAACAATTTACAACTTATCTTTAAGGATATTCATGGCACTCTCAATGGAACAGGTCGCTGACAAGGTACTTTACCTACGCCAGCGATACTCAGTACGTGACCAGCGTATGGCTGATATCACTGCTGTACGCCGTGGTGACATGGTATCGGTATACCCAGACATGTTCCCAGAGGGCATGACTAAGCCAATGATTGCCAACTTCGTTGACGTTGTGGCTCGTGACTTGGCTGAAGTATTGGCTCCATTGCCATCGTTTAATTGTCAGACACCTGACGTAACATCTGACAGGGCAAAGAAGAACGCTGACTTGCGTTCCATGATTGTCAACAACTACGTTGAATTTTCTGGGTTACAAACTCAGATGTATACAGGCGCAGATTGGTATAATACCTATGCCTTCCTGCCGTTTGTTGTAGAGCCTGACTTTGAGGCTCGTATGCCACGCATTCGTGTAGAAAACCCATTGGGTGCTTACCCAGAATATGACCGCTACGGACGATGTGTTTCATATAGCAAGCGTTACCTAAAGTCCATTGGTGAACTTATTGTTGAGTTCCCTGAGTACGAACGCCAAATCCTTGGTGGAGAAGACCGAAGAAACATTGACCTCGGTACTCTACTTGATTTGATTCGCTACGAGGACAAAGACCAGGTAATCCTGTTCCTTCCACAACGAGGAAATCTTCCCCTTCGCAAGGCAAAGAACCTACTAGGTAAACTAAGTGTTCGTATTGCTAAGCGTCCAGGCATTGACACTGAAGACCCACGTGGTCAGTTTGATGATGTCATCTGGGCACAGATTGCTCGTGCTCGCTTTAGCCTTCTTGCCATGGATGCTGCTGAGAAATCAGTTAATGCGCCAATGGTTGTTCCACAGGATATGCAAGAGTTTGCGTTTGGTCCTGATGCAGTCATGCGTACTGCTAACCCACAGGGTGTTCGCCGTGTTGGTCTAGAGATTCCAATGGGCGCATTTCAAGAACAACAAGTTCTTGAGCAAGAAATGCGTATGGGTGCTCGTTACCCAGAAGGTCGCTCAGGAAATGTCAACGCATCCGTAATTACGGGCTCTGGTGTTCAGGCACTTCTTGGTGGCTTTGATTCTCAAATCAAGGCTGGTCAACAAATCCTTGCAGAAGCATTGCAGGATGTCATGGCTCTAGCCATGGAAATGGACCAGAAGTTATTCGCTGGTGAAAAGTCAACACAGATGACTTACAACGGTGCACCTTACGTTCTTAAGTACAGCCCAGAAAAAGACATCAAGGAAGATTACAGCGTACAGGTACGCTACGGTTTGATGTCAGGACTTGACCCATCACGTGCCCTTATCTTTAGCCTTCAGGCACTACAGGCAAACCTAATCTCACAAGAATTTGTAATGCAAGAACTTCCATGGAACGTAAACGTATCCAAAGAAATTGAACGCATTGACATTGAAAAAATGCGTGGTGCACTTATGGGTGCACTAAGCGCAACTTCACAGGCTATCCCACAGATGGCTGCACAAGGTCAAGACCCTTCAGATATCGTAATGAAGATTGCTGAAGTAATTGATGCACGCCGCAATGGCAAGACTGTAGAAGATTCAGTTATGAGTGTATTCAAGAAACCAGAACCAGAACCACAGCCAGAACAACAGGCTCCTAATCCTATGGACATGATGGCTGGAATGGGTGGTTTACCACAAGCCGCCCCAGGTGAGGGTGCTCCAGTTGAAGCACAAGCATCCGCAACTATGGGTGGTGCTCCTGTAGAAGCACTCCCTGGGGCAACTCCTCCTCCAGGTGATGCTGCAATGCTGCAAGAAGTATTGGCTAGACTCGGAGGTCAGTAATGACTACCATCCTTGCTGTCAAGGACAGTAAAGGATTTGTCTTTGCTGCTGACGCACAAGTAACTGATACTGAGCGTCCATACATGCACAGAAGTATGAAGAAAATCGTTGAAGTTGGCGATTACGTTATGGCTGGTGCAGGTAACTCACGATGCTGTGATGTTATCTTATTTGGCTGGAAGCCACCAGCGTATGACGGTACAGAACACTATGGCTTTATGGTGTCAAAGTTTATTCCAGAAATGCGTAAACAGCATGAAGATGCTGGCATTACTTTAAAAGAAGATGAAGATTTTGTTTTCCTAGTTGGTTTCAACGGGAGAGTATTTCATGTCGCTGGTAATTATGCGGTACTAGAAACCAATACTGGTTTGTATGGCATAGGAACTGGCGCATCATATGCGCTTGGGGCTTTAGCCCAAGGTGCAACTATTCCAGAAGCAATGAAAATTGCTAAGAAGTTTGATATTAATACTGGTGGAAAAATCCAGATAATTGAAAGAGGACAATAATGGCAAAAGGTGGATATCGTAAGCCAGCAAACCCTGCCCCAGTATCAGGTCCAGGTGCTCTTTCTCGCCGTACTGATGGCGGACCAATTCAGGGTGCCAAGGAAATCCCAGGTGGCGGCAAATATGGAGAACGTAAAGCGTTAGCAGAAATGCAGTCAGGTGCTCCAATGCAAGGAAACCCAATTCCATCATCTCCGATGCCATCAGTTCCTGTAACTCCACTTAATGCACCAACTCAGCGACCAGACGAAGCACTTACATCAGGTATGCCATTTGGTCCTGGTAGCAATACACCACCACCAATGGTTGCTGGTATTGATGAAGTTGCTGCACAGGTTCGTGCTGCCTATGCTCTTTACCCTAACGAAGACTTACATCGTTTAATTCTTGCCCTTGAAGAAGAGGGTCGCTAGTGGCAAAAAACCCAAAGCCAATTTTCAAGCAAAAAGGTAGGGTCTACACTTACGAAGAGTGGTCTCCTGTTGCTGGAAGCAATCCTTTTTACGTCAAAGAATTAAACCAACAAGAACGCATTAATTTAATTCGTGACACCACATCACCTGAAGAATTTCCTCAGCGTCTTTCTAAAATTGCTTCAAAGTATCCAGGCATGTCTGTTGGCAGTATGGTTGGTATGGCACAATTTGGTGCTGATGAAGAAACAATGAATGCGATTGCTCGTTTAGATTCTTTTTCTCAGCAAAAAGGACTTGCTAATGGAACCGCTCTTGGTGGTGCCAATATGGTTCCTGCTGGTAAAGCAGGATACGAATATTTACAGGCTTTAGGCAAGACAGAAGAAACAGCGTCCGAAAAAGATAAGCAAGATGCTTGGTACTTTTCTGGTCTTAAGAACGCAACACGTTACTTAACAACAGCACTTTATACTCCGCTACAACTTGTAACTAACACTGCACGTCAACTTAATGCAGCATACGATGTATGGAACGACAAAGGCGAAGACAAAGGAAAAATTGTTGCTGGAGAAAAGGCTCTTGACTTTTCACAAATATACAAAGACACATACCTATATCAAAATATTGCAGAAAACAAATCACTCGGTGAAGGATACTTCTGGGGTGGAGAAGCAGTTGAAGAAACAGAACGTATCGCTGCTCAGATTGCCACAGTAAACGGTAAAGCCTACACACCTGGTCGTGCCATTGAAGGCATGGTTGGAATTGACCCAGGCGAACGTGGTTACGGCATATTTTCTGGAATTATTGATGGTGCTATTGCTTTACGTCTTGACCCAGTTCTTATTGCTAGTCGTGCTAAAAGCGCAATGGACCTTGTTAAGTCACGTGAAGTGCGGCGAGAAGGTATTGTAATTGCAAAAGAACTTCAAGCCGAAATTAGAGCAACAGAGCAGCAAGCAATTATTGCAGCAAGAACCCAAGCAAAACTTCGCACACAGGCTGCACAAGACCGTGTTAAATTAAACGAAACTCAGTATTCTGAAGAATATAAAATTCTTGTAGAGCAAGCACGTATCCAAGATAAATTAGTTGCTCAGGGTAAACTTGCTAATGGAGATAAAAAAGTTGCTGCTGCACGCAAACGTGCTGGTCTTGATGCGCTTTACGACCAACGTGAAGTATTACTGGCTCAAGTTGATGAATTTAAAACAACAAAAGAAATTACAGTTGGTAGCGGAAAACAAACTAAAGTTTTAACTAATGCTGCTGGTGCAAAGTTTTTACGTGAACAAATTAAAAAAGTTGACGAACAGATTAATGCTGGACTTGACAAAATTTACATACAACGTGACCCAATTGCAACTCAGATTCTTTCACGTATTCGTGATGACATAGACACAGAAGCAGAACGTCTTGCAAAAATTCAACTAGAAGAAACAGATGTTGTTGCACAAAGCAAACTTGTTGACAAACATCGTGCTGGACTTTTAGAGTCAAATACAGGATTTAAAACTAATCTTGAGGCAGCAAAGCAATGGTTCTCAAGTGGACAGGCTGACGAACTGTTTCAGGCTATTGCTGACGAAAATAGTCCAACTGCAATTAGAAAACTTTCTAACAATCGTTTTAGTGCAGAAATATCTGCAGAACTTTCACGTGCTCGCAGTGTTGACGAAGTTGAGCAGATTTTACTTCCACGCATTGGACTTCAAGTTAATCCAGAAATACAACGTGGCGTTGTTGCACGGTATGTAGCAAAACCAATGAAAGACGTTGTAATGCGTTCTGGTGTTGGACGTACAGTTGGTGAAAAACTTGGAAAGTCAACAAAGTTTTTATTTGATTACATGCCAACTGGTAGACCAGTTCATCTTCAAGACACAGAAGCACTTGTTGAGGAAGTTCGCCGTTGGGCAGTTACTTCTGGTAAGTGGACTGATGAAGAAATTGCTCCGATTCTTGATGAAATAATTTTAAGTGATGGACAAAACTATAAACTACGTCAAGATATTGTTATTGGTTTTCTAAAAAGTACACAAAATAAAGTTACTGAAGAGTTTAATTTATCACCTGACATGAAAAACAAACTTACTCGCGCTCTCACGGCATACAAAAGCGAATTAAGTGGTATGCAAGAATATGCTTCAAAATCCGCTGGAGACACGTTCCGTCAAGATATGGTTCTTAATGGTAAAATATTTAGACTATCTGGAGAACCTACTTCTGTTGCACAGTTAGCACATGAGATTGTTCTTCCAGATGTCTATGCAATACGTGAGATGACTGGAACCTTTGGTAAATTATCTCGTTACGTAGATAGCAAAATTGGTGGAAACGCAGATATCGCAGAACGAACATCTTATGCTGCTGCTCGTTTTACACGTAGCGTAAGTGATGGATTCCTTCGTCAAATTCTTCTTGTTGGTCGTGGCGCTTACATCACTCGCAATATCATGGAAATGCAAATTCGTTCTTTTCTTGCTGGTGGACAGAATATATTTACTAATCCAATTGCAACAATTGGAATCATTATGTCCAATAAATCTATTGCATCTAAGATATCAACAATGGCAGCAAAGTCTGACCCATACACAGTTGATATAACTGGTCGTAGATTTTTAGACCAAGACGTAAATGACTATGTTGGTCAAGGTATATTTAACAGTTTTATTCACGCAATGACTGGACGTGGATTTTCAAATGATGCTCGTGCAGTTCGTGGTGCAATTCGTAGTGGAGAATTTTCAATGCTCCAGTTTAATGGAACAAACGCTCCAGAATACGCAGATGCCCTAGCCTTTCGTCTATTAGCACACCATTCTGACCCAATGAAGCGTGCAATTATTGACAAGAAACTTCCAGGAAAATATCAAGAACTTGTTGCAACTGGAAAAATGCCATTTGAGGATGCGTTTATTCAGGCTGTGCGTGATGGTGTATGGAAAGAACAGATAGATATTTTAACTAAGTCTGTTCCAGAAATACAAAGAGCATTATCCACAACAGAAGGCATGAAAATGTTCTTCTTTACATGGGAAAACTCTTATCAAAACCAGATGTTAACTGAAACACTTGGAAATGTACAGTTGCAGAAGTTTATTAATACTGGAGTTATTACTCAACCTAAGGTTCGCAAAGTAACCAACAAAAAAACTGGCGAAGTACAGGAAATTGTTGAAGAAGAAGTAGTGTTCCGAATTGGAAAAGACTTAAAGAAGAACCTTAATGGTCTTCGTGCTGTCCTTCGCCGCCAACTTAACGATGAAACAAGTGTTGAACATACTAATGCACTTCAGTTAAGTATTCCATACCTGAGTGAGGGTGTAAACGCCCCAGGAAAGTACAAGCAATTTGCTGATGCGTTCTTTCGTTTAGCGGCAAAGGCTGAAAGCCGTACAGTTTACGGACCAGAGTACCGAATTGCCTACTGGAATGCGGTTGCTGACCTAGCACCACTGATGTCAAAAGAAGTTGCACAGAATGTACTTAAAGGTGCCGTTGATATCAAGAAGACACGTGTTGCAGTTGACCAAGCAGATGGAACTGTTGTTTACGAAAAGTGGACAAAGCGCAATCCTGCGTTTGCTGAAATTGAAAACGCTGCTCGTAACGGAGACGGTCCATTAACTGCTAAAGAAATAGATGATTATGCTCGTGATAAGGCTGCAAAGAACTTAGCAAACCTATTCTACGATGCAACTCAAAGGAAAAACATTGCTTATGCAATGCAGTTGGTTATTCCTTTTGCTAATGCATGGGCTAACACCATTTACAAGTGGGGAGAACTATCTTCTTCGCCAACACGTCTAGGTTCTCGTGTACTTCCAGCAACTCGTTTGTTTGAAACGCTACAATCAGAAGAATCGTCTGTACTGTATGACATCACTGGCACTGAACATGACCCTAATCAAGGATTTATCCACGAAAATCTATATGGTGAGAAAGTATTCACTATACCTTTGAGTGGATACCTACGTACTGCGTTTGGTTTATTCGGAGACCCACAGGGTGGCGACATTACAATGCCGATTAACTCTTTAAACCTTGTTGCCGCTGGTGCGTCTATTCCTGGTACTGAAATTGGTCTAACACCTGGTATTGGTACACAGTGGAACCTAGCCTACAGTTTCCTACCTACTTCTTGGAAAGAGTCAGTACCACCAATTGTTGCAAATATGATTGCACCTTATGGTGATAAGGCTGGTAACATTCTTGCCCCTCTACCTGCATGGTTACAGAAACTAATCAGTAGTGGAGCCAATACTGACGATGCAATGAAGAAGTTCCTTAAGCCAATCATGGCTTATGAAGTAACTGCTAATCCTAAATATCGTGCATTATACGATGGCACACCATTAAGCATTGAAGAGCGTTCTACACTACAAGAAGAACTAGCATCATCTGCAATGGAACAGTCACGTTGGCAGTACTTTATGCAGGGATTATTACAGAACTTACTTCCAGGTACACCTGTATTTGAGTACTACGCAAAGAATGAAAACAACGATACATTCTTCCAGTGGCAAATGGCTCAAGCATTCAATCAATTAGTTGATGTACACAATGGAAACTACGAATTAGCATACGCTGAATACGGTACAGTTTTTGGAAGACAAGCACTAATGGCTTCTATGAGCGCATCAGACGGTGTAATCTTTGCTGATGACCGTGCATGGCAGTTTGCTGCATCTAACCCAGAAGCGTTTAAAGCGTACAATGAAGTAATTCCATTCTTCTTTGCAGGTAGCGAGTTCTCTACAGAGTACAAGAGAGCCATGGAGCGCCGTGGATTTGGAAAGAAACTATCTGCAAATGAACTTACTGCAGAAGCAGATAGATTAACTATATCAGCAGTTAAGGGTCAGTTGGCTATTGAGGCTGCACGTAATGGTTATGGTGCCGACTGGATTGATGAGCAAATGAAGTTGTACAAGATGGATGTGCTTCAGGGATATGAACCAGAAACAACTATCAGTACAAATAAACTTTCTCAGCGAATCTTGCAGATTGAAAGTGCATTGCAACGTCCTGAGTTTGCTGGTACACCAGCAGGTTCGGCAGCAGTTCAATACTCAAAAGCACGTGCTGAAGCATTAAAGAATGCTGAAATGCGTTATCCAGACCGCAAGGTTGCATCACTGGAAGGTGAAGACAATGCTGACCTTAGGTATCAATTAGAGACACTAGGACAACAGTTGTCACAGAACAACCCAGACTTTGCAAATCTATACAAAAGAGTTTACTTAAAAGAGTTAAGGAAGGACTAACATGGCTACAGATGACCGCATACCAGCGAAACCTCCAGTTAGTGTTGCCGTGGCTCGTGCCAATGACACCGAAACATTCCGTATTACAAAGACTAGGGCTGGCACAAGTCGCATTCCAATTAACTATCAAGACCCATCAAGTGAAGCAGCGAATGAATTTGCTAACACACCAGAGGGTACATCACTATCAGCAAAACAAAAACAACTATACGATGCTGGCTTCTACGATTCAAACGATGTAATCTTCTACGGAAGACGTAGTCCATCTGATGCTAAAGCATTAAGTCGTGCTATGGAAGAAGCAAATGCTCGTGGAGAAACGTGGCAATCTGCTGCTGACTTCCGTGTATCAATGAACTATGCTGGTCTTAAGCAAGCGCAAGCCGCAGGTGCAGATGGTGGCACTGATGGTAAAACCGCTAAGACCGCAGGTCAACTACAGATTACTGGTCCTGGTACTGCACGCTCAACCTTTGATGCACTTGCACGCAAGTACACTGGCGGTAAAGCAGTAGATGCAGACTTTAAAGATGCATACGCTAAATTAGTTAAAGCCCAAACTGCTGCTCCAATTAAGTATGGAACCCAGAAGATTAAGGGTAAGTACTACACCGTACAAATTTCAGATGGTGTAAAGGCTGAAGAGTTCTTTGAACAGTACTTGTTTAACAAGATTAACTTTGGTTCAGATGAAATTGGTGGAGCAATAGGCGAAGGTCTAAGCACTATCAAAGAACTAGCACGTCAATATGACATGTCATTGACTAATTCAGAACGTGGGCAGTTTGCTAAAGGTTTACTTGATGGTTCAGTAACTGCGGTAGATATTAAAAAGACATTAGCAGAGCGAGCAAAGTCAAAGTATAAGGTTCTTGCAGATAGAATCAACGAGAACGTATCTGTATTTGATTTGGCTAGTGACTACATCTCAGCCAAGGCTAATACTTTAGAACTTGATGCGGATTCGCTAGGTATTGCAGATGTAGCCGAAGCATTCTCTGGTGACAAGTTAATGAACATGTCTGAGTTTATTATGACCCAAAAGAAAGACCCACGATACAACTTCACGAGCCAGGCTCGTAATGATGCTGCATCTTTTGCAACTAATCTTGCCGCTGTTTTTAGGACTGGTGTTTAATGGCTTTATCCGCTTCACAGGTATACGCAACCGTATTCCAAAGTCTAACTGGCATTAATGCTTCAGAAGAACCATGGATAAATGACCTTTACAATGTAGCAAAAGAATACATTGATGCAGGAACATTCCGCTCTGACGATGGATTATTGTTTGATATTATCCTGTCTGATGAGAAAGCACCGCAAGCATACAAGGACCGCTTCAAGGCTATCACCGACCTTCGTGCACGTAAGTCTTCATTTGTTCCTACTGTTGCAGAATACATTGCAATGGAAAAGAAATACAAAGATGTATTTAGCACAGTTGGTTTAAACGAACTCGGAACCAAAGAGCAGATATCACAGTTCATATCTAATGAAGTGTCTGCAGATGAAATGGCAGACCGTATTAACAAAGCATTCGTTGCTATTGATACCGCAGATGATTTAACTAAGAACGTTCTTTCCGAAAGATTTCCTGGACTTACACGTCAAGACATAGCCAAGGGCTTGCTACTTGGCAAGGAATCAACCTACGAAATCACCAAGAAGATTGAAGGTGCAAAGGTTGCAACCGAAGCACGTCGTGCTGGTTTAGCAGCAGTAGCATCCGAACAGGATATTGCAGCCCAAGGATTCAACCAACAAGAACTTCGCAAGGGATTCCAAACAGTTGCTCAACAGCAACCTGGCTTGCAGCAAGCATCACGTATGTTTGGTCAAGAGCCAGTATCACAACAAGAAGTTGTTGGAGATGTCTTTGGTACTCAATCGTCTGGAAGACTTAAAAGTCTTCGTTCACAGGCTCGTGCAGAATTTGGTGGCAGTAGTGGTATTACCACTGGTTCACTAGGTCGCAAGAGACAAGCATAAAACTCTCGGTGGATTGACCGCCCCCACTGAGTAAAAGAGCGGTAGTACATACCAACCTACATACCCCTGTGTAGGAGTGAGACATGTACGAACAACAACTAATGTAAGGGAGATAGTTGCGATGAGCAACAATAATCAAGACTGGTTAGACGATGATGAGTTTGACTTTGAAGAGGAAACTCAACCACGTTCAAGTGACGATGTACTTAAGAAAGTACGTAGAGCAGAACGTGCAAAGGATAAGCAAGTCAAAGAGTTGCAAGCCGAACTGGAAGCATTGCGCAAGTTCCAACGGGAAGCAACAATCAGCCAAGTCTTGGCGGAGAAAGGTGTCAACCCAAAGGTTGCCAAATTCATTCCAGCAGATATTGAAATGTCCTCGGACAGCATCAGTAACTGGCTGACTGACAATGGTGAACTATTTGGTGTTGCTGCACCTACACAACAAAACGCAGTAGATGTCAATGACATGGCTGCATTGCGTCAAATAGATGCAGTAACATCTGGTGCTATTTCTCCAGATGACGTGAATGATGCTTTCAACATCATGAACAACGCTTCGTCTGCGGAGGAGTTACTTAACTTCCTCTACAGTCAAGGCGCAGAATAATCGCAAATAATCTAACCCCTAAGGAAATAATATGCCGAATACAGGCTTATCAGGTGGTAGTGCTGGTACTAACGGTGGTCTTGGTGGTGGCGCTTACGCTTCCGCTAACAACGTTGGTGCTTTCACTCCATCAAACGCCGCAGGTCTAGTTCAGAAGGCTTACGACCGCCTTGTTGAATTTGAACTTCGTGCAACCCCACTCATCCGCTCCGTAGCGGACAAGAAGCCAGCACGTCAGGCAATGCCTGGTTCAAGTGTTGCGCTACAAATCTACAACGACCTTGCTGTTGCTAAGACTGCTCTGTCGGAAGATGTAGACCCAGCAGCAGTTGCTCTTGCTACTCCAGACATCGTAACCGTAACTCTAAACGAGTACGGTAACGCAACTGTAGTAACTCGCAAGTTGCAGTTACTATCTCTTGCAGATGTTGACCCTGCTGTTGCTAACATCCTTGCATTCAACATGGCTGATTCCATTGACGAACTAGCACAGGATGCACTACTTGCAGGTACCAACGTACTATACGCAACTGGTGGAACAACAACCGCAACAACAACCTCAGGTATCACTTCAGATGACACAATCTCTGCTGCTGACATCCGCAAGGCTGTTGCTAAGTTGCGTAGCAACAAGGCTAACGGTCGCAAGGGTTCACTATACTGGTGTGGTATCCACCCAGAAGTTTCCCACGACCTTCGTGCCGAAACTGGTGCTGCTTCATGGCGTAACCCACACGAGTACCAGAGCAATGATGCAATCTGGGCTGGCGAAATTGGTCAGTTTGAAGGTGCATACTTCATTGAGTCCCCTCGTCTACGCAAGGCTAACGATGGCGATAGCAGCATTCCTGTTTACCGCACATTCCTAGCAGGACAGCAAGCACTTGCTGAGGCTGTAGCCGAAGAACCACACGTGGTTATCGGTCCAGTCGTTGACAAGTTGATGCGTCAGCGCCCAATCGGTTGGTACGGTGTTCTAGGACACGCAGTATACCGCAATGAGGCACTGTTCCGCATTGAGTCTGCTTCAAGCATTGCTTAATTAGCGACACTAATCTCACTCCTAAGTCATATAACGGGCTTAGGAGTGGGGTTATGTTTCTAACATAGAAGGAAAACATAATGGCTTATCTATTCGCACCACCCACGATAGACCAAGGACCAGCAGGTGGTCATTGGTTGTTCTGGAGATACACATTAAAGCGTGGGATTACTGTCTACAAAATTGATGGACAGTGGTACGAAGAGCAATACCCTTGGCAAGATGATTTAGAACAAGCAAGTGTTGTCTACCTTGGTGGACATGAGTACACCGTAACCGAAGCCGAGAAGGATGACCTTGAGGCTGCTGGCTA
>Ga0070749_10001945_pt1 | contig 13957 bp, 17 predicted proteins | sample VirMetDEL_Nov_18_FD_75180 | JGI IMG/M metagenome (GOLD analysis project Ga0070749, IMG submission 75180) | Aqueous microbial communities from the Delaware River and Bay under freshwater to marine salinity gradient to study organic matter... | ecosystem: Environmental > Aquatic > Marine >...
AAACTTCTTGTCGATTTTCTCTAATGTGGAATTAGCCTGTCTAGCTTCTAATAGTAGTTCTACAGTTGCCATTATCTCCTTCTCGGCTTTTTCATACTTGCAGATTTTCTTGGAACTGGAGCGGAATATCCCTTTTGAGGCCCTTTGTTCTTTGCCTCATTACGCTTCTTTTCTCGTTCCTGCTTCTTTTTTTCTTCTTCTTGTCGATGTGAGAATAGACTCATCTCTATCTTGAATAGAGATTCATACACATCTGGATCATTTGCACTATAACGCTTTAGGTGAGCGTCAATTGCTTCTTCACGGAGGGGAGATTCACCAAAACCTCTATCTCTGCCAGTAACATCAAGCATCTTCCAATGCTCCAAACAAAACTGGTTGAAAGGGTCTGGCTCATTCTCAGAAAGAGGACAGACATCACATGGAGGGCCAGCATCGTCTTCTTCCCATAGTTGGGTATGTTGACAACACCATTCAAATCGAAACGGCATCCCTGCTGAAATTCCGTGGTCAGGGGAGGCCTCTTCATAAGAGACCTTCCCTGTATGGAGTTTGAGCAGGAAGTCTAGTTTTTTTCTTGAATTCCCAGTTGGTCTCTTGAACGGTTCTCCAACTCATTCAAAAGTTCTTCAATCAAGGGTTGCAATGCAGGGTTGCGGAACCAATCCCGCTTGTTCTCCTCATTACACTCAATTGCTGTACCTCTCTCGTCTGTTACATTTTCCCAAGAGATACAACACTTGATCCACTGGTCTTCCAGAAACTTGGAAATCCCCTTGTTGTTCTTTACACGTTTTTCATAAATTCCAGAGACTTCGTGTCGAGTCAATGGACGCATCTCAAAGAAAACATCTTTAAGATCATCATTCATTTCTGCACCAGGACATTGAATCCGAAATGTCTCTTGCAGTTTGCTTGGTACAAAAGCCATAAATTACCCCATAAATTAAGAGTGAAAGCCCCATTTGTCGAAAGGCGACACAAGGATGGGGCAACCTTGAGGAACGTTCCTAGTCGCCTACTTTTTCTTCATCAGTTTCTTCATTATCAGATGAGGCTGGAACAGCTTCGCCATGCGGTTCGTTGTCGAGACTCCATGAGTATCGAAAACCCTGCGCACTGCTATTCTGGCCCTCCTCTTCTTGAGAAGATTCTTCTGAAGAAATTTCTTCTTCTACAACAACTTCTTCTTTTACAGGTTCCCCACTGCTACTGGAAGAAACAATGTTGCAAAAATGCATTGAATTTATTTTGTTTACAATATCAACTACAGAAGTATTCCAATCAACTTTTTTCTTAATTTGTTCAACTTCCTTAGTTGGCCCACTAAATCCATAAAAAGAAGCAATAGAATCCATTGATGGAGCTTCCATTGTCAAGGAAGCTTTCTTGTTGTTGATTTTCAAATCGTAAGAAAATTTCATTGGATTACTCCTCAAAGGCCCCCGAAGGGGCCATTGATTAAAAATTAACGATATCGAATGAAGAACTTGTCTGCATCCTCACATTCTGCACCACGAACCACAGTGAAAGGAATATCAATCTGGGTTGCTCCATCTGCATCCGCAGGAGTTGGGATCTCCATAAATACAGAAGGTGCAGCCATTTCGATAATCTTTCCTTCTAATGAACCAATTCGCACACCAAAGGCTCTATGAGGTTCGGCACGAAGTGAGTTCATTAACTGGAAGTCCTTTGGTCGAAGCAAGAGAGTAAATGAACCGGAAACAGTAGGCTCATTAATTACATAACTTGCAGGAGGGAATTCCTCACCAGTCATTTCTGTCAATGCTGGAGTTGAAATACTTCGATCAAAATCCCAAGAAACTGCAGTCACATCCAACTCATTTGCAGAATTGAATAGTTCAGTATTTGCACTTGTTACAAAATCAAGTCCTGTTCCTGTCAACTCATCTGTCATGAATACCTGCACTTTTCTTTGGTCAAGAATTGCAGTTGTATCTGGACAAGGCACAGGAGTGTAAGGAATCAAAAATGCAGTTCCAGAAAGAGTGACAGAACCAGCAGGAGCATTTGCCACAGGAGTAATTCCTATGCTTGCTCCAGAAATGACACTACTTACTTCAAATACACTATTGTTCCCACTTCCATCTGTAACGATAGATCCATTGTTTTTCAACATGAATCTTGCACCAATCGTTGCAGAATGATACCAGGCAATGTCTTCTGCAGTTGCAGCAGCATCAGAAGCGTGTCGCTTTGGAGAAGTAACAGTGACTGTTGATTCACCAGCATTTGCGACAGTACCAGAAGCGCTAATCTCTGCCGTACCTGCATAATAAACACGATTGGCCTGGAATCCTGTTGAATAGGTAACAGGGCCATCCTTTGCAAGAGATACACTCCAAGAAGTTGGTAGTGATCCACTTGCCGTATACATTTGCACAGAATCATCTGTAAACTGTCGTGAAGTAACAGTCATGGTTTGAATCGTATTTGACAAATAATACTGTACAACTGCCGCATTGGATTGGGTAACCCCAGTTCCACTAATTGCACCTGCCAAATAACCATTGTGGCTACGACTCATGTACTTCACACCACCAAAACAACGATTAAGAATGTTATGCTCTTCTGGCATACCCAAAACAACTTTCTTAATAGATGTAATTGTTGGAGCACCACCTGGAGCTGTTGCACAAACAAAATCAAAATCGTAAGCTCCTGTTGGATTTGTTACTGTGAAATATCCAGTTGCTGCAGCCTCATCAGAAGCGACAAGAATTGTGTCTCCAGCAGCCAATGATGGATCTCCTGTTACACTAACAGTAACAGTACTACCTACTAGTGATGTTGAAATTCCAGTTAGGTCAATAGTAGTTTCTGTATGTCCACCTGGTTTTGCATAAAACTCAAAATCAAATGTGGAATATTCCATGTAATTCAATACACGATCCACAGAAATCAACTCTGGGCCAATCTCCGATGTATCTGTATAGTTACCAGCTTGTCCAATTACAGGCGCAGTAGTTAGTCCAAAACGATCCGCATCAGCAGGATCGGCAGCAATAGTCCCTGGGGTTGTTTCATTAACCACAAAGACAATAGCCGACCTACTCCGATTTAATCCAGTACTTAAAGCCATCTTACTTCTCCTTCATTATGAGGAATAAACAAAGAATTCAATTGAAACTGGAAGTTCAAAGTGTGGCCCCTGACCAAACCCTGCTCCAATTTCAAGCGGGGAAAATGAATAATCGAAACTTGATGTAGTAATCTCCTTTTTATCAAAGAGATTTTTTAGTACATCAACATAAGCATTTGCCGCACTTGTTCCTGTGTTTTCCCTCAAGAGAAGGTTCAGGCCCATTGCGTAGTCTCTGCGTACTGCTCCGCATTCCGCAGGGATTTCCAAAATTCTAGAATCCAAATTTCTCAAAATGGGAACCAAATAATCTTGATCCGATGAGAAATTCACACTTACGTTAAAGTTTGTCCAAGCCAAAATTGGCGTTGTTGCAGGAGAAGGCACTGACCAATTATCAGACAAGTACCCCAAAATTTCCCTTTCTACTAAAAGCACATTAACCTCTTAATCCAGACAAGCTGTTTTTCATTTTCAATGTACTACGCTTAATAAAAAAAGAATTCTTACTAGAATGACCATTTTCCAATTCGTTAATATAAGGAGTTGAATTGAAGAATTTTATATTATTCTGGAATCCGTATTTCTCAATCAACTTGATTACAGATTTACCATCCTCAATTACTTGTTCCTTACTACGATAAGGCCCTCCATCTTTTGCTGGAGCAGAAGACTCAGAAGTCCCACCCCAGGAAACTTTCCAATTTGACTGTGCATAACCTGACAAAACTGGAGTTTCTTCCACAATGTCTGCAAATCCCTTTAAGATTACATCTGAAGCATCTTTATAAAGCTTCTTCTTAACATTCTCAAACTCATCAAGAAGAGTTACTTTTGCCTTACTTCTGCTTCTACCTGTGGATCTTTTAATAGCCATTTTTATTTAAATCAAAAAACTTTAATTTTAACCTACAGCAATTAAATTATAAACTAATCTGTTTGGCCCCAAGTTCTTAGATTCAATCGACATTACCTTATACGTTTTTTCAGAAAGAATCAACTCATCGTCAATTCCTTGTTCTGGAAGTATTCCAGAAATAGGTGTAATCATGAATTCAAGATAATCCCTTTTTGCAATTGCTGACCTATCGTCAATGATTGATTCCTTCCCAGAAGAACCAGAAGAAAGTCCAGAAGAATCAGCTTTTTTGATTACCTTTACAGTATAATCCTGTATCTCTCTGGTAACGGTTCCTGTAATTGGACTATAACTTCCACTACTTCTAACGGAACGATAAACCCCATCCACAGATACAGTAATTCCACGAATCAAAGAGCCATCGAAAACATCCAAGACCAATTTCACCATATCGTCATTGAATGCCATTCTATCTCCTTAATAGTACCGTAGAACTTCCACCAGATTTCAATAGAGGAGAAATGTAGTTGAGGATATTCCGATCCAAAGGCCTGACCAATGAATTAGAATTGAATTCTACAGAGAGGACACCATCAATTGAAACTTTTCTAAATTGACGAACCGTAGGGTCTCCTGTCAATTCTGGATCACTGAGTAAGCGAAGAGCTAACTCATAAGTTGCAAATAGAATTCTATCTGGAATTGTATTTTCATCAAAATAATCGGTACGCAAACGAAGTGCTTGCCCCCAATACATTGCAGTTGCATCTGGATCAGTTAAAAACATTCTTGGAAAAGACAATTTTTGTGTTGTGGTGGTTCTTTCACCAAAATACATCAATTGATCCAAGTAACGAGTTGCCATGATTAAGGCCTTGGCCTTATCACTATAAGTTGAACGATCCAGATAAGTAAGTGCAGAAACTGTACTCTGATCACCACTAACCAAAAACTTAAAAGAAGTAGAAGAAACCACTTTTGTAATAAAGTGAGTTCCATCCACTCCTACAACATCTGTTACCATTTGCATCGAATCCCCCAAGGCCAAACCTGGACTTGGAGCAACAATAGAAGCAACCGTAACTTCCGTTTGATTATCAACAGAACTGTAAACACCACTTATTGTTGCGGAAGAGATATTGATGATCTCATCACCAATAGAATTCCATGAACTAGAACCCAACCTATCTGCAAAATATGCATCTGCTTGAGCAACTGTTGCATAGGAATTGGAACTACTTCCTTTTATAGTGGCATCCAAGGCCATTATTTACCTTCAGATGTTGATTTCTTTAGATACCCTCTCTTCTTACTAGAAGAATCTTCCTCGACAACAGGCTCTTCCTTAACAACTTCCTGCACAGGTTCAGCCTTCACTGCCATTTTCTTTGGAGATTCCTTAACAGGTTCTCTAGTGTAACCCATGTTCATCAACTCCACCATTTGAGAAGGAGAGGCTTGAACAGGATTTTTACCATCACCATTCTTATATAACGTAACCAACATGTGATTTCTCCTTATTGGAATGTAAAATTGGGAGTGGTTACCCACCCCCAAGATTTATACCAACTGATCAACCACCAGTTGAAGGTACACGCACACCAAGTCGCCCATCTACTGCGGCAACACCAACCAGACAATCGACAGAGATTAGATCTCGCTTCTTGACATGATCATAACTCTGCAGAACACGAAGACTCATACCGTTATAATTCACGGTAGGAGAACTTGTGCCTGGCCCCATTGGGTTTGGTTGAGGTACAAACACCATCTGGAATGCACTTGGATGGAAAGCAGCACCCATTGTATAAGTTGGAGCAGCATTTGATCCACCAGTTAGTGTAATCACTGCGTTGTCAGCAACAACTACTGGACGATTCCCACTTGAACCAGGGGCACTTGTTACTACACCATACAATCCAGGGAAAATATTCAAAGCAGCAACAGCGCCACCGCCACTTACCGCTGCAGCAGTAGTGACCACATGGTCACGAACCACACCATCAGAGTAAGTAATTGAAATGGTGTCCCCAACATTAATACCATCATCTGTATTTAGAGTAGCATTTGCTAGGCCATCAATTGCAATTGTTGTTGCGCCTTCGTTATATCCAGCAACATTGTTAATTGCGCCAACCAAATCACTTAGAGGAACAGTAAGAGCAGTTCCAGCACTGTGCTGTGGTAGAACTTGAGACATCATGACATCCATACCCATGAACTTACCAAGTGTAGCCTCTTGAACTGGTGACACATAACCACCACCACGGAAGTCTGCACGGGTAAATGCTTCGATATTATATAGGGCAGTTTGCATTGCAGGAGAAACAAGCAATTTACGATTGGACATTGGGATATTTTGCTTGTTCATCTTCTCAACAATACCAGCAATTGTTGTTAGAGTATTTGGTGCAGCATAAGCATTTCCGGTATATACACCACCTAGATTCGCAATCTTGGTTAGCGCATACTGGTCAATTTTCTGAGACAATGCACTCATTGCTGGTTGCAGAAGTCGCTCATTGAAATCATCAACTGCTAGAGCAAGTTCCTTTGAAGAAACTTCAAAAGAAACATCAAAGTGCTTCTCAATTACAAGATTTACACTGTTTTCAAATGCATCTTGAATAATAACTTCTGTATTAGGAGAACCAGAATTTCGTGAAAATGTATCTACGCCAAAAAAGGCTGGTCTTCGTACACGAATGGTATCACCAACTTTTGCACCAGTAAAATCTGAAGTTGCAGAAGTTGACATCAATTGGGGAGATACGATGTTGTTTTCAAGAATAAGCAGGGCTTCTCTTGCAATTACATCGGGGGTAAGAAAGGTATTTTGATTTCCGTAGCTAGTCGCCATTGTTCCATCCTTATCTGAATAGAGTAATCAATTTCGGTGGGGATCACTCCATGCAGGAGGCCCCTTATTTTAAAGGCCACTGCGCTCCTGCGTAGAAAGGCGAAACTCGTAAGGGAGATTTTCGTTTTCCCTCTGGGAAAGTAAGAAAATACTAAATGTTATATATAAATATGTCAAGAGTTTTTACGACAAATCATCATAAAATTCTACATCTTGATGTATTCTAGAAAAAGTTGCTCCTTTTTGGAACTGATATTTACCATTATATGGACTAGAACAAGGAGTTGTCATTTGACAATACACCAATTGACATATCCTCATTCCAGAATAAAGTCTAATAAAGTGCTTAGATTGATTTTGTAGTTCTAATGTTATTTGACCACGAAATCCAGCATCAATAAAACCTGCATTTTGAACTTGTATTCCAATTCTTCCTACAGAAGACCTTCCTTCAACATATGCAGCACAATCAATAGGAACTCCTATTTCCTCACTTGTTGAAGCTAAAACAAATTCTCCAGGTTCCATTACAATAAATTCAGAATTCCATTCATAAAATTCTTGCTCAACACGAATATCTATCTCTTCTTCATGTTTTGGATCAAGAATACAAAATGAATTTGATAAAGTTAAATCCACACTAGAAGGGCCTATAAAGGCCCCTTCTGGAAGATATCCCTGCTTCTGCAATTCAAACAAAGAAATGTCACTATAAATCAACGAATAACTCCCTGTTCACGCAACTTCTTATAATCACTGACAGACATCGTTTTGATTTCATCCTGTGACACTCCAGTGTACCTTCTAACACCAGAAGAAGATCCAACTGCACCACTACCAGTGGACTGCATAAATAATTCTGGTTGATCATCACGAAGAGTATCAATTAATTCTCCAACCTGCATTGGTTGACCATCCTTGCCATAACGCAAATTATTATCATTGTCCTTAACAATGACTCTTTCGGTTTCTTCATCAAAGATGATGTCATCCCGAACCTGGGCACTCATCGCTTTATAATACCTTGGATTTACACCAGATGCTGCACATCCATCCATGATTGACTTTTCTATTTCTCTTTGTTGGAACTTCTTGACAAAAGAATCTGCTTGCCCCTTCCATTTGTCACGATCCTCACTCAACATTTTTAGTTGATTTGCATGATCCTGTTTGGCCCTTGCCAAAATTCTATCGTTATACTTTTCACGATCCCCAGAAGTAAATAGACGCAACTCTTCATCTTGCTCAATCTTTTGCTTAAGGGCCTGTAGTTGATTCAAGCCTTCTTGACCACCAAAACTACTAAGAATATCACTATACTCACGAATACGATCCTGTGCCTTTTTCTTCTCATCCTTCAAGGCCTGGTTATTCGATTTCAATCCAACAATTTCGCTTTTCAAAGCATTGTTGACAATCTCCTGCACTTGATCTCGACTAAAGTTTTCCGCATCTCCAAGATCTATTTGAGGTACTTCGACCCCTGCTTGCGCTTCTCCTCCTGCTGTTGCCTGTACTTCTTGTACCATGCTGGCTGCTTCTTGCTGTGCTTGTTCCATAACTCTCTCTTTTTCCTTTCTAGGATTTTGTTCTCCTCTTCTTCTGAAATAGGATTCCAGTAAGAGAAAACATTTACTTCGGTTTCTCTAACTACTAGAGCACCATAATTTTGAACTCCCTCTATATCATAAGACAAGAGAGAATTCAATTTTAAAACAACCTCTTGGGCCTTCTCAGGATCTTCGTAATCCTTAATGAAGCAACCCTTTTCTTCAACCTTCCTTACTAAAAATAAGGCTTCTCTGTATGGGTTGAATACTTCATGCCTCTTTTTCAGAGACATCAATCTTGATACAGTCTCTTCCTTCGACAAAATCAAGTCCTTCTTGATAAACTAAAGAAAAATTAAAGGGAATCCCTAATTGATGGGTCTCACAATCATCAAATTCTTCAAAAAATACATGATGATTCAACTTTGAAAATTCAAAGTTGACACCATTTAATCTGGAAAAAACTTCCAAACCACCAGTAAAAGAATCAATATCGTAATGAGAATGATGACTAGTTCCAATTGAATAACCATCCTTAATAGAATCCATTATAATCATAAATTTGCACCATTTAAATTTGACCTTGAAAAATCAAAAATCTGAGAATAAGAATAGTTGTCATTCGACATTAGTTTAAATCTCTTTTCTCCCAACACCTCCTTCTGGAAAGTTTTTGGTTGAGAATAAAACCAATTCTTGAAATCAAAATTATTGGATTCTTCCAAATTAAATAAAGGAACTTGTGTTAATGTGGAATTAAAATGAGGAAGACATCCTTTCCAAACTTCAGAATTATTTCTGGGAGAAAAATCGCTGGTTGAATAAACGCCCAATTTAGAATCTTTCTTCTTGGACTTAGATTCGGAGAGAGGAAGGGATTCTTGGAAAAAAGGAAAATTCTCTTGGTTTTTAAAATAAAAGAAAAAACGAACCTCCGAAGAAAAACAAAGAATAATACTCTTGACAAGAGACTTTAACTTATTGTGATAATTAGCAAAAATACTATCCTTATAATTGAATTTTCGACTACCCCTAAACTTGTCCAATAAAAAAGAATCTGGATGATTATAAGAAATCGAAACTTTATAATTTGATGTAATGTCTTTTCTTAATGAAGTAAAGATAACAGAAAAATGATCCCTGTAAGGGACGCCAAATAATTCATGAGAAGGAGACTTGGTTCTGTCGTATAACAATCCTGGGAAGGATCGTTCCAAAAAAGAGATCTCGCTTTTAAAAGTAGAATCAATGTTCTCTCCCAATAATAAATCTATTCTTTTTGTTAATTGATAAAACTTAACATGCATCTTCTCTAAGAATTTATCAATTCTGCTAATAGAATCATCAAATATTGAATCCTTTGCATCAATCAATAAATCACTAACCAACTCATTACAAAATCCTATAAATTCATTGTTAATTGAATTTGCTACATAATTTGCAAACTTAACAATTCTTATATGTCTTGAAAGAATTAAATCAATCACCTCTCCCTGAGTCGGAAAGGGCCTTTCGGAGCTTTTCCTGCTCGGTATCTCGTAATACTTCGCTCCTGTTGTCCTCTGGGCCATCGTCATTTGATCCATGTTCCATCTCTATTTTTTCTCGTTCATCATCAATCGAAACATCATCTGGAATGACTTCGCCTTGCTTGAGATTATAAAGAAGTGTGTCCATAGAAATGCCGCCCATTTGGTACGCTTGTACAAGTGCAATGATCTCTTGGTGAGGAATACGAACATCCACAAAATCCATATTGAGTTCAAGATGGACTTCATCTGCATTCAATCCCTCCCATTGGGCCATGTACCCTAGTACCTTACGAAGACCATTTTGAAGGGTGACTGCAATATGAGATAAAACACTAGTCTCTATATTCTGACGAATTCTGGATGTTTCTGCGCTTTCCACACCTTTCTTAGATTCAAGGAGTCTGGCCCCAACTACTGCCATCATTGCCTCTTTTTCCTTTAAGGCATTCTCCAATGAACCTAACCCTTGACCAGAAAATTCCAAATACCCCAGCCTTGCCGCTTCATTTGGAATGATCCAGGCCTTGTTTCCACCAATGTGCAATCCATTGATGAAATCATCCTTATCAACCCCTGTCAACCAAGCTTGCGGTAACGATGTGAAGTGTCTGCCATTTTCTAAATCAGCAGATGTACGATAATGAGAAAGAGAAATATTTGCAAGATCCACTAAAGGAGGAGGACTCACTGTATCCAACCCCAAACCAGAAGAATTGAAAACAAAAACAGGTAGATCCTTTAATCCTTCACCACGAAAAGAAGGGTAAACCTCATGTATAATTTCAAAGTCCCTACTGGCCTCATCACCCTTTTCACCATCTTCTTCCTCTGGGAGCTTTTCCAAGGCCACACGAACCCTTAAATTTCCATCCTCATCAAAATCATAAACACGATATTGATTACTCAATTCATGGGAAAACCCATCCTCTGTAACATCTATCTCTTCTGCAAAAACAGACATAATTGGAGTCTTGTCCTGATATCTCCAGTTGATATTCGATTCTGCAGAATAACAGGATGTATAACATCTGCTATTTTCAAGACGATCCACAACTACACAAACTCTTCCTGTCACCAACATCTCTGTCAATAACTTCTGGATTAACTCCATAATTGTCATTCCATGAAGATCCATGTCCTCCAGATAGGACTCCATTCTTGCAGGAACTTTAATGATTGGAGTTTTACGCAGGGCCGCCCCAACCAATCCTTGAATGGTTCTTCTCATTACATTCAAAAATATGGCCCTACTCTTATAATTGTAATATTCGCTGGACTCCTGCATTGTCAAAAAAGGAAGATATCTTTGATTCTTATCCTTTACTGCTTCTTCTCCATCAAAACAATCCCTACATTTCAACCAAATGTCCAAGTAATCCTTATATTTTGGATGAACAGAATTATACTGAATCTGTGCGGAACGATTTGTTGTATTATAGTAGTACATTCTTCCTCTTAAACTCCATAAATGTCAGCAGTTCCAGCTTCTTGTTTATTAACTGGATAAAGATACTCAACCAAATAACCAATGCTGTCTGTCATGTGTGATAAATCATTATCTCCACCCTTCTCAGGAAGGTTTGTACCCTTCTTGTAAGAATGCCTTTCCAAAGCATGAATCACACGCTTACATCCCTTATGAACCAATAAACGCCTACTTCCATCTGCAGAACAAAGAGCAGAATTCACTGCATTAATACGATCCCTCACCAATGGGTGTTTCCTGCGAAATTTACACTTAAATCCATAACTCTGCAAAATAGAAAGGTCAGTCCTTCCACCAGCAGATGTCCTTGTCTGAACACAAGCAGGATCTGGAAATATTGTAATTTCTCTTTCTGGATATCTGCAAAGAATCTCTTCTGCCATTTCATCAGTGTTTGAACCAAAGATTTCAATTTCATCCACAAGAAATAAAGTTCCATCATACTCATCCATTTGGAACACTGTTGCAGTCATTGGATCAATATTGAAATCCATTCCTATTAAAACAGGTTCTTCTGGATTATACTCTCGATCCACAACAGATTCCATATAATCAAAACCATAATATACTAAACCAGTGTAAGTAACAAACTCTGCCTCATATTCTTGCTCAAATGTTCTTTCATCCAAATTCCTTCTTGCTGCCTCCACCTCTTCTGGAGGAACATTCCCGCCTTGTAAAGTTGTATATTGCCAGGATTCCCAATCCTCTTCATCCTCATCCTGTCCTGCAATCCAGAGATCATAAAACCAATTTCTTCCAGAAGGACTTGAAATAAATAAGGCCCCACCTTGTTTATCTGACAAAGTGGGACGCAAAACTTCTGTCCATACTCTTTCATCCAGATATGCCGCCTCATCCAAAACTAAATAATCCAAACCAATTCCACGAAGACTATCTGGATTGTTGGCCCCTTTTAAAGAAATCACAGAACCATTCACTAAATTGGCCTGTAGTGCTACTTCATGAAAGGATTTGGCCCATCCAAACTTCTGAAGTTTTTGCTTTAGGTAAGACCACATTATATTCTTTGCAGCAGAATACGTTGTAGTAACATACCATACTTGAGAATAAGGATAACGAGCCACCTTCGCCATTAAGGAAAGGCTCAAAAAACTTTTGCCAAACCTCCTTCCTGCAGCTACAACCTTAAATCTAGCATCCGATTCAGAAATATCTTTCTGCGCAGCAGTAAGAGGCATCAATCCTCCCAAGGTAGAACAGTAACATCATTCTTCACAACATCATCCATTCCAAGGGCCTTACGCTTACCCATATATCCAATCGTAAGAGTTTCCATAGAAATCTTACAGCACTTTAAATATTGGAAAATAAGATCCCCTTCTGACTTATCAAGAATCAACTCGTTTGTAGCAGGATCTCTATTCTTCAACATCCTTCCTTGAAATTGAAGAATCAACATCCGAATCCTTTCGGAATCCTGTATAAACTTTTCTGTTTCTTGCAGGGATCTCTCAACCTTGTCTGCAATGACAACATTTCTCTTGGCCTCTAAGGTATTTTGATTATATTTTTCCTTAAAGGCCCCTCTACTTTCCCATTTATTTTCTTTTGCATGATATCGAATAGCACTTGAAGTCAAATTAAACTCACCTGCAATATCTTCAATATCATCACCAGCCTCCCATCTTGCTTTCATCCTCCCAAGTTCCTCTTGGGGAAAGCTTGTTTTTCTACCCAAATCACTCCTCCATTAATTGTTCTTCCTTTTGACACATTTCAATAACTTTCTCTGCAGCCCTGTTTCCTAGAACCTTCTTGACAACAGTGGCTTCATCCCCAGTAAAGGTTAAGTACAATCTAAAGATATCGTGATCCTTTCGTAAGGCCTGACGCTCCTCTGCAGTTTTTGCTTCTGCCAACTGCTTCTCTCTTTCACGTTGACGCTCCACTGCTGCAATGGATGATGCAGCAGCAACAGTTCCTCCACCACCAGAATTAATCTCTCTCGTCTCTGTAGTAGTTTCCAACTCATCATCATCCTCAATATCCCTGTCATTGGAAGGTTCCCAGGCCTCACTCCAATCCTCTCCTGCTAATGCGTCTGGAGCAGGAATATCCTCAAGGAGTTTATTCAATTCTGCATCATCCAACATTAGAGAATCCTGTGCCCAATCCAAAGCCCCAACTTTCTCTAAATCCCTTAGCAATTCTGCAGTTAAGTCAATATCCTCCGAACCTCTTGCACGATTGTGACGAAGTGTCGCAATTTTTGCTTGTTCTTCCGTCATTGGAGTGATCACTACAGGGATCTCTTCAAACCCAAGAGAGTGTGCTGCTCTCCAACGGTGTTCCCCATCCACAATCTTGATTCTACCATCCTCGGTTCGTATACAAACCACAGGTTGAGTAAAGCCATCCTCAGACATTGACTTTAAAAGCAATTCAAAGTCATGATCACTTTGTCGATTTGGATTCCACTCATTAGGATGAATATCATTTACATTAACATATTCAACATTTAAGGTCTCTAAGGCTTTATTCTTTTTATCTACAGCCCTTTTACCCTTCTTTTTTACTTTTTCAGTAACCCTCTGTTGAGT
>Ga0070749_10001947_pt1 | contig 13954 bp, 18 predicted proteins | sample VirMetDEL_Nov_18_FD_75180 | JGI IMG/M metagenome (GOLD analysis project Ga0070749, IMG submission 75180) | Aqueous microbial communities from the Delaware River and Bay under freshwater to marine salinity gradient to study organic matter... | ecosystem: Environmental > Aquatic > Marine >...
GCGGGTGGCATTTAACCCTGACTTTGTTGATAGCTTGAGTGATGAGGAGCTTAAGTTCTTGATTGCACACGAGTGCTTTCATCCCATGATGGAGCACAATTTCAGACGTAATGGTCGTGATCCCAAGCGTTGGAACCAAGCGTGTGACTATGTGATTAACAAGCTGATTACTGATGAGGGTATCGGTCGTATGCCCGAGGGTGGCCTGTTATCTGAGGATATATACCAAGCAGGTGGCGGTACTTCCGATGGGATATTTAAGATACTGGCTGAGAACAGCGGTGGTTGGCGAACTAAACAGAACGGTAACGGACATGGTGATCCATTGGATGACTGTGAGGATGCAAGTGGTGATCCTGCGGAGCAGGCACAGCAGGAAGCCGAGTGGAAAGTCAAGGTAGCTCAAGCGGCACAGGCCGCCAAGATGATGGGTAAGTTATCAGCAGGTATGGAACGCTTCGTTGATACGATACTCAAGCCCAAGGTCGATTGGCGTGATGTGATGCAGAGGTTCCTTGTCAAGGTGCGTAATGCTGAGCGTACTTTTAGTAGGCCCAATCGTAGATTTGTTTCACAAGGATTGTACTTGCCCAGTGTAACAGGTGAGACGATGGGTGATGTGGTGTTTGGTGTTGACTGTTCAGGGTCTATTGACCAAGACGAGATCAATCAATACGCCGCAGAGATACGGACAGTACACGAGGACTTGTCTCCACGTACTTTGCATGTTGTTTACTTTGACAGTTCTGTGTCGCATTACGACAAGTTTGAGCCCGATGATACTGTCGAGGTGAAGCCACATGGTGGCGGTGGTACTGCGTTCAGCCCAGTGTTTAAGTTTATTGATGAGCAGGGCATTGACCCTGTCGCTTGTGTGATTCTGACAGACCTGTGCTGTTCAGACTTTGGTAGTGCGCCTAGTTATCCAGTGCTTTGGGTATCTACGTACAGTGAGAACGCGCCCTTTGGCGATGTTGTGATGATGTAAATCGGAGGAAGTAATTATGGCTACAGTTAAATTCAGCGGACAGTTACGTGAGGCAATTATTCGTAACGCAAATAACCTATTCACCCCACGGCTTGAGGCCAAGGATAAAGAGCAACCCGTAACTGCGGATGAGTTATGGTCTATTATGTTTGGCAAGTATAAGCACCACCTTGATGCCCTGCCTGACTTCATGTTTAAGAAAGAGAATTATATTATTGTAAACAAAGTACTGTGTGATAACGAGGACGATAACAATGGGTTCTCTGACCGTCCCATTACTGAATATATCAATCTGCGCTTTGATTTCTCTAGCCCACGGGTCATCCCAATACATAGGGAAGTGAGTATGGATGATGGGTTTGGGTATTCCCTTAGTAATTGGGGTGGGATGACTGTTGATTCCAGACACACTGACTGGCAGACCATTGGTAAGAAGTTATTGGACTGGCGTTTTGAGAAATCATGCATTGTTGAAGAGCAGACCACCTTCGTTAATAACACCAAGACTATTATTAACGCATTCAATACGCTAGCACCTGCATTGAGGGAATGGCCTGCACTGTGGGACTTGTTACCACAAGAGACTAGGGATCGACACTTGACTGTGACTGAGAAGCGCAAGAAAGAGAAGGTCGAGCTTGACTTAGACATCGGTAAGATGAATGCTATTACTGCTAGAGCGAAGCTGACTGGTGGGTTATGACCACTTATATAGTACTTTTCGTGGCACAGTTTTGTTTCGTTGCCACGAAAGCCTTTCAACAACTTAATGTGATGCACCATAAAACCGTCTGGGTGTTCTGGACAAGCGCAGTTATGTCTGTGTTTGAGTGCGGAGTCTATGGTGCTGTCACATTCAAAGCCTATGAGGTCGTCAATGGTGGCGACCTTCTTTCATTTATGCTGTTGGCAATACCACTGTGGTTGGGTGGTAGTTTAGGTTCGATATTGTCAATGGCGATTCACAGGAGAATGCGTGATGCAAGACATAGAAACAACTCTCAGTGAGAGGGGAACTCGTTACGGTAGGTTTGAAACCCAAGCCGCTATTACTCAGGATCTTAAAGGAGTCATACGCCACTATGCGCGAGAGGTTGGGCAGAGCTTTCATGTGGACCAGATAGAAGCATTGGATATGATCTGCTCAAAGATTGCTAGGATTGTGAACGGTGACCCGAACTACGCTGATTCATGGCATGACATAGCAGGCTACGCGAAGCTCGTTGAGAACAGACTGAACGGTGATAGCGATGAGTGAAGAAGAGTGGGAAGATTTAGTTTACTGGTTGGTAATCACTGCGCTGTGCATCATAGTGGGCAAAGCACTGCTAGAAATGTAAATAAAAGCATAGACATTCTGCGGAAAAGCATGGATATATCTACATATTTACGCAGAAAAGCTACATTTACGATGTATGTCATGCAAAACTGGAATTAGATTCCGAGATTTCATGAGTCATGTTCCGAGATTTTCAGAAAGGGAGAGTGAGTGATGGACGAGCTAATTGAACACTGTATGTATGAATCAGGGCTAACAGCACAAGGGTGTTGGGATGAGCTTGATGATTATGCGAAAGAAGCTATTGTGCGGTTTGCCGAGTTGCTTTTACGTGAGGCTGTACTGCAAGAGTTAGCTAATCAGGGGCAAGAGTGGGGGCTAGAGTGATGAGCGAATACGATGAGGTAGCAAAGGATCTTATCTGTAGATATTTACAGATAAGGGAGGAGGCAGTCAAGGACAGCATTATAGTGGTACATGTTACGGTTGGTAGTAAGGCTATACCTATGGCTAAGTTACTGACACTGCTTAAAGAGTTAGTCGAAGAGGATCGGATCGAGACTCTTGATGGCAGACATTACAAGATAAGTTCCCCTGCGAACAAGATAGCTAAGGGTAAGTGGGTGTAGCCTATGGTGAGAGATAAAGTTAAGTATGAATTTGAGAACGACCTCCGCAAGTATCTTAAACGTGTCGAGCGGATGGAACGTCTAGGGGTTTTTAGTTCGCCAACCTTTACAGGAGTAAATAAGATAGTACTTCGCAGAGAGTTCATAAAGTTGTTGGTCGAGGACATAAGGTCTGATAAAGTGAACCTTGAAAATATACATCGGATGGTCTACGCACATCGTGGACGTGGTATATCCGTAAGGCAGAGTGTCGAGGACACAATAAACCACATGCAACCTAATGTGTTGGATGTGTATAACACTATGTATTATGCATAACGGAGGGCTATGTGGTGACACCGTTTACAGAAATAGAAATGGCCTTAGAAGAGGCAGACTTCCTAGCTAAAGAAACGCAATCGCCATACGCAGTCGTGGCAGATGGTAGGTCAGAGATACTGTACGTCATGCCATTGGACCAAGCTAGAAGAAGTTCATATTTAATATTAGAAATTATTAACTACACTTGGGAGGTGAAATGGATATAGTTACGATAGATTTTGAGACGTACTATGACAAGCAATTCAGTTTAGGCAAGCTAACCACAGAGCAGTATATAAGAGACCCACAGTTTGAAGTGATTGGAGTGGGTATAAAGATCAACGATAATCCTACGGATTTCTACACTGGCTCAGACCCAGAGTCCTTTCTCAAAAGCATAGACTATTCAGACAAGGCAATCCTCTGCCATAACACTGCGTTCGATGGCGCTATCCTATCGTGGCACTATGGAATCAAACCCAAGCTATGGCTAGATACTTTATCTATGTCAAAGCCATACCATAAAACGCAAGTCGGTGGGTCACTGGCAAAGTTAGCACGCCACTACGGCATCGGTGAGAAGGGTACTGAAGTAGTCAATGCACTAGGTAAAAGACGTGCAGACTTCTCTCACGAAGAAATGCGTAGGTATGCTGAGTACTGTTGCACTGACGTTGACCTGACATACCAGTTATTCAGGCGCTTGGTTAAAGGATTCCCACAGAAAGAGCTGTTGGTTATCGACCAGATACTGCGCATGTACACTGAGCCTACCATCGAGCTAGACAGGGGGTTGCTAGAAGAACATCTTTACAGTGTACGTACCAAGAAGTTGCAGCTGCTAGACGATGCGGGTGTTGACCAGAAAGATCTCTCCAGTAATCCCAAGTTCGCTAAACTGTTGGAGGGTCTTGGCGTTGAGCCACCCATGAAGACTAGCCCACGCACAGGCAAGCTGACATACGCATTCGCGAAGACAGACCAAGGCATACTGGATCTATTAGAGCATCCAAACCCAGAGGTACAGACCCTTGTAGGCGCACGCCTTGGCACTAAATCCACCATAGAAGAGACACGTACAGAGAACCTTATAGGTGTGTCCGAGCGGGGCAGACTGCCTGTCATGCTTAACTATTATGGAGCGCACACAGGGCGCTTCTCAGGGGGTGACGGCCTTAATATGCAGAACCTACCTGCCCGTGGTAACAACACCATACGTAGATCACTGCGTGCCCCAGAGGGATACAAGCTAGTAGCCTGTGACTTATCTCAGATCGAAGCGAGGATGCTTGCATGGGCGGCAGAGCAGACGGATCTAGTGGACTCGTTTGCCAAAGGAGAAGATGTTTATTCTGTGTTTGCCACTGACGTGTACGGCAGACAGGTAACCAAGCAGGACAAAGTCGAGCGCTTCGTAGGTAAGACTTGCATACTTGGGTTGGGGTATGGTGTCGGGGCTACAAAGCTACAGCGTACACTGGAGCTAGGCCAAGGTGGTGTGAACGTAATCGTGGATGACAACGAAGCCAAGCGTATTGTTATGCTGTACCGACAGAAGAACCACAGGATAACTCGTCTGTGGAAGATGTGCGACTACGCCTTGGGGCAGATAATGCAAGGGAATTCAGGGGAGCTGTGTCCGGCAGTGACCTATGATGCAAACGGAATCCGCTTGCCCAGTGGTTTTTATGTGCAGTACCCACAATTAACACGGGGGTTAAACGGGTATAAGTATATAGATAATCCACGGTCACTAGCCAAGTCTGAAGCCGAGAGAAAAGATACAGACTGGGTACATATTTATGGAGGGAAGGTAGTAGAGAATGTTATCCAAGCCTTAGCGAGCTGTGTAATTAGAGAGCACATGCTAAGAATAGGGCAGAGATACAAGTGTGTTTTGCAGGTACATGACGAGATCGTTGCATTAGTACCAGAGGGTGAGGCCGATGAAGCTGAGAAGTTCATCATTGATGTTATGTCTACTGCCCCTGACTGGTGCTCTGACTTACCTGTTGCTTGTGAGGCTTCGGTTGCAGACACATATGGGGACTGTAAATAAGGAGATACAATGCGGTTAGCCCATTCATATTCTGCGATAAAGCTGTACGAGAACTGTCCACTACGCTACTACCGACAGCGTGTATTAAAGGAAGTAAAGGACGAGGACAATCAGTACACCATTTATGGTAGCCGAGTGCATGAAGCACTGGAGAAACGCCTGCGTGATAACGAGGAACTGCCCAAGGACTCTGCCCATTACGAGCCATTGGTCCAAGCTATCGAGCGCACAGTAGGAGACGGAGAGTTGTTTGTGGAAAAGCAGATGACTCTTACTGAGAACCTAGAACCTACCGATTGGTTTGCCCCAGACGCATGGTTCAGGGGGATGCTTGATGTCCTCATTGTTAAGGGTACCACGGCAGTGGTTATGGACTGGAAGACAGGTAAGCGTAAGCCAGACTTCGATCAGCTAGAACTGTTCGCACTATTAACGTGGAAGATGTACCCAGATGTTGACAAGGTCAAGGCGTCGTTTGTATGGCTCAAGGACATGGCTATGGACCACGAGGTCTACCACAGATCACAGTCAAATGAGTTATGGGCGAAGCATATGGCCAGAATAAGACGCATATATGACTCATTGGAAAATGACAACTGGCCCGCACGTCCGAGTGGACTATGCAGATTCTGCCCTTGCTATAGTAATTGCGATTACGCACAATAAAACTTGACATTGATGTAAAGAGGTAGTAATGTCTACACCTGAGAGTAAGGTGAAGCGTTGGGTTGACAACGTCTTCAAGAAACATGGCTGTTGGTACTTTAGTCCGCAGTCAGGACCGTGGGGTAAGGCAGGTATTCCGGACAGGATAGCCTGCGTTGGTGGATTCATGTTGGGTATTGAGGTTAAGGCTGATCCAACGAAGAAACCTACGGAGCTACAGCTCCGATGCATACAACAAATAAAGGACTCAGGTGGGTACGCTATGGTTGTCCACGATAAAGAGACCTTAACTGAGATGGAAAATCTTGTTAAGAAACTATTGGGTGTGTGATGTTTGTATCTAAAGAACACAAGGCATTGATACTGAACCTGCGTAATCCGAACGTGGTGCTTGACACCATACCTAAAGCTAAGCTGTTGCAGAAAGACGACAAGAACATAGTCATAGTTAAGCACGGCATAGATGAGGTAAAGGTTCTACGTAACATAGGTATACCTGCACCTTCGCCCATCCTCCACCACTACGAGTGGGTTGGTAAGTTTGATCCATACGACCACCAGAAACAGACTGCCGCCTTCCTGACTACACATCATCGTGGGATTGTTCTCAACGAGATCGGTACAGGCAAGACACAGTCTGCTTTGTGGGCGGCTGACTACCTAATGAAAGCGGGTGCGATAAAGAAGTGTTTGATCTTATCACCACTGTCAACTCTTGAACGTGTATGGGGCGATGGTGTGTACATGAACTTCCCCCACAGAACCTTCGTTACTTTACATGGCACAGCGGCTAGACGTAAGAAGCTACTGAAGAAGGACCATGACTTCTACATCATTAACCACGATGGCTTTAACATTATCCATGACGATATACAGGGTATGTTTGATCTAATCATTGTGGATGAGGCCGCTGTCTACCGTACGCCAAACACTCAGCGGTTCAAGATCTTCCGCCGCTTCATGGACAAACATCCAGAAACACGTCTTTGGTTGATGACAGGCACACCTACACCGAACTCACCATTGGACGCATGGGCACTAGCTAAGCTAGTTGGAAGCCCGTTCTGCACTAAGACATTCACTGCGTTCCGTGACCAAGTCATGATGAAAGTAAGCCAGTGGAAATATGTTCCTCGACCCGAGTCGGTAGACATCGTAAAACATATCCTGCAACCATCAGTCAGGTACACGCGTGATGAATGTTTTGACTTGCCTGATACCGTGATTCAGACCCGAGAAGTACCGCTGACCAAGGAGCAAGAGAAGCATTACAAGCAGATGCTTAAAAACTTTACGACAGAATTAACTAGCGAAGGTACTATCACAGCAGTTAACGAAGCTGTTAAACTACAGAAACTTGTACAGATAGCTTGCGGTGTGGTGTATGGAGACAATGGTGCGCACATAGATGTGGACTGTTCACCACGGGTGAAGGTCGTAAGAGATGTTATTGAGGAGGCGGGCGAGAAGGTGATCGTTTTCGTACCCCTGACGGGTACACTTCACATGTTGGAGAGAGAACTTTCAAAGCATTGGTCAGTCGGTGTGGTAAACGGTGAGGTCAGTAGCAGTAAACGCAACCAGATCTTTCACGATTTTCAGCACAGCAAAGACCCACGGGTGCTCATAGCACACCCCGCAACTATGGCGCATGGACTCACGCTGACAACGGCTTCGACCATCATATGGTATGGGCCTATCACCAGTAACGAGCAGTATGTACAGGCCAATGGGCGCATAGAACGGATAGGTAAGAAGCATGTATCCAATGTGATACACATAGAGAGCACAGACCTAGAGGCTAAGATGTACGAACGTCTTAGAAACAAACAGAAGTTGCAGGGATTACTTCTGGAACTAATTGAGAACGCTCAGTAAGAGGTACTATGACTGACGAAGAGTTGTTTGAGATGGAGGCGGAGCTTGTTGCCACCATAGGTAGGGTACTTGATAAGTACATGGACACAGTAGTATCAGATATTACTCTGGAAAACTCCGATGGGGTGGCTGTAACTATGGCTTTCAATACACTCTGCTCAATGACAGCAAGCATGATTGTTAACTTTGTAGAGGACAGCAACAAGGAGAGAGCGGCACAACATATCTATAGAAAGATAGTTGATTATATGGATGCCTATGAGGCAGTTACTAAACCGGAGGGAGTTATATGGCACTAACAGTGGACCAAGTGATCGCAACATACATCAAGTTGCGCAATAAAAAATTGGCACTGCAAGCTGAGGTCAAGGAAAAGACTGACGCAATCACTGAGCAGATGCAGAAGCTAGAGTCTTGGATCAAAGAGAAAGCAGACGAAGATGGTGTTACGTCATTCAAGACTACGCATGGCACTGCGTTTCTAACCACCACAGACTTTGCGAATGTGGCTGACTGGGATGCAGTTGTTGAGTTTGTAAAGCAGAACGATGCGTGGGATATGTTTGAGAAGCGCATCAGTAAGACTGCTGTAAGGGGGTATATTGATATCAACAAAGAAGTTCCTGCCGGAGTCAACTATGGCACACGGCTCGATGTCAATATCCGTAAACCAACTAAGAAGGTAGAGGGCGATGAATGAGGTAGCTACAGTTTTTAAGATAACCAATGGGTACGTTATCACACTTAACGAACCTAACATCAGCAAAATCAACGCAACGGCAAGTAGGAACATGATGTACTTCAAAGAACCACAGGAGTTGGGGCAAGCCTTTGCTACTTTATTAGCTAAACAGAAACTAACCGCGAACGAACCAAGACAGCTTGACATGTTCGCAGATACAGCAAACTCTTAAGGAGATATTTATGAATGATTTAATCCCATCAAACATCCAAGTTCCTGCGCACCTAGCAGGACGTGTAGGGCAGAAGTCGGCATTGGCTTCAGCGCTGTCAACAGGAGCAACCCAAGCAGGTACACCACGTATCTCGATCAAAGGTGGACGTTTCCGCATTGTTCAGGACGGGACTGAGACTGTACTGGATTCTACCAAGATCGAAGTCATCATTGTTGGTGCTAACCCACGGCTGTCTAAGACATTCTATGCCAAGCAGTGGACTCCAGACGCAGAAGCTAGCGCACCGGATTGTTTCTCACTCGATGGTATTAGCCCTGACCCTAGCTCAGAAGATCCACAGAATGATTTGTGTGCGACCTGCCCCAACAACGCATGGGGTAGCAAGGTAATGCCCAACGGACAGCAGACCAAAGCCTGTGCAGACCAGAAGCGACTAGCAGTTGTTGCGGCTGACGATCCAAAGGGAGAGATATACCTGCTTCAGGTTACGCCTTCAGCGCTACGTGGCCTTAACGCATTCCAGAAAGAGCTGAGTGTACGTGGTATCCCCCCAGAGATTGTACGTACTAGGCTTTCATTTGACCCAGATGTCTCGTATCCTAAGCTCCAGTTCGGATTCGCAGGATTCATTGACGAAGATACTCAGGCGGCAGTAGATACCCTGTTCGGTTCTACTCAAGTGCTAGAGATTACTGGTGAGAAGCCAGTGGTCAAGGCAGAGCCTGCACCCGTTGCACCCAAGCCCACGTTGGTAAGCCCTAAAGAGGAGCCTGCCCCTGCCCAAGCAGAATCTGAGGACAAACCGCGTGGGTTTGGTGCTTCTAAACCAGTACAGCAGGAAGAAAAGCCAAAGCCCAAGGGCTTCGGTGCGGCTAAGGAAGAGCCCAAGCCTGCTAAAACAACTAAGGAGAAGTCCGGTGGTAGTTTAGCCGATGAGATCGCCGCCCTAGTTGAGGAGGTAGGTTTCGATGACGAGTGAAGCGCAGACTAATGCGCTTCCACCCTTAGAGTTTGAGAGAGTAGAAGCGCTACGTAAACATATGTTGATGACTTCTGGCGATATGGCTTCGATTCTGGGTGTTTCTCGTGTAACCTACTACAACTGGGTTAGAGGGAAGCCCGTCCGAAAGACCAACGATGCGCAAGTACGAAGAACTGTGAAGAAGTTATTACACATTATCCGAGATATAGACTGGCCAACGCCTGAGGTTTTAGCGATGGATCAGCGGGGTAGGTACAATAAATTACTCGAAGTACTTGCAGATTATGAATAGCGATTAGCGGGGGCAACCCCGCACCTTTGGCAGGGATACTATGAATACGCTTGATTTTTTAAGGCGGGTCTTACCGACCCAAGGATATTACGTCACTACAGTAGTTAATAAAGATGGTAGTAGACAGCAGGATTCTTCAATACAGTCAGTGACTTAGAGCAAGCAGTAAGTAGATTAGATAAGACAGGGAACAATACTTACTACGCCATCAGCTCATTCCAGACCAAGAAAAATAGAAAGAAGACCAACGTACTTTTCACTAAATCATTAACCATAGACATCGACTGTGGTGAGAACAAACCATATCCATCGTGGCGCGAAGGGCTAAAAGCCCTAGGTGAATTCGTCTCAGAGATGGGTTTGCCAAAGCCTATGGTGGTTTTCTCCGGTAACGGACTACATGTCTACTGGATTTTAAAGACAGACTTAACTCCAGAAGAGTGGATGCCATTGGCTCACGCCCTCAAAGCGGCAGTGGTTGCTAAGAACTTTGAAGTAGACGCAGGTCTGATGACCAACAACGCACTGGTGTTACGACCACTGGGCACCCACAATCATAAGAACGGCAAGGAAGTTAAGCTCCTAATAGATTCACCTTCAGTAGACATCTCCGACATAATGAGCGCGCTTGGGTACTATATGAATGCCGCGCCAGAGATTAAACACAAGGTAGAGCAGAGTTCACTACTCAAGAACCTAGCGGCAACGACTGAGTTCCCACCTGCTAATCCTATTACCGTGGCTAAGAAGTGCCAGCAGATAGACTGGGCGATAAACAATCCAGAAGAAGTTCCTGAACCTATATGGTATGACTTACTGGGTGTAGCCGCATACTGTAGCACGCCAGAGGAGACAGCTAAGGAGTGGAGTTCAGGCTACTCAGGGTACGACCCAACCGAGACCGTACTGAAAATGCAACGGTGGAAGGAGACAACCACTGGTCCTGCAACGTGTGATAAGTTTGACGCTGATAGACCCAACGGATGTAAGGGCTGTAAGTTCAAAGGGAAGATCGGTTCACCTGCTAGACTGGGTGTGCAGTATGATGAAATCCCACTGAAAGATGTTACACTTGACAGTAATGCTAACCAAGTACCAATGCCCAAGCCGTTCAAGCGGACAGCCAGTGGCGTAAAGATTAGTATTGATGAGACGGATCTAGACGTGTGTCCGTTCGATGTATACCCAGTATCGTATGGTAAGGACGAAGACCTTGGGTATGAAGTGGTAAGGTTCCACTGGAATCGTAAACACCACGGGTGGCAAGAGCTTAAGATGCGGCAGGCTTTACTGACCACTGAAAAGCGTAATGATTTCTCTGCCGCTATCGCTGACCAAGGGATTGTATTAGCGAACAACAAACAGACGGAGTACTTTCAGCTAATGCTTAGATCTTACATGAATGAGCTTCGCCAGATGCGAGCGATGACCAATCTTTACTCCACGATGGGGTGGAAGGAAAACTACAGCCAGTTTGTTTTAGGTAATAGGCTATATCGCAACGAGAATGGGGTAGTTTCCTGTGAGAGTGTAACGCTGTCTTCTTCATCACAGCGGCTAGGCGAGGAGCTTTACTCTACCAAAGGCAGTCTGGATGCGTGGAGAGATTTTACCAAGCTACTGGACAAAGCAGACATGCCGCACCACAAGTTCGCATTGGGTGTAGGATTTGCCGCACCACTGCTTTCGTTCACTGGCTTGAAGGGTCTGACAATATCTCTCTATGGCCCAACGGGAGGTGGTAAGACCCTGATTCAGTTGTGGCAACAGTCTATTTATGGAGCACCAGACAAGTTGCACTTTGCTTCTAAGTTCACACTCAACTCGCTGTTCAACAGGCTCGGGCTATACAACAACCTGCCCATGACCATTGATGAAATGACCACGATGAACGACAAAGAAGTTGGTGACTTCATTTACTGGGTGACACAAGGTAAAGACAAGGCTCGACTGTCACGCAGTGCAGAAGAACGCGAGAGCAAAGAGTGGTCTACCACTGTAACAATATCCACAAACAGATCCCTGATGTCTAAGCTATATTCTGCCGGGCTGGAGACGGATGCACAGATAGCCCGATTGTTCGAGCTAAACATTCCACAGCACAAGCTGTTCACTCACAGCACAGAAGCGGGTAAGCAGATCTATAACTTTATCCATAACAACTACGGCGTTGCCGGAGATATGTTCATACGCAACCTGATGGAGTTAGGTGAGCACGCTATACGTGCCATGATTGCTGAGGCGCAGGCTTCGTTCTCATCGCGTTACGGTGTCACATTCGCAGGGCATGAAAGATTCTGGGAGCATTTGATAATCCTTGTGGACCTTGGCCTGAGACTTGCTAATGACTGGGGCATCGTGGACTTCGACCACACTGACGGTATCTATGCCGCACTGAACCAAGTTGACAGCATGAAAGTGGATGCGGCAAGTAACAAGTTTGATGCTCTGGATATGGTAAGTGAGTACTTAAACGAGTTTTCTGATACCGCTGTTACTATTATGCACATCAAAGGTAACAAACCAACGCCTGACTTTAACAGAATACCACGCAACGACTTGCGTATTAGATTCGATCTATACAAGAACAAACCCTCAGATATATTTGACAAGGGTACTGTACTGCTAGACCGTACGCATTTACGTAAGTGGCTGTCTAAGCACGGTGTTGACTACCGTGGATTCGTTGAAGACCTACGCAGAGAGAAAGCACTAGCCACGCCTAAGTCAGAGAAGGCTTCGCTTGGTAAAGACACACCGATCAAACTGGGCCAGACCTATGTGGTTGGTGTAAACCTAGCGCATCCACGCTTGCAGGGTGTATTGGACGAAGCTGATAGAGCGCTTGAAGATGCCACGCTTGGGTCAATGTCAGTCGTTAAGTGATTGGTTTTTAACTACCATCGCACACCAAGCTACGAAGTCTTCTACGGATAATGAACTGCGCATATAGTTTACTTGTGCGCAGACTAATTGGATATTCCCCCTACGGTAGGTTTGGGCGTTGTTTATTCTGTCTATACTTACCGTTCTTCCCAGACCTTTCCCAGTCTGCATATCAGATTTTTCCGTGGCCCCCCACGTCATCGGCACGCCAGTGATTGCGCAAAGGCCGCGCTGTTTATCCCATAGCTCCATGAGATACTTTACACCCGCATCTTTAAACAAATCCTCAGATACCCTTATACCTTTCTTTGGGCGGTTCCTACATATAGCTCGCCATCGTACGTTGAGATATCTTTCTGGCGTTGGGTGGTTACGCGCTATCTGTTTGACTCGCTCGTATCTACATGCTCTGCATTTACCTGCCAAATATTCCCAGACAGTATCGCTAGTCTTAGACTTTTTCTTAAGAAGAGGGAAATATTCTGCGGTATTAGGCTTGTGTAAACCACAAACCTTGCAGACCTTTGTAGGCGTATCCACTACTCCACCCCATATAACCTCAACAACAACTCTGAATCAGGGCGAACATTCTTAGGCGCAGTCTTTAGATATCTAGCAGTGGCGGGTCGTCTTGCTTCACGCAGGGCTCTGTTGGCTGATTGCATAAAGTCACGTATCTCCAAACCAGTTCCCTTAGCTGATTTATTCCACTCTTGTACTTGCCTAATGATTTGATTAGCCCCACGGTTATCATCTTCTATCCTAGCCCTAACATACGATGATACGTATGTAGCTTTAATGTCACGCGAGTAATCAGAGATACGTTTAGACAACCTAATCACATCGTTCTCACGGGTAGCGGCAGATGGATAGAAGCCCAACATCCTAGCCAGAAGCGTACCTGTGGTCAGATCTTCGCTAACCACATAACCCTTGCGGTTGGTCACTGCACCCGAATCGGCGTAGGACATCGTATCACCCAGTGCTCGCAGTACTGTAACCGGAGACTCACGTAGGAATGTTGTAAGCGAAACCGTGTCTGGTATTACCCCGACTGTACCCAATCCTAACTTGGCTA
>Ga0070749_10001949_pt1 | contig 13948 bp, 15 predicted proteins | sample VirMetDEL_Nov_18_FD_75180 | JGI IMG/M metagenome (GOLD analysis project Ga0070749, IMG submission 75180) | Aqueous microbial communities from the Delaware River and Bay under freshwater to marine salinity gradient to study organic matter... | ecosystem: Environmental > Aquatic > Marine >...
TCGCCATGTCCTCGTCGGACATGCGGTACTGTTCGATATTGCCGAAGTGCTGCGCCAGTTCTTCGTAATCGCCCTGAGCGACATCCGGCATCGCGCGCAGCCGTTCGAAGCCGCGTTTGAAAGCATTGACGATGCCCCAACCGTACTCGTCGGGCGCAACCAGTTCTTCCTCGCGCCAGTTCGGCTGGTATTCGAATCCATACGTGCCGGCGAAATCTTCGGCCGGCCTCGTTGTCGGGGGTACGGTGTTTGGATCTACAAATCCGCGATCGGTTTCGTCCGTTGTTTCACGGTTGCGCCAGTCGGGATCGTAGTCGAAGCCGTAAGGATTCTGCTGATTCTGAGGCATTAGAGAGTGCCGCCATATCCATACTTGTTAGCCTGCTCAATGAGCGCCTTGCCTTCGGGGGTCATCCCGCCGCCGACAGCCGTTGCAATGTCGGATGCGTCCTGATCGTCCAGTTCAATACCGGGACCATAAGGATTCTCATTGCTGGCAGTAGCCGATTCCTCAAGCTGACCGCCCTGTGTTAGCTGCTCGGCCTGACTGAGCCTACCGCCACCTTGGGCTTCGGCGCGCATTTGAGCCGCCAGTTCTTCGTTTGTGCCGCCTTTGGCAGCAATGTTTGCATCGCGTTCCGGGCCTTCCGACAGTTCTTCGATCGACGGCTTCATCGGCGGTGCTGGCGGGTATTCGTAATCATCCTCCATTCTCGGGGGAAGCAGTCGGCTTTCCGGGCTTCGACCTCTGCCGCCTTTACCCCCACCGCCGCGGCGATCGCCAGGCGCATACATAAGCGGCAGCCGAATGTTATTTCGCTCGGCCCACTGCTGGAAGTTTGCATCGTCTTTCGATACCTGACCAAAAACGAAGCTGGAAGGATAGTAGCCGAAATCATCGTAGAAACGCTCTGCATCAACCTTGCCTTCGATCAAGGCCTGTTCGGCCTGTCGCTGTTGCTCGATTGACTGGAACGGATACACCTTTTGCGCGCCGCCGCCGCGAAACACCTTGTCGCCGACAACACTCAACGGCTGGCCGCCGGGCGCCGTGCCTGACCAGCTATCCTGATACACCCATTCCCCGGTCAACGGGTCGATGGTCTGCTTCGGATCATTCTTCATCGTATAACCGTTGCCCGACATTGTGCGGGTACGGCTTTTCGAGAAGTATTGCTTCATCGCTTCCTGAATCAGATCGGTATCCGATCGAAGCTGCTCAACGCCCATTTCGTGTTCGCGCGTAAGTGCGGCTTCCTCGGATCTCGACCGGGCTTCAAACTCAGCCCTTGCCTGATCGGCTTCTATTCGACGCTGCGCGCGCTTGTCATCGGCTGAAATACGCTTATCCAGCAACGTCGATTCGTTTTGCATGCGCATTTTTTCAAGCATCAACTGGCGTTGTGCTTCTTCAGCAGCTTCTTGTTTTTCCTGCTCCCACTCGCCGACCTGCTTGACGCCTTTACCGACTTCAGACGCTACGCTTCCGAAAAAACTTGCCATGTCAGGCTCCTTGCGTTTGCCCCTGTGACAGGATCGACTCTTGCTGCTGCTTCAAGGCCTGCAGATCTTGCGGCGCCATGCCCTGTACTGTTTGCGTATAGCCCTGCACATCGTCATTACCGAACATCGACTGAACGCCTTCCCACGTTGCACCGAGAACTTTTTCCATGTCGGTTGGCTGGTACTGTACGCCGTGCCGGGCTTCGGCCAGTTCCGCAATGCGCTCGACGGACTCGCGCGTCACTTCAGCAATGACCGATTCGTCCATGTTGATCTTGCGATCGAGTTCCTTGATGAACAGCATCGACACTTTCGCCGTGTCGCTGACCAAGCTGTCAGGTTTGATCTGATCCACGATCGCATTGGCCGTGTTGTCGTTGCCGTACAGCACTTTCGCCATGCCGCGAATCGCGCGCTCGTATTCCTGCTGTTGTTCGGGCGCAGCCTGCTGCAGATACGGATCAACCGGCGATCCCTGCTGGCCGGCTTTAGCGCCTTGCTGCGCGCGCGGATCTGCGGCAGCCGGCGGCGCTCCTGCGCCAGGCGGCGGTGCAGGCGGTGCGCCAGCTTCAGGAGAAGGTGCGGCCCCCTGTGCCGGTGCGGCCGGTTGCGACGGTGGTGCGCCTGCCCCGGCTTCTGCCCCTACCGGCGGTGCGCCGGCTGCTGCTGCTGCTTCGGCCAGTGCCGGCGCCATCGGTGCGCCTTGCTGTGCCGCTTGTGAAAGTCTGCCTACCATGATTATCCTCCTGCGCCGCCGGTACTGTAATTCCAGTACGGCCTGCTGGCTTCTTCGTTTGCCGTAGCGCGTGATGCTCGGGCGATGCCTTGTGCATCAGGCGCCTGCAAGCTGCCAACGCGCGCACTCTGCGCTCTGGCATCGCGAACGCCGGCGCTCTTGTCACCGGACATCCAATCACGACGAACTCGATCTTCGAATTCCTGCCGATCTTTTTCGGTGTAGTAGTTACCAGCACCTTCGATAAGCGAGCCGACGATCTGACTGCCGCCCGGAGACTTTGTGTAATCCACGAAGGCCTTACCGGCGCTCTTGGCTTTTTCAAGCCAACCGGCTTTACCGGCCGCTTCAGCACCAGCCTTGACCTGTGACAACGGCACTCCGGTTTCGGCCATAGCCTGTGTCGGCCCGAGTCCACCGCCTTGAGCCATCGTCTTCGACATGTCGGCGGCCTGACTGAGCTTGCCACCGCCGCTGCCTAGCTGACCAGCCTGTTGCACGGCCTGATTGGCGCCTTGTGTGATCTGACTGGCGCCTTCAAGCGCGCTGGCGCCCTGACCGACCAGTTCGGGCGAACCGCCGGCGGCAACTGCCAGATTCGACGCTTCGGTTGCGGCCTGTGAAGCAGTCGCACCTTCGACAGCCGCCGATGCGCCTTCTTTTGCCAGTTCTTTGCCGCCGCCTTGGCCGCCCATACCGGTCAGCGTTTGCATGAACACTTTGCCGCCTTCGACAAATGCGTTGATGAAGCTACCGGGGCCGCCAGCCGCAAGCGTAGATGAGAATGCGCCGGCGCCGGCAATCATCGCTGATCCGAGTGTGAATATCGAAAGCCCGATCATCAACGCCTTGCCGAACGACGAGTTCAACAGTTTGCCGATGGGCTTCAGAATTGGTTCGAAGACTTTCAGAATGCCCGTGAAGACATTCTTGATACCTCCCCAAACTTTGCTAAGAAATCCCATGTTTGCACCTTTCAGTTATAGATCAGGTACGCACCACCGTACCTACGAAAACCAAGCCTCTCCATGAGTTTCCACACAAGCGGATCGGTATGGTCGTTATCTGGGACGATCCCGGCTACACGGATGATGCGCCTGGTATCTACCCATTTCAAAAATTCCTTCATCAGCCGGCGACCGTCGCCAACGACATGCGTTTTCCAGAGCGCCACGATGCAATTCTGACGCTGCGCCCATAGATTCTCGCTGGACAGCGCCACAAGCGCGCCGTTGACGCGGCCATTATCCTCGCTGACCCAACAAAAGTGCTTGGCACTGCTGATCGCCATCGTGATCCCTTTTCGGATCTTTTGCCGATCCGGTAGTAACCGGTCATACTTTGCAGCCTCAATAAGTGCAATCTCAAAGATTGCATCCACATCAGCCAATGTCGCTGGTCGGATCATCGTCCTTGCCTACCCCCTCGGCCGCCGCCACCGCCGCCGCCACCACCGCCGCCGCCGCCCGGAACCGCCGGTGCAAGATCTCCGAAATCAATACCATTGATCTCTGAAACCATGCGCAACGACCCTTGCATGGCGTCTGCCAGATACCGAATGGCTTCGGCGGCCTGAGCCGACGACATATCCGGGTTATCCAGAATGTTGCCGATTGCCCTCATGTAACCGTCATACAGCGATGCCGCGGTTTCATTTGTGCTGATAATCTGCTGATACGTGCCGCGTATGTTCTCGATGTCGATCTGCTGTTCGCCGATCATAAACTGCTCGTTGAGCGTTGTGACGGCATCGATGATTTGTTCGTTGTAGGCCTGCGTTTCGAGGAATTCTCGTTCGGCCGCACGAAATTCAATATCGGCCTGCTGCGCCTGAGCATCCCGCTGCAGTTCAGCCAGTTGCAAAGCCGCTTCGTTGTAGGCCTGCTGGTTGCCTTGCTCAACTGCTGTGCGCAATTCGGCTGCCAGGCGTTCTGCCTGATTCAACTGATCGGCATTGAAGATCGAAAGATCCTGTCCGAGTTCTGCTTCAAGCGCCCGAAGCTGCGCTACCTGTTCGGCTGTAAACTGACCGGCCTGCTGACGAAGCTGCGCGTTTTCGAGTTCGCGCTGGAACGCTTGCTGTGCGTTCTGCTGTGCCATCGGCATCGCGTTCCGCACCAGCGCGTCATACGTCATACCGGCAGCCATTGACGAGTTCTGCAGGCCGCGCGCGCTTGCCATGCGCGCCGCCTCGGCTCGGGCCTGAGCCAGCAACGGCGAATCCTGTCCCAAGATCCGGGCCAGTTCAGCATCCACCTGTTGCTCGGCTGTCAAATCTGATTGAGCCGCTTCACCGGCTGCACCAGTAACCTCACCGACCGCACCTTCAATGATGTTGCCGGTGTCCGTCTGGGCCTGTGCAGTGTCCATTTCAGTGACACCCATGTCGGCCTCAGTAACATCGGCGCCCTGAACCTCACCGACCGTGATGTCTTCGAATTCCTGACCTTCGGGCGCAGTCGGATATAACTCCTGAACAGTAGACGGCCCTGACGGTCGATCACCATCACCCGGTTCGGCAAATGTTGGGTTTGGATCATCCATACCGGCCGGCATGTCGATTGTACCGTCAGTACCCGGTCCCGGCGGCGGTGTAATCGTATCGCCCATACTGTCAGGGCTGATAGCGGCATTAGGCGCCGTAGACCCACCACCCCCGCCAGTCGCGTAATAGCTGCCTTCGCTGTAATCGGCTGGTGTCGGGTTATAGAAACCGTCTTCCTGCGCTTCTGTGAGTAATGGCATTTCTTTGTCCTATGTTCTATAAAGCGTCTATGGTTGCGATACAAGTTACCGGCGCGGAATCATCTGCCGGGCCGCTCGGAGTCGGGCCTACTTCAAAAGTTGCATTAGCGCTTTCTGAACCGTTACTGGTTCGGGTTACACCCCATTGACGAGTTATGCTGATCGTAACCCAAGCATTTACACTGGCCGCAGAAGTATCCCACACGCCGCTGCCGCCTGAAATGTATCGGGCCGCGTAGCTGCTACCGATTCCGATTTCCGGTTCCGCGCTCCACCATTCGCCGGTGTAATCTATGTTTGTCCCATTAAGTTTAACGCCAAACAATTCCCCATCGCTTTGAAACTCAATGCGCGCATCGGCTGTGCCTGGCAAAGCAAATCGCGTGTCACTAATGAGTTTTGTTCCTGTCAAAACGACTGAACCTGCATTCAGCACGGCAGCCGTTCCGGCCGGATAGCAAGAAAAATTGCCGCGCTGGCGTTTTGGCCCTTTGAACGGTTTTATAGCAGCCAGCCAGATTCGAAAGAATGTCCACGGATCTCCAAAACCGCTCCACCCGCGTTTCAAGCACCAATGCTGAAATTGAGTCAGTCGCCATTCCTGCTTGAACCGAGTTTCATTGACCCGTTTGTAAAATGCAGGCGGCATCGTAAGCGCGGCGAACAGGCCGCGGGGATCGCTGTCTCGTTCAATAATTGTTCGAGATTTGCCCATTAGGTCAGTCCGCTACCCCAGATGATGTAATCCGTCGCACTGGCGCGGAAGATCGTCGCAACACCGCCAGAGATCGTGCAACCGCCAACCGTGTCAGATCCGTCATCAAAAAACAGCGTCGTGCCGGTTCCCTCGGCGATCGTGATAACACCACTGCCGGGCGCGATGATGTTGATCGAATCATAGATCGGAAAGTTCGTCAGGCCTGTACCGGTGCTGTTACCTAACGTAATCGTGTCGTTACCGCCGTCACCGTGGTAGCTAACGAAATTGGCCGATCGATTGCCGGCCGTATTGAAGTTCCAGCTATTGTTGACGTTTACGTTGTCGTTGACGTACCCGCCGTTCATCGCGACTGCGTAATCCTGACCCGAGTCGTCCGTAAACATCAGGATGTTTGGCGAATCGCTCAACACCCATAGCTGGCCGTCGCCGGCGACATCGGCTATGGCCGCAGACCGCTCGTTCAGGAACAGCGTGTTGGCCGTGATCTTGGTCGTACCGACAACCAGTTCCGACACGCCGTTCGAGTAGACGATCGTATCGTTTGCGCCTGGCGTTGCCGAAAATAGGTTTTGAGCCGACCCGCCAGCAGTCTCGCCGGTGATAAACAGCGCGCCGCCGTGGACTTCGCTGTTCAGTTCTACGCGGCTGTTACCTTGCACACCGAAGCCGACCCAAGCACGATCGACGCCGTTGCTGTTTGCAAAGCCGAGGCGACACTGATCGGTGTCCGTAGTGCTACCGCGTCGGATCTGCGCGCTGCCTGATGTCAGCGTGTTGAAACGAAGTTGGTTGTCGTAATACAGATCGACTGAGCTATTATCATTGGCAATTATTGCCGTTTCACCGGCTGCAACTTGTAGGATTATTGATGTATCGGCGCGCAGTATTGTCGTGCTATCTGGATCGGCATCGAGAATCGTGCGTGTCACGCCAGCGTCGTCTTCGGCTGTGATTTGAACCGGGCCGCCGTGAATCAGATTGCGCAGAATGAATTCAGTGCTAGTGACGTTACCGATCGAAGACCGTACCGTGCCGTCTTGATGTGCAAAATTGATTGTGCGCTGCTCGGCATCTGTGTTGCCGTCAGAATAGACGTTAAGCCGGCCGGTTGAGTTTGTACCGGTGCGAGGCAAGCCGTCATACCAGAGTGAGCATTCACCATCAGGATCGAACCGGCCCATCGTGTTCAGTGTCGATCCGGCATTCGTTCCTTGAATTACAACCCGATTGCTGATCTGCGAATTGCGAAGTTCAAGATCTCCGCTGCTGAAGAACCCGACATGGCCTTTTGAAGCTACTCCACTGGTGACGAATTGAAGGTTTGCCGGATCAGTGCCAAGTGTGCCAGGCGATACAACTCTGGTGACACCGGTTCCTAACGCTTCGAATCGCGCTTCGCCGCCGGCTACCAGCGTCAGCACATCGACCGAACGCCATCCAACACCAGTATTTGCGTCTGATTGGTTCGGTATCAGAGTTGGATTCGTACTGCCGGCGATTTCATTGAACAGGGCGCCCGAGTTCGCGTTGTTGCCAAGGAACTGATCGCCAGTCCAGTAAAAACGTGATGCTCCTGCTATCGATACGTTAATAACGTCATCTAGGCTTTCGTAGAAACCGCTGTCGGCATCACCGAACGCGAGTTCAGGTGTCAATGGATCATTTTCTAGCGGCAGAATCACTCTGGTCGCTGTGATGTCGCCAGTTGTAACGCCGGCAAGCGTCGTAGCGCCTGTAACCGCCAATGTGTTGTTTATGGTCGTCGGGCCAGAAGCGAATATGTTCGAACCATCGATTTGCGTGTCGTAAGCCGGATCGCCGACATACAGCGTATTAAGTGCAATCGAACCGTCATACGGCGCAGCCGGTGGAGTGAAAGATGCAGTTTGATAGCGAGCTACGCCGCGAGTGACGCGAATGTTGTCGAGGTAGTATTCAGAATCACCAACATCGGCGTCTTCGCCACCAATATGCACCATAGTGCGATATGAACTTACTGTCGGAACAGGTACAGCAGTAGTACCGATGTTTACGCTGGCTATTCTTGTGCCATCGACAAAACCTTCCAGTTGTGTGCCACGCCGCTGAAAGACGAGGTGATACCAAGAGCCAGTCGTTATGCCTGTAGGAATCTGGTTAAAACCGGTGAACGAATTACCGATGACGCCATCCATCCGAAAACTAGCATCCAGAAACCAGTTAAAGACATTCTGGCCGGTGAAGTTGCGATTACCGAGAATCGGAAAACTATTAAACTGCGCATCGACAGGAAAGAAGTGAGCTTCCATGGTGAAGTCACCTGTACCGAAATGCCAATCGGTATCCGTCACCATGTCAGAATACATGTAGCAACCAGAGGTCGCGCCAGTTGCACCGCTGATGTATAGCGCCCGATCACCAAAGATCGCTTGATCGCTGCGAATCTCCATGAAGTCGCCAGCGCCGGTCCTTGTGTAATACGTGATGTTTCCGGCAGAGCCAATGTCTGGTGCAAACGGATCAGGTCTGGTCGCCGTTTGACCTTCAAACGATACAAGCAGAATTACATTACCGAGATCTGGATCGGTTACTGGCGTACCGCCTGGCACAATCGCCGGAAAAGCAAATGTTTCAATCGCAGCCGCGTCAGCATCAACCTGCAAGATCGCGCCGCCAGTGGTGATACGGAAATCAGTTTCTTCGACCCATCCGGTTCCAAGCTCATAACGCATGACCGAGTTTGTAATAGTGCCGATCGGTACGCCGCTCGCGCCGCTGGCTTTTTGCGCCCAATGGTATGCCGAAAACGTCGATACGCCATCGCCGCCTAATAGCGTTGGAACCGGATCGTCTTCGGCCCGGATTGCCCATGCTTCCGCTGCCGTGGCCTGATGGAATGCTGAGTAATCGTCTACCTGATCGCCGCCGGCCGCCGCCGACACCAGAGTGCCGACCGGGTTGTTAGCCCATTCTTTCGCGTAGACTTTCTGCAATGACGCATCGGCCGAAGCCTCAAGCACAAACTGTGCATTCGTTGCGTCGTAGCGGACGTTGTAGAGCCGGCCGTTGACGATCTCGCCGCCAATCAGGGCCGTACCGTCCCAATCGACAAGCGCAACTGCGCCTATGCCATCAACATCGATCGTTGCCGCGCCGGTGTTCGAATGCGTTGCGAAGAAGACGATCTGATCGCCATCCTGATTCGATGTGCGCGTATTTGGCATGGTGACGACATAGGCATTACCGGCGCCGCTTTCAGGAGCGAATGTCGCTGTGCCAGTCGTGATCGCGTCCTCACTGCTAGGCAGAAGATCAAAAGCATTTTGGATCGCCTGGTATTGAGTATTGACTTCATCAGAACGCGCCTTTGTGCCGGGAATGAATGCAGGCGCAAACTCGTAATATGGATTTGTGACGGCCATTTACCGCTGAAGCCTCCGCATGTCGTAATGAATCGTGATTCCCTGCAGCACGAAAGGAACTGTTTTCGCTGTCTCGTTGAAAATCAGGAAGCTGATGTTCTCGCCAGTACCGCGCAGATTCGCTCGAGCCGTGGAGATAGTCTGACCATCCCACAAGAACTCGTCCCAATTATCGACATCCCAAAAGCCACCGCCAGATATGATGTCAATTGCTGGAATGTTCGCTATGTTGTCGAGATCCGCAATTGAACTCGAAACTTCGGCCGACGAGTAAGTCAGATCCGACTGCACCCGTAGCGTAATCTGTTGCGGCGAATTCAGTTCGAGATCCGCGCGCCTGAACTTTTTACGCATCGTCGGCGAACCAATCTGGTTGAAAGCCGTGCGCACGTAACTGGCAATTGGCTCACCATCAAAATTCTTACCGATCTGATCTTCAAACACGTAGCCTTCCCATGTCAGATCATCAGTAACGAAATAGGTGCGTTCTTTACCTGTTTCGTCATCAGTGTTGTAAATCTGTTTGACCGGAATGTCGTAGCTCAGAAAACCGAACTGAGCCATCTGGGCCTCTGCATTACCAGCTTGCCGGGACGATTGCGAACCGACCGGGACATACATGACCAGTGCGCTGTTGTCGGTGAAGTACACCCGAAACTGATTCGACTCGCGCACGATCGTAGAATCATTGAATCGAGGCCGTTGTGCGATGACGACTGGCTGTACTCTTTGCGATACCGTTGCGCCTACGAAATCACCATATTGGTCCGATCTGGCAACCGATGTGATACCGAGATCATCGAGCGAATACACGGTGTCGATCTTTTGCGATCCGTACAGGACCGATCCTGACTGCTCGGCAATGACTCTGAGTTCCCAATCGGACACGTTTGTACCGAACAGGCCGCGGGTTTCGCGCGATGTGCTGGCGACGAGGACGTTACCAACGATCGAGTTGATCGAAGTGATTTCGTCGCCAAGACCGAACTCGCCGGCACCAAGGAAACTCTGGAATACCAGCGGTGTGCCAGGCGCACTGTGTTGCAGGCTGCCGCCTTCGAACGCAAGGAACAGATGGTTGCGATGTTCCTCGACCAAAAATGGCGTGTTGTTGGCCGGCGCTTCACCAGTTGCCGGGTTCGTCGGCATCAGGATCGGTGAAACAATCCGGTTTTCATCAATTTCGAAGGCTGGCCCTACGCCGTTGCAACCATAGGCCCGGTAGGTGCTGGCGCCGCCAAAGAAATTGTGATTGTGGAAGCGGTACACCCCGCCGGCCGGAAAGGTAAACGCCACTTCCGTACCGACCGCGTTGGCCTTGGTTGCGGCCGCCACTTGCAAGGCCTCGCCATTCGAGAACGAACCGCCGGTGACGCCAGTCAGCACCAGATAACCTTCACCACTGCCATCCCATGCCACGGAGCCGCCATTGAGGACGACCCGGTGAACCGTGGCGCTGGCGCCGGATACGAGGCCGGTGATCGTGTCACCTTCGAAGATTTCAGCCGTACCAGTGTTGAAATACAAGTAATCGGCCATTGTGATGCCGGCCTGAGTCCAGCCGGTACTGGTCGCGCGCCACAGAACGCCCTGAGTCGCGCCGCCGTTATCGCGTATCGCGTAGACATCTGCCAGGCGTTGCCATACTCCGCGCACCGGGCCAGATCCGGTGACTGGCTGGATGTCCTGCCGGTATTCGTCTTCGGCCGCCAGTAGCCAGTCTTCCTCGATGCTGATGGTCGGCGCGAACCCTAGCACCGGCGCGCTGTTGATCGTGTACGCGGCCGTATTCAGGCCTTCGCCATTCTGGAATCCGGGGCCGCTGACTTTCGTCACAGCAAGGTAATCCGTGCCGTACAAATTGCCTTCAGCGGAATCATCCCAGATTCCGCACACCACACCGGTCGTACCGCTAATGTCGCCTGTGACTGCGAGGCCGATCGACGCGGCAGAAACGTCAGAACTCTCCCATCCGGTGAACGTCGCGTCTGAAGGTTTGGGCCGGCCGTCGAATCGTTCGTAACCGGGTATCCGGCGATAGCCGCCCTGATACCACGGTTCGAAGTTGACCATCGCGAGCGCCGCACCCGGTTTGACCGAGAGCGCCGGCGTCACAACATCGAGGCCGCCTTCGAGCGGATAGTAGTTGGTACGGGTTACGGCACGGCGTTGACGTACCCTGCCTCGCTTCGGATATATGAGATCGACAAATTGCTCGGCCACGGCCTACTCCGCAATTACTTCGATCATAGCTCCCGTATTGAACCTTGACTGGTGCTGATTCGGCAGTTGATCGTTTTCCATGAGGGCCAACTGCTCGACGTAAATTTCTTCGCCCTGATCTTTGATCTCAGGGGCGCTCTCGTAATTCGCGTAGAGAATCATGGCCCGACCTAAAATGATGTCGTGAAATTCCTCTGGAATCGCAGAGACATCGGCGCTGGCCGCCAGTAAGGTGGGCCTGACATAGTAATCCGCTCCTATCGTGTACACATCGTCGGGGATCGGTTCAAACTGCAGATCCCCATCAGGCATGATGATGACGCGATCAGGAACGCCTGTGGTTGTATCGAGAATGTCACGCTTGATAGCGTCGTACTCGACCGCTCGGATCGGGTACTTCTCGGTTTCACCGGGATAGATAATCGTGAACGTCTTTTCGTCCCAATATCTGAGTCCGGTGGGTTTTGAAAGGGTCGCCACACTTGCGGTCGTGGCGAATGAGAAGACGTTACGCAGGAACTTCCAGTTCACGTACTTCAACTGAATCTGGTTGTCGGCGCGCCTGATCCAATTTGCCAGGCGTTCCGCTTCACCACTCAGGCCAGTGACGGCCTGCGGTTTGACGCCGGCAGCGCCGACGCCAACGTGAAGATCCTGAACCAGTTGAAGGTAGGTACTCATGTGGCATTTTCCTCGGCCTTACGGGCCGCAGCGTCTTCCTTCAGAGCGCCAGCAATAGCGTCCGGTGCTTCTGGTTCACGGAAGTCTTTGAGCGGGTCGTCGCCCTTCTTCTTGGTCTTCTGGGCAATCTTTGCTCGAGCGCGCTCGCGCGCATCGGCTGCAGGTTTCTTTGGAGCCGGCTTGTCTTCGTCTTCCGGTCTTACGCCGATATTGGCTACAAACTTTTTGCCGGCGCTGAACTTTGCACCGGCCTGTTCATAGTAAACACCGTTCATGCCGCGCTTTTTGACATAGGGTTTGTCGGGGTCAAACTGCTTCATTTCGGTTTCTTCCTTTTGGCTTTGCGCTTTTCTTCCATGCGCTGCTGACGCGGTGATTGTGCTTTCTGGGCCTTGCCTCGCTTCTGTTCGTTCTCCTTGATCCAGTCGTCTAGCTTGATCCAGCGAAAGCCTTTAGGACCGCCTCGAACGCGAACTTTTTTATTTGGGTTTGCCACGTTCCTTTTCGATTTCCTTGTCGTAGTCTTCTTTCGACATCGTGCGCGTCCCGCCGACTGACGTACCGCGGCGCGTAACGACCATTTCAGGAACATGGGCAGCTTCGGACACAACCTCTTTGCCGGGCTTTTCTTTCGCTACTGGTGCTTCTTCAACTACAACTTCTTCGGCCGGGGCCGCCACAACTTTCTTTTTGGCTTTCTTCTTTGCCATTACAGTCTCCTGTGTGGATACATCGGCCCGGTCAAGCATTCGGGCGCTGGTGTGGTCATTTCCCGAGGATTCTCGACGTAATCCTGCGAAGTATTCTCATACAGCGTATCGATCGGCTTCTTGCCAGAGCAGCCGTCTTTCATGCAGGCGTTTGCCTTGAAACGGCCTTCGAAGCCCATCACGTTGTCAGCGTCGATCATTTCGGGATGGATCAACGCATCTTCATTCGTCATGAGAGTGATTTTCGGTTTCATACCCTTCTCTCCGGTTAAAGTGAGGCGGGGCCGAAGCCCCGCCTCTGCCTGGCTTACTCGCCGCCGAGATCGAACGAATGCCCTTTCTCGGACACCTTGTACGACGCTTTCTTGTCGATGCAGGCGCGCGGGTTCCCCGACACGGAAGTCTCGTTATTCATCTTGAAATCCGAAGACATTTCCGAATCGAAGTCCTTACGCGCATTGAGTCCGTACTCGACACCGGTGCTTTCGTCGCTCATGTACGAGCCACGTACAGTTGAGGACTTATGCTCCGGTGCTTTGTACTCACCACCGTACTTTGCCATGTCAACCTCCTTTGGCTCAGAACCAGTCGATTGTGACGTAGACCAACCCCGCGCCGGCCGTTGAGCCGCCGGCATTGCCGATCTCGATAACGGTATCGGCAGGGAGTTCCACATCATTTACACCGGCAACCGCAGGAGCGCCAGCAGCAGCCAACTCAGCGGCCGTCATTGCGCCCCCGGTGTTGATCGCTGCGATCGGCACTGCGCAACTGGCAGGAGCAACGGCAGCATTTGCACCAACGGTGATGCTGCTCGCTGCGACCGTTACGCCGGTCGTCAGTATGTACTCGATACCCCGAACTCGACCGACCTTACCAGCCGGACCTTGAATGCGAGCATCCACATTCGCAGCGCCGGTAAAGTCAGCGGTGATCGGACCATAGGTGCGGCTGAGTTTGCCGCCGTCATAAAATTGACCGCTCATTTCAGCCTCCCTTACTCAGTCGAGTCCCATTTGAGGATGCGAGCCTGAGTCGCATCGGTGTGAACGATGCCATAGCCCAGAAGCGCGTACCAGGCGACACCCCGCGACCGGCCGTAGTCGGTCGGGATCTTGCCCCGGATTTCCTCTTGGATTGAAAAGGCCTCAACAACAGTGTCGCTTCCGAAGAAGAAGATACCGTCAGAATTGGCCCAACCTTCCGCTGCGATGTTGGTCTGTTCGCA
>Ga0070749_10001956_pt1 | contig 13927 bp, 17 predicted proteins | sample VirMetDEL_Nov_18_FD_75180 | JGI IMG/M metagenome (GOLD analysis project Ga0070749, IMG submission 75180) | Aqueous microbial communities from the Delaware River and Bay under freshwater to marine salinity gradient to study organic matter... | ecosystem: Environmental > Aquatic > Marine >...
AATTAAATAAAAATATGAAATATAACACTATTACACATTTAACTGATGTCGGATTCACAGACCTTGCTATAGATATAGAATTGGGAAATATCAATAAGAAATAATAGAAGAAGCAAAAAACATTATATATAACTTATTTGAAAAATAAAAATGACACGGCAAAAATTATTAGACATGATTGTTAAAGATTTAGAGCAAATTGACGGTACGGTATTAATGGATATAAGTGATGTTATTAAATGGAAATTAGAGTTTTATAGAAATATGCTTGAGTTATCCCGGGGCAACGATTTAAAAAAAATTATTTGTGTGAGATGTAAAACACCCCTTAAAGTCCCCTTAAACTGTACTAATTATATAATTTGCGAAGATTGTGACAGATTTATGACCAAATGCAGTTGTAAGTATTGTAGTATGGGCGACTGGGCTAACTGTACTATATAACGGGTATACTTGACCATAAACTAGTAAAAGATATATAATAAGTCGGAGCTAGTCGAGTTAGTTTGGCTACAGCCGAAAAGCTAAGGGCTTCGCTAACAGATAATGTTTGAATAAATAGCCGTCAAAATAGGAGGATAATCAAACTAAAGTACTATTGAGGCTACTAGCTCCGCAACTTTACAAAACTATTTCTTCTTTTTATCGCTACAGGATATTATATGAGCCTATTCAATCAAGAGTAGGCTCTTATGTTTGACAAAATAAAGGAAATATGCTTCTGAAATCGGCGGACTAACAACATTATTAATACATTAGTCAAATATATACCATTTACTAAACACTATTATATAAACTACATTCTATATACCCTCTATAAAATAATTATACTACTCTAAAGGTATAAACATACCCTAACACATATTCCATTGATTTAGACACACTACAGCCCGTTTAACAGCATATCGAGATATAAGGGAATATACATAAGTATTTGTAGTGGGGTATTATCTTACAAGCTATTTCATAAAAACAGGCATAATTGTGGATAACTTTGTGGATAAACTGTTGTAGATATGATAAAAGCCCTACAATACAACACTCTTGTGCTACTTATTTTTCATGCATTATCGAGTATAAGGTGCATTATACTCGGTCAAAAAGGAGGTACGACCTTTGGGTACTTATAGGAATAAGAAGAAAAGGGTATAAACCAACAACGCCGATATATGGGTATAAACCATCAACCTCGATATACGGACAAATCAACATCAATGTGTGTATATAAAAGAACAACCCAGATATATGGATAACAAACCAATGGATCTCTACATCTCTATGTGTGTCTGTATATAATGTATATTCTTATATAGTGTTTCTAATGATGGTATTGGTAGTCGTTGCACTAGGCTTAACGCTGCGCTAGGCTCTCCTGCGGCCCAGGGTCTAATTTATATTGTATTAAAAACCTTTTACCACCCTAACTAACAAACTAAACAGGGCTATGGTATAATATGATCAAACCGAAAATGAGTTAAAACCTACTAGGTACTTAAATTATAAGGTGTAGTTATAGTCCTCAAATTTGAAATTAAAGTGTCACCTGTCCCGTAGGAAGAATAACGGATTAGAGGGATTTCTTATTTTTTATCATTACTTTTAAGATTAAATATTATGGGTGAGATTATTATAAATAATACGGATTATGTGGATAAATATTCAGAGGAGAGGTGGGAGAGAACGTTTGTGTTTAGTGAGAATGACGGTGGTTGGGTAATAGGGGAACAAATGATCGAAGGTGTACCGTGGTATGTAATAAGCCTTGACCATAAAAGGAAATTAATCCTGGCAACAGAAGACGAACTAGCCTATTAAATATTATTATAACTGTTTGATAAAAAGGCGGAGAAGTTGTACAGTATAGGTGGTATGGGCGTTCGGGGGATCCCCATACCAAAATTAATTTTATTTTTATTCAAATGAATAAACTAACCAAAGAGGAATTAGAAGGTGTTTTAAAGGGCCTTGTAGAGTTTTTAAAGGGTGCTAGGGAGAAGTCTCTAAGAAACTTTCAGAACTCTAAAGGAGAGAAAATAGCTCCAATAATTCAAATAGAGATGGTAGACCAGGTATTGGTCGAGCTAAGAAGACTACTTAAATTATTAAAGAAGTAAAAATGGTAATTGCATTAGCAGGAAAATATTTAAAAGGTAAAAGGTTTGAAATGGACAGAGTAGAAGGGGATAAAATGTATTTCAAAGAGACTGATATGCCACTAAGCCTGTCTAGGGTAGAGGTGGGGGACGAAGAACTTGAACTAATGAAGAAAATGGGCTGGCTAGGTGGTTGGATCGTAAGTAAGAAGTTTATGGGAAGATATATCTTTAAAAGTGAAAAATTCGCTAAAGCTAAACTAGGGTTTAGATAAAAACACATTTCATTTTTGAAATATGTTTGAATCGTGTAGAGATTTGTGATATAATATATATGTACTCGTGAGAGTGCGGATTAACTGCCTTGTGTATTCGGGCCGAGAATACAGCCTATCCGAGGCGCAGTTAAGTAGAGTAATCTAGGAAGCAGGCGCAGGGTGACGCTGTCAGGATGTCACATATTTGTACAAATAGGGTTCTTTAAAATACTGAGTTGGAAACTAAGGCCTACTGGGTCTGATTAAAGCTGTAACTACTTTCTTAAAATTTTAAATTTTGGGGGTAGGGGGAAGCTACAAGGTTCTTCTGTAGGATGTCTTTAATCATGACACGATAGTGTCTTACACGAGTTTAAACGAGTGTAATTTTGAAAGGGGTTTGGGGAAAACTTTTAGAGGGTTTTTAGGTTTTTTAAAGGTTTTTTAGTTTTTTTAAAAGTTTTTACTTTGCTGAAAGAGGTGGATTTTCAGGAGGGTGACAGCAACAATACGTTCAACGCTGGTCTAGGACAGGAACAATCCTGACGTTTCCCCGTGAATAAACAAGCCAATTAGATGCTAAAATATCTCCTGACAGAACGGAAGTGGAGAGGCTACTAGCACCCTCCGTTGAAGAAATTTGAACATTATTATATATTGTGATATAATACATTTGTGGGATTAAGGTGGGGATAATATAGTTAACGAGGATATGATAGAGGGTTTAGAGGTTATAAAAAATTCCGCATGGTTTGGATTAGACATAAAGACTCGGTATAGGTTAAAGAATAGAGAAAAAGAATTAGAGAGGCAGAAGAAGGCGAACCTACTCAATAGAGGATATCAGATAGAGTATAGAAAGCGTAATTCAGAGAGGATAAAAGAGAGAAGAAGATTGTGGAATGAAAGGAATAAAAGACTTCTTCAGATTAAGAATTATAATTATAGGAACGGAACAGAGTTTTCAGCAAAGGATATAGACATATTATTTACCTCGCAAGGGGGAGTGTGTACGTATTGTCGTGAACCATTAATGGATGGTTTTCATATAGACCATATACTTCCTAAGAAGAGGGGAGGAACTAACAATTTAACAAATATTCATCTAGTATGTAAGAGGTGCAACTTGTCAAAAGGGGCTAAAACGCATGAAGAGTACTTAAAATATTTTGAGGAAATATTAAATGATTAGTGGATATAAGATAAAATGTTTCGTTCCAAGTGGGCGTAAGCACACATTAGAGGTGCTTTTTAGGTATTTCCAAAAGAATAGAAGTGTAATAGACGAAGTTCAGATATGGCAGAACACGCCGATGGCTGAGGATGTTGAGTATTTTTACGAGGTAGAGAGGGCTGATTCTATGTTTAAGGTTTACACCTTACCAGAAGAATACACTTTCTTTTATATGTTGGACAAAGGGAGGGGTGAGCAGGAGGTTAAATGGGGAAAAGAGACTAGGAAGTTGAGAGTAAATAGACCGGGAGACAATGATTACGGACCAGTACAATGGAATACGGGAAGGTTTTTTGAGTACACAACAGATCCTAATGCTATATATTTCAGGTTTGATGACGATATTGTCTTTTTAGAGGACGATTACTTTGAAAAGATGGTTAAGTATAGGTTAGAGCACCCAGAGTATTTTCTTATTTTTGGTAATATATGGAATAATGCAATTATTAGTTATATTCACCAGCAGGAGGGAAGAATAGGAAAGGATTTTGGGGTTGTAGAAGAGCCTTATTGTATGGATACAGTAGGGTGGCATAGTGATAAATTTGCAGAGTACATACACAACATACTCTTAAAAGAGCCCGACGGAGATTATTCATTCACAGGAGAAGCGGACGGACAGGGGGTTTTAGATTGGACTGGTTTTGGGTACGAGTTAAGTAATGGGCACAGGTTTTCTATTAGTAATTTTTGTTTCTTTGGAAGGGATTTTGCGCAGTTTGAGGGTAAGTTTACAGATTTAGACGAAGAGAAGTTTTTAACAGAGGTGTTTCCTATTGCAAACGACGTTAAAAATATAATAAGCCCTGTTTTATGTTCTCATTTAACATTCAGTCCGGGGCAGAAGGCTTATATTTTAAACGAAACGGATATTCTACAAAGGTATAACAAGTTAAGTAAAAAGAAGTTAAGTGATAGTTATTATAACTTTTTAAACACTCATAAATAATTTTATTTTTTAATTAAATGAAGAAGGTTTTAGTTACAGGAACGAACGGATTTATTCCTAGTTACGTAGTAGGAGAACTCCACGATAGGGGGTACTATGTAGTAGGGCTTCAGAGAAGTCAAAGAGTGGTAGAAGGACTGACTAAAAGAGAAATCCCGGACGAGATTTACTACGGAGATATAAGGGACGAGGCGTTAGTTAGAAAATTAGTTGAACAAGTAGACGGAGTAATTCATTTAGCAGCAATTCTGGGAACGGGACACACAGAGAATGTTTGGTTGTGGTACGAGAACAATGTAAAGGGAACTATCAATGTTCTTGATGCTTGTGAGGAGACCAATGTTCCTATGGTTTATATTTCTGTAGGAAACTTCTTTGAACACAATAATTACTCAAATAGTAAAATGGCTGCTGAAAGGGAAGTAATGAAGTATGCGAAGTATAGGGGAGTAAAGGCTGGTGTAGTTAGAGCATTAAATGCAATTGGTCCAAGACAAAAGATTAAGAATACCGGTAAGATAATGGCAACATTTTTAAATAATGCGTTGAATGGGATTCCGTTAAAAGTATTTGGAGGTAAGGATAATTGTTCAAATATGGACTTGGTTTATGCCGGAGACGTTGCAAAAGTGTTAGTAACCCTACTTGAAAAGATAACAAGTGGAGAACTGCCAAGTGCTACAAAAGTGGAGGCTGGAACCGGCGTTGCTCCAAGTGTGTATGAGATAGCCCAAATGGTAATTAAGCATGTAGGGCAAGGCGAGATTGAAGAAGTGCCAATGAGAGACGGAGAAACACCAAAGAGCACGGTAGTTGCAGAAAACCCGTTTGATATTGGAGGGTATAAGAATATAGACGAAGCTATTAAAGAAACCGTAGAATTTTATACAAAGTACAGAGCATAATTGGAAAAAATATATAAACCACACAAGTACCAAGCCGAGTTTCATAAGTCGGACGCCAGATTTAGGTGTTTAATAGCGGGCCGTAGAGGTGGAAAATCTATTGCCGGAACTATTGAAGCCCTGTATCAGTCCGAGAAGATGGCACAAGTTAAAAGAAGGCCCGTTAAGGGTTGGATTATTGCCCCTACTTATCCAATGCTTAAAGATGTTAATATTCCAATGATAATGGACTGGCTTCCGCAAAGTTCTATTAAAGAATGGAATAAGCAGGACCACAGATTAACACTTATTAACGGTTCGGAGATTACCTTTAGGTCGGGCGAAGACCCAGACAGACTAAGAGGTATTGGACTTGACTGGCTGTGGTTAGACGAAGCGTGTTTCATGCATAAACTTGTATGGGATACCATCTACCCGGCATTATCAGATCGAGAGGGTATAGCGTGGATAACTACCTCTCCGCAGGGATACGATTGGGTATATAACACATTCTATAAATCAGCAAAGGAGGGTAATCCTGACTACAATGCCTGGCAGTATAGAACTATTGATAACCCGTACATTAACCCAGAGGTTGTTGAAAAGGCTAAGAACGAATTAACAGAGGTAATGTTTAGGCAGGAGTATCTTGCTTCGTTTGAAAAATTAAGTGGTCTTGTATACCCAGACTTTGACGAAAAAGACCATGTAGTTGATGTTGTTGAGGGGGATAAAGACGACCTATACTTTGTAGGAATAGACGTGGGTTATACAAATCCGACTGCGGTTACATTAATTAGGGAAACCTACGACCACACCCTTTATGTGGTTGACGAGTACTACCAGACCCAAAAGACAATACCGGAGGTTGTAGAGGCTGTTAAGAAGCTCACACAGGGTAAAAGGATAGAGGCTTTTACAATTGACCCAGCAAGTAAGGGTAAAGACCAAACAAGCGAAGTTAGTGTTGAACAATTATTTAGAGAAAACGGAATACCGGTTATTCCCGGAAATAATGATGTAAGGGCTGGTATAGACATGGTAACACAACTCTTAAAGAAAGACCCTATCATTGGCAAACCAAGGTTGCAGATTGTTAGAAAGTGTACAAATATTATTAGAGAATTCCAAAACTACTCCTGGAAGAAATATAAAGAGGGGGATTTGAGTAATAAGGACGAAAAACCGGAGAAGGCGTTTGACCACGCACTTGATAGTTTAAGGTATGTGGTTATGAGTAGACCCGATTGGTACGAGAGAGTACAAAGGGACCAGACTGGACAAATAATACGAGAACCTGGGCAAGTACTTAATTCCGGTGATGATGATTGGGAGGACGACAGCTTTACGATAGACAATTCGGAGGATTACGAAAAAGATGTGTTGTAGAAATTTGTTCAATTTTATGGTATAATATATATATGACAGAAATTGCTTTGGTATTAGTATCTATAACAGCCGATTTGGCTATTATTGGTATGGTACTGATGGGTTACAAGCTAATCGTAGAGGACAGAAAAGAGAGAGAAATGCTTGTAAAGATGATAAAAGCAAAGGACATCCAGGAGTTTGAATATATAATGGTGGACGATAAGGATAATATCGAGAGGGGTGCGATTGACGAAGACAATCCAGATATTGTGGATTTGGAAAAAATAAATATAGAGGGAAAGTAAATTAACTGCCTAGTTAGTGGACAAGAAAGTAAAAGAGAGAGTTGATAACCAATTTTGGGTTGACAAAGAGTCAAAGCTTTTCAACGAAGCTAAAAATTCAAGGGCTACCAAGTTAGAAAAGCAATGGATGATAAACATGGCTTACTACAAAGGTTGGCAGAACCTTAGGTATGATGTAAAGAACGGAAGAATACTCTGGAACGAACAAGACCCATTGAAGTTTTACGTGAATATGGTTTATACAACCATTAGAGCTGTAAGAAATTCTGTATTAAAGAATCAGCCAACTTGGGATGTAGATGCTAAACCTTATGTAGACGGGCAAGAGGAGAATTTAAGGGTTCTAGGTAAGTTTATTGCCGATATGTACGATAAACTTAAAATGAATCAGAAGGTAAAGGAAGCCGTTACGTTTGGTTTGATTTACGGAATTGGTATTTTTCAGTACGGGTGGGATAGTGATAATGGTATGTGGATAGAAACACTTGATCCATTTGATACATATTTTGACCCGGTAGCAACGTCGTTGGACGATTCTAGGTATGTTGTAAAGGTAATTAGGAAAGCATTAGAAGACGTTAAGAACAACCCTCTTTATAAGAACACAAAGGACTTAAAATCTGGCGACAGAAGGTTTAGTGAAAGCGAGTATAAACAACAGTTAATGGGAGAGAACGAAAACCAGCAAACGGCTGACACGGTTCTTTTACATGAAATGTGGTTGAAGGACAAGGAAGGAATAAGGGTTGTTACTACCTGTAACGGGCAATTACTAAGAAATGAAGTAACTGATTTTAATAAACTACCTTTTGTACTTTATCAACCTGATATAAACCCACACGAGATTTACTCAGAGGGTTGGGTAAAGAATATTGTTCCATTAAACAAAGCACTTAACCAACTAGAAAGAAACGTATTAGAGTTTAATAACATATTCTCTAAGGGTAAGTACTTAATGGATAAAGGTGCAAAAGTAAAAGCGATAACAAACGAAAACGGACAGATAATCAAAGTAACTAGGGGGTATAGATTTGAACAAATGGATATTAAACCAATGAGTTCGACCCCATTTAATCAGATTGCTAACTTACAGAGATACCTGCAAGACGTTGGGGCTGCACAGGAAGCATTACTTGGTAGGGCGCCAACTGGGGTGTCAGCCGCAGTAGCCTTTGAACAGTTGGTAGCAAATGCGTTTATTAACTTTGCAGACCTAGCAGACAATCTTGTTATTTGTCTTGAAAAGATAGGTGAGGCTGTTTTAGAAATGGGGGCTAAGTATATGGACGTAGTTTATGATTTTAAAACAGTTGGTGCTGGAGGAAAAAAAGAAGTACTAAGAGTAATTGGTGGTCAGGCAGCAGAGGGTGTAGATTTAGCAGAGGGTGTTGTAGAAATACCTTCTAACGCCACAGTAAAGGTAGTAATCAATAGTGGAATTGCTTATACAAAGAGTGGTAAGCAGGACGTACTCTTTAGATTAAGAAGTACAATGGACGTGGACAGAAAAACATTACTTGAAAATATTGGATTGAATGCAGAAACAGTAGAACAGAGACTAGTAGAAGAGAAGCAAATAGAAGCACAAATGCAAGCAGAACATCAAGCGATGATGGCACGGGCTTCACAACCTCCAATATCCCCGGAGGGTCAACCTAGTGGAGCCATACCATCAGCAGGACCACAGTTATCGGAAGAGGCTATGGCATTTGTAGCAGAATTAGAAGCACAAGGATTAAAACTGGGAGAAGAATTTATGCAAGACCCTAGTTTAATAGAAGCACTTGCAAGTGGTCAGTTAGAGTATCACGTAATGGAAGATGGTACTGTAATGGCTGGACCAGAAATGTAGGTTTGTGGTCAGGTATGGGTTGAGTAGTTCCCTCGGCTACTCGCCCTATACTTGGCTATATGCCATGTTAAATTTAGACATAAAAGTCGTAAAAATGTACGAGGAAGACGGTGTAGAGTCATCAGGCTCAATAGTGGAGGATACCACTACTACCTCACAAGTAGAAAGTAATCCTACTCAGGAGGCTAAAGCAACGACAGGGAAGTCGCAAAAACCCGCAGAGGCAGGAATGGGTACAGCTGAGGATAGTGGAGCTGTAACTTCAACTAAGCCAAGGTCAATCCCTTATGAGAGATTTGAGGAAGTCATAAGAGAGAGAAACGAAGCTAGGGAGAAGGCACTATTACTTGATAAGTTACAACAGGACCCAACGATTGCACAGGCGTTCCTAAAGAATGTACCTAGAGAAGAGGTGGACCCGGTAATTGCCGAGGCAGACCGAAAGATACAGGAATTAGGGTATGTTAGAAAGCAAGACGTAGCGTTAATGATCGAACAAGTCATCGCAGAGAAAGAGTTTATCCGAGAGTTCGGTAATAAACTTAATTCATTAAGCGAGAAATACAATGGTTCGGATGGAAAACCAAAATTTGAACCAGAGGAAATTGTTAAATTCATGGACGAGTATGGGATAAAAGACCCTGAAATGGCTTACGAATTAAAGTATAAGGAAGAGCTTGCAGACGTAAGGGCGAAAGCTAAACGAGGCACGGCATTTTCCGAAAAGCCCGGTCAGCCTATGCAAACAGTAGGTGATGACGATAAGGCTAGACTTATAAAGGAGGCACAAGAGACGGGAGACTGGAGTAAAGTTTTCAAGTTACATGTATAGAGGGAAGTTTAATATTTTAATAAGATACAATGGCAGTATTTACAACTTATGAGGCTGTTGGTAACAGAGAAGACCTCATGGACGTAATCACAACGATTAGTCCAACAGAAACTCCATTGCTTTCTGGATTGAAGAAAAAGAGTGTTAATGGTAAGTATGTAGAATGGCAGACAGATTCTTTAGCAACAGCAGCAACTAATGCTAAAGTAGAAGGTGCAGATTATACATTCCCAACCTTAGCCCCAACAAGTAGAGTAGGAAACTACACTCAGATTTTGAACAAACCATTCCAAGTCTCAATGACTGAGGATGTTATTTCAAAAGCTGGTAGAGATTCCGAAAAGGCTTACCAATTAGAGAAGGCAACCAAAGAATTAGCAAGAGATGCGGAGTATGAAATAATCAACTCAACAGTAGCAGTCGGCTCGTCAGCAGCCGCAAGAAGCATGAAGGGACTACTTTCATGGATTTCTACAAATGTTGAAACAGGTTCAGGAACAGGAACAGAAGCTCTAACCGAAGATATGTTTAACGACGCTCTTCAAACAATTTGGACAGCTGGTGGTAAACCAAACATGGCATTAGTAAACGGATTCCAAAAGAGAAAAATATCTAGCTTTGCTACTAGCAACACTAGAAATATTGACGCTGCTAATGGAAGATTACAAAACTATGTTTCAGTCTACGAGTCTGATTTCGGTGTAATTGAAGTAGTCATTGACCACTTCATGGCATCTGACCAAGTCGCACTACTCCAAAAGGATATGTGGGAGCTAGGTATACTCAGGCCGTTCAGAAGTAAGGAAGTCCCATCAGTAGGAGACTCTATTAAAGGAGTTGTAGAAGGTGAAATTACATTGATAGCTAAGAACGAAGCATCAAGCGGTAAAATTACTCAATTAACTACCTCTTAATAGTTAAAGGCTTTGGTGGTGTGCCATAAACACCACCACAACATTATGACAGAACAGGATTTAAAAACAATTTTTAAAGTAGCGAAGGCGAGTAACGAAAGGGATTACTATCAAGCGTTTAATGACGAAGAAGCCTTTAAAGCAATAGACGAAATCAAGAGAAGGGGTGATTATAAGGGAAAGGGCCGTGCTAAGTGGCGGCAAGTTGCTTATATTCATCCGGCTCTTTATCATGCTGCTAAGAGAATATTTGGAGACCAGGTATTCCAAGACAAGCGGGCTTTTAAAGAGTTGATGAAAAGACCGGAGATGCAACCATTCCTCACGGTTCCAATATCCGAATTATAAATTATTACGAGGGTACAATGTATCAAGTTAAGCCAAAGGATTTTTATATACTATCTTTACCGGTTGATTTTGGGGGCTGTGGTTGGATGAGAATTAGGTCTCCGTTTAAGAAGATTAATAAATACAAACTAGCAAAGGCAGAGGTAATGGACGAGGGTCAAATATTGGAGGACGATTTTCGTAAGGTTATTAGTAAGGCAGACGTAATAATAGCGAGGCCTGGAAACTTCAAACTAATGAGGGAGGTCAAAAAGATTTTTCCATATAAGAAAGTAATTGTAGATTTAGATGACGATAATTTCAGTATACTTCCCACTTCCCAACACTACAAGGAATGGGGTATGGAAGACGTAGCATACAAGATTGGCGAAGAAACCGTTTACCTGTGGAAGACGGGTGTGAACGACTTTGATAAGTTTCGCAATAGAAAGAACATAAATGATTTAGAGTGGATGCTCTATTATGCAGACGCCATTACCTGTGTGTCGCAGCCATTGGCTATGTGGATAAGCGAACTAATGAACAAAGATGTTATACATCTTCCAAATTACACAGACTTAGATCTTTATCCCGTTGGAGAGTTTATAGACCCTAATAAAGGGGACGAGTTTAGAATTGGGTATTGTGGGGGAGCAAGTCACGCAGGGGACCTTCAGATTATTAAGAACGATATGTTAAAGTTCTTAAAGAACACTCCAAACGCTAGGTTATATTTAATAGGTGGGGATTTTGATACGTTTGACGAAGCCGGAGAACAGGTAATTAAACTAAGTTGGATGCCTTTTGAAGCCAATCCTTTTAGAATGAAAACTTTGGCTCTTGACGTATTATTGGCTCCGTTAGAGGATAACGCTTTTAATAGAAGAAAAGACCCTTTAAAGTTCTGGGACGCTTCTGGGCTTGAAGTTTCGCTACTCGCTAGTAACGTAACCCCATTTAAGGAAGTTATTAAAGACAAGGAGACCGGATTTTTGTTTGATACAGCAGAAGATATGAGGAAAATATTAGTAAGAATGGTTAAGGGTAAGGAAGATCTTAAAGGGGTCGCCAGACGGGCTAGAAAGCACCTAGAAGACACGATGAGTCTTGATAAGCACGTAGGAGATATAGTTGAGCTTTACAAACAAATTGCAAAACAACCAGCAGTCAAAATTTAGTGAAATATATGATAAGTATAGGGCGGACATAATAGTTCACGAGCCGCATACTACCCAAAAGAGCCAAGTAAAGGGCGAGGAGCCCGTTAGTGACGATAAGGGAACACAGGGGTTGTTAAGGTTCTCTAATATGGAGTACATTGAGGCGTGTAATGTACTTGGACTGGATTATAAGGATTTAACCGAAAGACAGCAGGAAACAACTTTAGATATTCAATTTATGCAACTTACAGTAGTGTAGTAAAGAACGATATTAGGTATCAGGTACAGGTTGATAACACCGATAATACATTTGGTTCTATAGTAATAAACGCAGTTTCAGGTACCGATGCGGGGTTCGCAAATACCGTTACTCCTGCGGATACAGACCCATTCAATAGTGGGGAAAAGGTGGAATACGGGGTAAGTAGTCTCACTAACGGAACTTACTACTGGAGGGTTCGCGGGATTGACCCAAGTGGCTCTAATACATACGGAAGTTGGTCTAGTATAAGAAGTTTTACTATTAATGAAGATGGGGGAGTTTATACACCGAGGTCTACTCTTTTGGGTGTTGGATAAAAGTTTTGGTTATTATATATGTGACATACTATACACAGCAGAATATTTACTAAAAAAGTAGTGTTCTATATTAATTAAGATAATTAATACTAAAACAGTATTTACAGAAATAAGAGCGGCGGTAGAAAGAAATAGATTTTCGGTTTGAAATATGGTATAATATAGTAACACGAGGGAAGTAATATAATAAGTAGTATAATGACATTTGGAGATATGATATCTCGTGTGGGAGAGTTGATAAACCAAGATTTATCTGGTGATACTAAAACGGTAACAAGGACGGAAGTAAAGGCTAATTTGAACAGGGCTTATCATAAAGTAGCTAATGCAGTATCCTCATTAGGGCAGGATTATTATTATAGAGAAGCTACTGCCGATTTTGTTGCCGACCAAAGATTGTATGGACTTCCAAGTGATATTAGAAAACTAGAGAGACTTGAAGTGTCTTATGATGGCTCTACTTACAGAAAAGCAATAAGGATTGATAGAAATGCAATAAACGACCCTACAATGGTATTCTCGCAAGACAAGCCTCATTATGCGGTTGTAGGTAATATGTTTGAGATATTTCCAACCCCAACGACTAATGTAACTAATGGGATTAAACTATGGTATCTAGAAACACTTACAGACTTGTCGGACAACGCAGACGAGCCTAAACTACCTAATATCTATCAGGATCTTCCTATTGAGTATGCGGCTGGTAAGGCAAAGATGAGACAGGGATTAATAGACGAAGGTAAGGAATTATTAAATGAGTTTTACACCGAGGTAGCCAGAATGGAATCGGAGTTTATTGAAAGAAACGAAGACGATTCTGATTTTGTAATTATTAGAAATGAATATTAATGCCAACTACTTGGACCGACATAAGTGATATTGTTACCATATATACAGATTCCGTAAATGATAATTCAAAAGATTATGATACGGACGAGGATTATGATAACGATGTTGTTTATGATGGTGTAAAAACAACAGATTACGATAATGTAACAGATGAAATAACAATATATACTAAAGTAAGCGATATATAAATGGCTACACAATTTCCAACGAATTTAGACGTATTAACCAATCCAACAGCTACAACTAAAGAGAATGCTTTAAGTCATTCAGAACAACACTCAAACGCAAATGATGCAATAGAAGCCTTAGAAGCAAAGGTTG
>Ga0070749_10001960_pt1 | contig 13922 bp, 12 predicted proteins | sample VirMetDEL_Nov_18_FD_75180 | JGI IMG/M metagenome (GOLD analysis project Ga0070749, IMG submission 75180) | Aqueous microbial communities from the Delaware River and Bay under freshwater to marine salinity gradient to study organic matter... | ecosystem: Environmental > Aquatic > Marine >...
GTCCATTGCAATATTTAAGGGGGTTGATATGTCTTGGGAAGGCCAAATGGGTACAATTGTCAGGTATTTGATTGACGATGTAGACCCTAATAATTATACTTATTCAGATCATAGAATAGAAACAACCATTCTAGTAGCTGCTCAGCTTACTCAATTTAATACTAGTTTTGCTGATAGCTATAATATAAACGTAGAAAATTGTACATTAGATCCAGACCCAACCGACCCAAAAAATGAAGACGAAGCGTTTATAAATTTAGTATGTTTAAGGACTGCGTGTATAATCATAGGCAGTGCCATTAGATCTGAATCAGGGAATGCTATTTCTATAAAAGACGGGCCATCTGCAATTGATTTACGTGGAGTCACTCAGACGCTAATCGTTCTATATAAAGACTTATGCGAAAAGTATGAAAATGCTTTAATTCAGTACAAAGCTGGCAACAGTATTGCTGGCCAAGGTATATTAGGCCCGTACAGTCCGGGTTCAGACCTTGTAGGAAGAAACAATTACCATTCTGGTCACAGATCTGGTGGATTTTTTGATTATTAAAGGAGACTTTTAAAAATGCCAAATCAACTAAACTCAGGCGAGCTAGTGGCAAATATTAGTTCAGAGCTTGCCGATAATAATGCTGGCCTTATATCTGCTTATGATGTACGTCATAATTTAGAAGATATTGCAGTATCTATCAACAAGATTGTTTCCAGTGGAGACACCAATACAGAGTTTCCTTTCTATAACATTGTGAAGATCAGCGCTGAAATGGCTACAGATCCAGAATCTGTAACTACTACCAGTGGCGACATTGTAATAGAATCTGGAGCTTTTTTCCCAAATTCTCCTTATGGAGATCATGATAAGAGACAGGTCAGGCCATTTCTAGGTGCCGAAGGCATTAGTCACGGAGATTTAAATGCTGGCTCTTTAATTGCTCCTAATGATGACCATACCCAATATTATCATCTTGATGGTAGAAGACCGCTAGACGGGAATATGTCAACCGACACATTTTGGGTTAATAAATCTGGCGTATCTGACGTAGGCTTTAAATTTGAACAATTAAACCCAGACGCAACAGAACAAGAGATATATGTGTCTGGTCAAATGCGTTGGGTTGAAGATAATTCTATCATGAGAACAGCCAAAGGTAATTCAAAAGCTTGGTTAAACTTTGATGCTAGTGGGACTTACGATGGAGTAGAAAACTTACCCGTTGTTAGATCTTGGCATAATATCAGTGGTGTTCAAAGAGACAAACCCGGACGTTTTACTGTAACATTTAACTCTGGAACTTTTGAAAATAACAATTATACTGCAATTGGGACTGCAACAGCTAGAGATGGCTCTGTTGCAAGTGCAGAGGATTTTGAGCTTAACACTGTGGGAATTGTCATGAGAACTGGTGACGATGGAACAACTCTAAGAAGTTGCACTGTCGCTGTCTTGGATGATTCAAACCAGTTTGTAGACTCAGAAATGATCGACTTAGTGTTTTTTGGCTACAGTCCCAATGAAACATCTGGTCTTATTCCAACTATGTCATTATCACCCACATATTCTGAAACTTAATAACAAGGTTTTGAAATGGCGACATTTAAATTATACGACAGGGTAAAAGAAACTTCAAGAACTACAGGCACTGGCGCATTTATACTCGATGGAGCTGCTCTTGGTTTCGATTCTTTTGATACTTTTTACAGCGATGGAGATGCTTTTTATTACGCAATTACTGACGGCTCTGATTACGAAGTTGGCTCTGGATTGTATACTGTTAATGGTTCGCATAAAACCGTAGTTAGATTTCCAATACAAAGCACTAACTCTAATTCTCATGTAGATTTTCAAGTAGGCGTAAAAGAAGTTTTTGTTACTTATGGTGCAAGTAGTTCTGTATACAGCGCTGGAGGCTTCAAAGATAATAATGAACCATCAAGCAGTGGCGTTGGCTTCTACTCTTCAGAACAAATCTTAAATTACGACCAAAATTTTATATGGGATAGTGGCAAGTCATCTTTAGGCTTGAATCAAATCGCCCCTACATACGCATTAGATGTTGGGGGTGAGATAGACTATTCTGTGGTTAGATCTTCTGGTTTTATAGACGGAGGATCTGGAGTTTTATTTTCTGGTGTTGCTGGCTCATTTTCTGGAGGTAGACAGTTAGAGCCGTTTTTACGTAATGAATTGAATAACGAGACCGGTAGCGATGCTATTTTAGAACTCAGCGGTGTTGTTGATCAAGGAATTATGCTAAAAAAACAGGTTGCTAAATCAGTATTCATGGGACCGATAGATGATTGGTGTGGTTCACCGCCTTGTGACCCAGATTATCCAACATTCAGGATATTGACATCTACAGATCTGCCAAGCGATATAGTAGACGACAACGGATCATTAAAATTACCAATTGCTGTATTAGACACAGCAGGCCCGCCTGTTGAACTCAAAGATAAAACTACCAATCAAAGAATTGATAGAAATACTGGGATAGTGGTAATATATGAAAGTGTGACCCCTCAATTCAGTGGAATAGCTTTTTGTAATTCTGATAATGTGTGGATGACAACTTCAAGCTCTTTTGTTCCAATTAGTTAACTTTTTAAAACGGAGAATATATAATGTCCAGAAAAGATGTAATACAGCCAGTAATACCGGCGAATCAGATTAAAAATGGTTCAATGGTTGTTGTGGCTTTTGAAACTGGAGAATTCCAAAAAAGAGATCCAGATTTCAACCACTTTACGGCATCTGGAGATATTTATAATCAATATAAAGATAAATTTTTACCTTACTATGATGATCCAGATAACAAAGGTGGTAAGTTACAGTCGTTTGTGTTTACTACAAACTCTACTTCCACTCCCTTTGAGGCCAATGGAGATGTATGGGTAAACACCATCGGTACTTTTGGTGGTGGTGAACTTGCGATTGAAGCTAGTTTTGATGGCGGCTTAAACTTCGGCACAGTTTATACATTCACTTTTGGCACTGGAGAGGCAGACGCTAGATTATTAGAGTTTCCTCAAAACAGTGTTGTTCGTGCTACTTTATCTGGATCTACCAGTCCTAATGGTACTATGCAAGTGAGGTACTAATGAGTCTTTCAAGACCGTTATACGATACTTTATACAGAAGTATTGTAAAAACTTTTACAGAGGCTGGAGGCTACGGTCTACTGGACTCATTCGGGTCAAACAATGCTAGTGCAGCTTACAGTTTGAGAAGCTTGAGAGATGGATACATCGGACCTGTTGTTAGAGTTCGTCGCAGTGGAGATAATGCAGAACGAGATTTTAGTCACGGTCAAATAGATAACGGTGTACTAACTAATTGGGTCAATCAATTAAGCGCTTTTGACCCTGAAGTTGCTACAGATTTAACTGATCAGGCTTTGGCGGCTCATAGTCTCAGAGACCTTACTGGATTATCTAGACCTGTTGTAAGATTGCGTCGTGCCAGCGATAACGCCGAAAGCGATTTCACCGCTGCCGATTTAGTGGGGAGCGTTGAGGGTAGCGAGCTGGTCACTAATGGCGGATTCGATACAGATAGTGATTGGTCTAAGGGCGCAGGCTGGACGATCTCTGGTGGTCAAGCTTCCAATGACGGGTCACAGGCTGGATACACATACTTATCTCAGAATGGCGTGATGGATTTTGACACCAACTTCGAGGTGGGCGATTATTACATCCTAGAGTTCACTATCGTTGCCGCCAGCACCTTTACACAGACAGGGGTAATCATAAACACTGTGGGGGTAACCAGCTTTTCTGGGGCTTTTGGGATAACTTCGGCAGGGACATACCGAATCCTCGGGAGATACGGCGACTTAGCGTTTTCTAATGTATTCAGATTCTACACACTCAACAACAACACTCTGACCATAGATAACGTTAGCTGCAAGCCTTACACGCCAACAGAAGCCGAGCTATGGGCTTGCAGTCTTAATACAAATGATAAGGGCAGCACATCAACCGACTCAGCCTACGTCACCACGTGGTACGATCAATCGGCCAGCAACGAGCAGGTGTATCCGAATTCGGGTGGGGTTATTGATGCGTCTGAATGGACGGGTCAAACGACTGGCAATCAAATTGTCTTGGATAAATCGGGCGGATACATGTCGTCAAACCATATTGTCGGGATTGATACCTACCTCGAAGATGGGAAGACGTATAAGGTTTCGTTTAATTATGTTAACACGGGCAACAGTGCAGATTGGTATACTGGGTTCCCCGGCGGTCAACTTGTTGCATTACCAGCAGGGTCAGGTGAGTTTGAATTTATACTTACACGGAATGGATCAGATGGTTATCTTAGATTCCAGACAAATGGTTCTTTCGCAGAACCTGTGACCCTTACGATAACGGGACCGATTAGCATAACCGAAATCGGCAATCTCGCAACTCAAACAACATCCAACAATCAACCTAAATTAATCAAAGCTGGCGTCACAAACACAGTAGACAATAAACCCGCTATTTTATTCAACGATGATGAAAGCAGTGTTAGAACTTGGCTAGATCTATCATACTTCCCTGCGGGCGGAAATTTAGATAGTTATTACGTAGTAAAACCTACTGATTCCGTATACCTATTTCCGAATGGAACTAGTTATTACGGACCTGTTTATCAAAACAATGGCGTCTCAATAGTTCATCTTAATTTCGCTAACTCAAACTTCAAATTCTATGTTAACGGAAGATATATCGAATTCACGACGCGACAAAAATACTACCAAGCAATTTCCCCGAATCAACACCATTTAGCAGTTCATCAAGACCACAAAGGCGATGGCACAGTTACTAATTTCGGTATTTACAGCAGCGATGCTGTGACTGTGTATAACTTTAACGGTTCAGCACAAGAAATATTAGTATATGATACTAGCCAATTAGCAAACAGAACTAAAATAGAAAGAAATATAAATAGATATTATAATTTATGGTATGAAGAAAATACTAAATTAATTGGTGACACTACTAGTCCTACTGCGGCGGCTGCTTACTCATTACGCTCGTTGGATGGAGACGCTACTGCAAACGTTGTAAGGTTACGTAGAGTATCAGATAATGAAGAAAGAGACTTCACCGCTGCCGATTTGGTGGGTAGCGTTGAGGGTGGTGAGTTGGTTGATAACTCCAACTGGACGACGACTGGTTCTAGCACCCACTGGACTATCAATGGCAGCCTGCTTTCAATTGATGGAACCCAAACGTCTCAAGCAGTAATCCGTCAAGATGGAATAATAGAGGCTAAGCAATACGTCTTGTCTTTTGATGTGACTTGTAATGATTATAGCGATTTATGGATTCAGTATTTAGGAAGTAGTGCTTCTCGTTTTTACGCTAACGAGCTGGGTATTACTACTGATGGAAGTTACAGCTTATTGCTCGATCTCAGAGGTCGAGATAATCCTATGTTTAGATTCTATGTTAAGCAATCTGGAACTCAGGCAACATTGGACAATGTGTCGCTCAAAGAGTACACGCCGAGTGTCGCAGAAGAATGGTCTTGGGTGCCAACTTGGAGAGTTTACACAAGACAGGTTTACGACACAGCCTTTGTCACTACGCTATATGATCAAACAGCAAGCAACAATCAGGTGCTTGGCGACCCTGCAATTCAATCGCCCGGAGATTGGACCGCACACCAGTATGCCAGTGTTTCGCAGGGCTTGATATCTATCGAGAATGCCACTGAGCCTTTCAGGGTGACATACAACGGCGGGAATATACAACCCGGAACCTATATACTAGAAGTGGATTATTATGGAGTGACGCAGGCTAATCGTATCGTAATAGAAACCCTGATATTGCCTGTTGGCAGCGGAACCGCAAGCAAGATTATCACCGTAGAATCTTCAAACGCTTTAATTGTTGGTGGGTATGGTGCATTGTTTGACAGGCCTACTGGCTATATCACAGGAATTCGCCTCATCGACATCGGCAACACAGCAACGCAATCAACCTCAACCGCACAACCGAAACTAATCACAGCAGGGGTAACGGAGCTGGAAAACGGAAAGCCTGCGATGGTGTTCGATGGGTCGGATGATTATCTGGACATATCCACTAACCCGCTAACCGTACTTGATAACCTGATGGTGGCAGTTGTCACCAAACCGCTCGGGACGAATGCTGAGTATGGCGTGACACTTAGTGAGCCTGCGCAGCGTATTTACGTCCCGTATCTCACCACGGGCAATATGTATATCGCTTACGATGATAGTGCCACTAAGCTAGGTGATGGGGCAATCACAAATGATCAGCAATTACTGACTCTATCGGTCGATGCATCAACGGCGAGCGGATTCAAGAACGGGGCAGCGTTTTCAGTAACTCCAACGGGAACCGCTGACAGCGGGGCTATCATAGAGGGAACCAGCGTTCCACAGATCGGGGCTTACAATGGTGCAAGTAACTGGAATGGAACATTTCAAGAGATCCTAATCTACGATTCCGATCAAACATTCAATCGTGAAGCCATAGAAGATAATATTAATGATTACTACTCTATATACGACACTCCCGCTTATGACGGGTTTGTAACCACGTGGTATGATCAATCAAAAAACAGCAACCATGCGACACAAAGTACATTCACAAGTCAACCTAAAATTGTTTCTGCCGGTGTTTTATTGACAGATAACGGTAAGCCTGCGATTGTGTTTGATGGGGTTGATGATGTTCTGGAGAATGCTTTATCTGGTGGTGACATAGAAACACCATTGACGATAGCCGCAGTTTACAACAAGGACGTTGCTAGTAGTAACTATCACGTTTTTGACGGAGACACATTAGACAGAAGCAGCCTTTATGTCGCAAACTCAGCCGCTGGAACTAGGTTGTATAATAACGGTTCTGGAATAACCGCAACCTCGGCTGTCACAGCGGATCAGGTTTTGGTCTATGCTGTTTCGAATGGTGCGAGTTCTTTAATTAATGAGAACGGTAACACCCCCGTCACTGGAACCATCGGAACACTTGCATTGGATGGAATCACAATCGGAAGAGCGGGGCAGGCGATAAACTATCTGGACTCAAAAATTCAAGAGGTGATCGTTTATGATTCCGATCAATCCGCTAATCGCAGAAACATAGAAACAAACATAAACAATCATTATAATATTTATTAAGGAGAAAATATGGCTTACGTTTTAGTTAACCCAGCTCATGCGGAAAATCTCAATCGCAGTATCATGCGTTTACTTAGGCCAGAACACTTGCGTAGTGGATATACCACAGACTTATATTGCGCTATGCATACTCATCCAGAAACTGGATACATGGCTTTAGACTTGCCTGACACAGAAACAGTGCCGATTCATATCGAATCAAGCGGCGCAGAGCTTGTGTCTATGTTACAAGTTTTTGTCGATGATGGAGCATTAACTCAAGAAGAGATGGACGGTATCGTTACGGCCCTTGCAGGTTTGGGCGGAGAGCAAGTAAGAATTTTAGATTTTATTCCGGCCAGCTGGCAAGACTTTGTTCTTACCAAAGAGCAAATGGACGCAGACGGCTGGTTTCCAGAACCAGAGGTAATTTAGTATGCCAATTAGAATCCCAGAAAGTGTATTTCAAAAGTATTACGACGTAATTGACTCCACCATTACTGATATATTTGGTATTGATTGTGAATTAATATATGTTGACAAGGTAGAAGAGATTGTAGATGATAACGATAATTATCCAGACAATCTTACTATCAATCCTAACAGAAGAAGAAACGATGTTCAAAAACGCGGCAATAAGATTATCCGTGAAATAGAGAGAAAAGAAACTATTAGGCTAAAAGTTTACTGGGACAGTAAGCATTGGGTTAAAGTCGGTGCTGGGGTAGTTTTGCCAGACACCGCGATACAAACTATATTTTTTGACGATGATTTAGAAAGAGTTATGAAGGCTAACTATCTTTCTGTTCATAACAAAATAAAAGATAAGAAAGAGTATCGCTTTGTTAAACATGGAGACCCTTGGCCGATGGGTCTTAGGCATTATAGATATTACGGATGTTTTTGGGAGCGCGCTTGATGGATCTTGGTTTTGAAATACTTGAATCTAATGCTGAGATATCCAGATTAATCAATCAGGCTGTCTCAGAAAAATTCAACAAAAAACTAAAAAGAAACAAGAAAAAGATTACTACTGGAATTAAAGCATTAGTACCCTCTTGGATTTTAAGTCAGCCTGAAATGCAAAGCATTCAAGCAGAAGGCGTTTCGTTTTCACTTGCTTCTCAGTTTGGTATAAAATCTGGAACTTCAGCTTCGGTTGTAGCTGCAATAGCTAATTCTGTCACTGAAAGTTTGCAAATAGAGCTAACGGAAATATCAAATAAAACTTTATCAGGCGGCCTAGTTATATATATTCAACCAGCTAATTTTTCGAATTTACTCTCTCTTTCAGAGGGTTTTGTAAATACTAGAAGCGACTCGTTACACTGGCTGGATTGGTTATTAGTTCAGGGAGATAAAACAATTGTTTCAGGATATGATTATAGCCCTTCGAACGAAGGCCGTTCTGGAGGTGGCGTAATGATAGGCGGAGGCGGCTGGAGAGTTCCGCCACAGTTTTCGGGAACAATAACAGATAATTTTGTTACAAGAGCGCTGTCCGGTAGAGGTGATGCTATAGCCAAAGTTATAGGGGGTTTTCTTAAATGAGCGATTATTCATCATTAAAAGGTTTTAAAAACATAAAACAAGCCTCTGTTTTTAACGTTGTTCAAGATAATCTCATAGAATATTTTGATTATGGATTACTAGAGAAAGGAAACTATTTTAATGTTGAAAAAGACGAATTGGCATATAACGGTCAAGATTTTAGCAGATTAAGACTAGACTCTGTAGGATCTTACGCCGCTGGTCAGGTATGGTCTGGATTTCGTAGTAATTGGGTTTGGCAGAGTGGTATAAATGTTGATGGGCTTGATCCTCCAATTGTTGGAACAGATCCAGATCACCCCGGAATTTCAGGTGTGTATATTAATGGAAATTTTGAACCTACTTCTGGAGTAGGCCCATATAAACATTATGTGGACTATTTTAAAGGTAGGGTTATTTTTGATAACCCCTTGCCAACTGGCTCAATTGTTCAGGCAGAATTTAGTTATAAATACATTAATGTAATATACGCGAATAGCGTTCCTTGGCTCAGACAAATACAGCGCGAAACATTATATCCCACTAGCGACTTTTTAGATCAAAACAAAGGAAAATGGGAACTACCTCAAGATGCTAGGCTTCAATTACCTGCCATAGCTGTTGAGATGGTTCCAAATAGGACGTTCAAAGGCTACCAACTCGGAGGAGGGCAGTTTATATATACAGATGTTTTATTTCACTGTATAGCAGAAGATGATTACACTAGAAACCAATTGCTGGATATGGTATCACTTCAAAATGATAAAACTATATTTGCTTTTGATACCAACTTACTTAACCAGTCTAATAAGTTTCCTCTAGATTTTAGAGGTACACCTGTTCCAAGTGCGTTGGCTTATCCTGAGTTAATTCAGCAATATTCTGGTTCAGGTGTGTGTAAAATGAGAATTAATAAGATGGTTATCCAAGACATGGCTACAGTTCAGCCAGATGTATTTGGAGGAGTTATTAGGGCTACAATTGAACTAATAAAAACAAATATTTAACATTTTCGTGTATAATTTACTAGAAAATAACTTCTAATTTTAAGGAGAGATTAAAATGGCTAATATTAATAATAGAGTATATTATGCTTGCCAAGCAGTAGCAATTGCGCCTTCTGGCTCTACTGAGAGGAATGTAGCAATTCCCCCAAATTTCGTTGCTAGAGGTGTGCAGAGTATCGGAATTACAACAAATTTCAACTTAGAGCAGGCTTTTGAGCTTGGTCAACTAGAAATTTATGAAAATATTGAAGGTACTCCAGATGTTGAAGTAACTATGGAGAAAGTTCTTGATGGCCACCCACTTCTTTATCACCTAGCTACATGCCAAGTGATTGATAATCCTGCTAGTGGTTTGGCTGCTAGATCTGCTCAAAGATGCGATGTCAGACTAGGTATTTTTGATGAACAACAAAACTTTGTTGGTAGTCAAAACGCACCTGTCGAAGTAGCTATGACAGGAATGTATGTATCTAGTATTAGTTACAATCTTGGTACTGAAGGTAGCTTTACAGAGTCTATTACTTTAGTTGGTAACAATAAGCAATGGCTAAAAAATGAAAACGGCTTGCTGGATACTACTAGCGTAGCTAATTTGGATGGTAATGATTCGCCAATTTTTGGCATGGATGGAAGTCCTCCAAAAGCTTCTGGCGGTATTCAAAGACGTGAAGATTTTATCCTAGAAGGATGCATTCTTCCAGAAACTATTGACGGTATTGTATCTAGTGCGTATGGTAATGGTCTTAATAATGGTGTGAATAGAGTTCACTTGCAATCAATTTCGATTGCCACAGACTTCTCCCGTGACGACGTTTTGGAACTAGGTCGCAAGACCCCCTACTATCGACCTGCAAACTTTCCGATTGAAGTTACCTGCGATATCGAAGCAATTACGATTTCTGGTGACTTTATTGAGGCGTCAGAAATTGGGTTGCCTTCACTACACCCTACAGCTAGATCTGGTGACAACTTAGGCGAAGATACGATCTTTATCATAACTAGAAATGGTTACGCATGGGACTTAGGCTCAAAGAACAAGATCTCTAGCGTTAGTTACGGCGGTGGCGATGCTGGCGGTGGTAACGCAACAGTCACCTATTCGTATACTAATTTCAATGAATTAGATGTTCAAGCTATCAATCAGGTTAACGCAACAGGTGATTTCGTTAGAGCTTACGTAGGCTCTGAAGCATTGAAGCTAGCCGATGCGGGTACTGAAACAACTGTTGTAGCAGGCAAGTTTGACTGGCCTTGGGAATAATGATAATTCACACACGTTTTCGCTTGCGATAGCAAAAAAGGATAGAGGCAAGTAGCGAACACGTAGGAAGGAATATTTATGAATAACATATACTCCCGTATCATAGGTGCGCATAATGTATCCGTATGAACGGGAGTATTTTGTTTCTAGGACTAGACATGGAGTATTTTCATTAAAAAGAATCGGAATTACACTAGAAGTATTTCCGCCCACCATAGAAGATACATTTAAAGCTTCTAACAAATCTATAGAAGCTTACGACGATGCATACAAACATGGTGTAATGACTCAAGCAGACATGGACGAATGGTGTTTAGATAATGGATACTGGTCTGAAGAAAAAGAATCTATTATAAAAGGCATAGAGAAAGACATAGAGAATTTACAAGTAAACGTTTTTCAATATTTTAAACGGCCTCAGATTAGAGAACAAGCAAGAGACTTACTAGTAAAAGCCAGAAGAAAATACGACGAGCTACTTCAAGAAAAGTATTCATTTTACACTAACACATGCGAATATATAGCAACCCAAGAAAGAAATTTATATTTATTTGAAAAATCTTGTTACCTAAACGGTAACCCATATGATTTTGCAAACGATACTGTTTCACTTTGGTTTAATCTATGGTCACAAGAATTATTAATAGATAGTCAAGTAAGAGATTTAGTTATTAGAGACCCTTGGCGTGGTTTGTGGGTACTGAGAGACAACTGTTGCCTACTTACTAAAAGAGAAGGCAGGGACTTAACACCAGACCAAAAAAACTTACTAAGCTGGTCTAAAACTTATGACAGTGTTTATGATTCACCTGATTCTCCGGGGGATGAAGTAATTAAAGATCATGATGCTTTGAATGGCTGGTTTGTTTTGCAGGGGCGCGAGGTAGAGAAATACAGAAAAGAAAAGAGTGAAGATAAATTACTTTCAGAATCTTCAAAATTGGCTAATGCCGATGAAATTATGATGATGGCCCACTCAAAAGAGGATGCTGACCACATACATGGATACAACTCCTTGAACTCCAATAGAGTAAGAAAAGAAAGATTAAAAACTGTTGATGAAAAAGGCGTTGCAGAGGACTTAGACTTTAAAGACAGAAAAATTCAGCTAAGCAATCAATCAAATAAACAATTTAAGCAGAAATTTAGGAGATAACGATGGAACAATTCAACGATTTAATAAGGAAGCGTGGAGAGTATCAGTCCGCCAGAGAAGACAAATACAAACACGACTCAAAAGACAGACTTGCAAAAATATTAAAGAAAAAAGTAGAAACAACTATGATAGGAGCCTTAAGCTCTGTAGAAGAACATTTTTCTTTTTTATGGACCGGAGAAAATACTCCGGAGCAAAAAATCATGCATGACTTATTTCAGAAAGTACGATCTGAAATATTGGACAAAGGAAACACTCAGGCAAGAAATATTGACGCTGAACTAGCCCAATATGATGTCAAGTGGCTAAGGTATACTATGAATTTACCTGTAGTTAAACAAGAAGAAGAAACAGGAGAAGAACAAGATGAGAAAAAATAGGATGGAAACTACCGTTGAAGTTGACGGTAAAGAGATTAAAATTTTTGTACAACGCCCGTCAAATCAGGCTAATAGAGAAGCTGAAATTATTAGAAGCTCTATTTGGACTGAGTGTACAAGCAAAGGAATTCCGACCAAGAAGCAACTTCTTAAGAAAATGAAAGAAGATGGTGACTGGGACGATGAAAAGAACAAAAAAGAAATTGATTTAACTCTAGAGATTTTGGAGCTTGAAAAAAAGCTATACATTGGAGATGGAAAGAAAAAGCCTAAGTTATCAGAAGGTAGAGATATAGCTATTGATATTAGAATTAAAAGAAATGAACTTAAAAATTTAATTACTAATAAATTATCTTTAGAGGAAAATTCCGCTGAAAGTTTGGCTGATAATGCTAAGTTTGACTATCTCGTTTCTGCATGTACTTTTTACGAAGACGGCAGAAAGGTTTACGAATCTTTTGATGACTATAATAACAGAAGCGCTGATGAGATCGCATTTAGCGCAGCCTCAGAGTTAGCTAAAATGCTTTATAATCTAGATGGAGATTTTGAAAAAAGTTTACCAGAAAATAAATTCCTAACCAAGTTTGGATTGGTTAACGAAGATCTAAGCTTGATTGATCCAAAAACTGGCCATATGATTGATACAGCTGGACAAAGGATTGACGAACAAGGGTTTTTATTAGATGAAGATGGACAACGAGTTGATTCGGACGGTAACAAAATCGACGAAGAAGGCTTGTATGAAATGACCGAATACGAGAATGATCTTTTAGAGGAACCGACTAAAAAGAAAACTACAAGGAAAACAGCAACCAAAAAAACTACGACAAAAACGGAAAGTTCATAAGATAGTGTAGTCAAATTCAAACCAGAGGGAAGATATGTCTAAATTTGTACTGACTGCACAGCTCAGGCTACAGCCACCAAAAAATGTCAATAAAGTCCTAAACCAAGTACGGAATCAGTTGAGAGGTCAAGATCTTGATCTCAAACTAGATTTCGACGATAATGGTATGATCAAGGGTATGGACCTTATTGATAAAAAAGCAAAACAATCTACTAGCTCTCTCCGAAAGATGGCTAATGCAGTAAAGCAAGCTGGAACTCGCTTTGCTGCTTTTGCTGCTGTTGGCAGGTTGTTTAGTGTGACATCTGGCGCTATCTCTACAGCTGTTGATGAAGCTATCAAGTTTGAAGCTGAAATAACAAAAATCAGTCAGGTTACAGGGGTAGCTGTCAAAAGCCTTAAAGGGCTGGAAACTACTATCACAAATCTTTCTACAACCTTGGGTGTTTCTTCTGCTGAGCTACTTGGCGTTGGTCGTATCTTATCTCAAGCTGGTATTAAAGCTGGCGAATTAGAAACTGCCTTATCTACTCTTGCTAAGACTACTTTAGCACCTACCTTTACAGACATCAACAAAACAGTTGAAGGCTCTGTTGCTATTTTAAGTCAGTTTGGTA
>Ga0070749_10001961_pt1 | contig 13921 bp, 17 predicted proteins | sample VirMetDEL_Nov_18_FD_75180 | JGI IMG/M metagenome (GOLD analysis project Ga0070749, IMG submission 75180) | Aqueous microbial communities from the Delaware River and Bay under freshwater to marine salinity gradient to study organic matter... | ecosystem: Environmental > Aquatic > Marine >...
AAGGAGCATATTACACTTTCAAAGACAAACCATATTAAACGAAAGAAGGTCATGACAGAAAAAGAAATACAACTTCTAGGTTTTGAAAAACAAGTTGAGGAAGACACAGAACATCCCTTCTATTACTATACTTTAGGCCTTCCGGGTGGGTTAAGTTTTATAACCAACTCAAATGACGAAACACTAGGAGGCCCAGATGGGGATTGGTATATTGAATTCTTTGATAATCTTGCCATTAGATATGTGCAATTTGAAGAATTTCAAGCATTACTAAATAATTTACAACGTCATATAGGATAAAATGAAAATAAGTTACGCAATAACGGTTTGTAATGAAATAGAGGAAATCAAACGCCTTATCCCATTTCTACTTGAACATAAACGAGATGAGGATGAGATTGTTGTGTTAATGGACCATACCAAAGGTACCCAAGAGGTATGGGATTATCTCATATCAATAGAATCACAATTAGGACTTCTAAATAGACTTCCATTAAATAAAGACTTTGCTCAATTTAAAAACAAACTGAACCAAATATGTTCAGGCACACATATATTTCAAATAGATGCAGATGAAATTCCACACGAGAATCTAATTGCATTTTTACCTGCAATATTAGAGGGTAACCCACAAACACAAGCATATTGGGTACCACGCATCAACACCGTTGAAGGCATAACCCAAGAGCATATCAATAAATGGAGATGGCAAGTAAATGAAAAAGGATGGATAAACTTTCCTGATGCTCAAATGAGAATCTACAAGAACGACCCAAACATTAAATGGACAAAACCAGTTCATGAACAGTTGGTTGGATTTGAATATTATGCTAGTTTACCATTTGAGGAAGGATATAACCTATATCATCCAAAACAAATAGACAGACAAGAGAAACAAAACGAGTTTTATGAGACGATATGATAAAGATTAAACTTTCAAATTGGAATAAAGGGAGAAATAAACCTACATTTAGACCTTTCCTAATTTATAGCCATCATTTCTCAGAAATAGGAGTTCAATTTGTAGAAGGTGGGAGTTATGATTATGAGTTTGTTGGAATGTACGATTTTATTAATAAAAAAATCTCATTAGAAGATAGTATTAAATATGGGATTGAAACCTTACAAAATAAGAAAGATGATTTTTATTTGTTTGACGGTTCAGATAGTACTAGTTTGATGGGGGCATGGGAAGTATTAAAGTCTTCCAATGCAAAGGCCTTATATAAAAATCAAATATTAAAACGGGAACATTATAAAACACCTACTGCATTTAATAAGTGGTTTTTTGGTAATAATAGTGGTTTAGACTTATCATATGATATTAATGAAGAAGATTATAATAATAAGCTAAGACTTACAGGTTATAATTTGGGGTATCATAATCCAAATTATCTGAATTTTGATCAAATCAATTTAACAAGAGATATTGATGTATGTGCTATATACCAAGGTTTCCATCCTGAATGTTACGATCATGGGGAAAGGAATGATTTAGTATATTCTAACCATAGAGTTGATGCTTGGAATATGTTGGATAGTATTGATAATATAACTCATTATAAAGATAAACGACCGTTTAACGAGTATGTGAATATACTACGTAGAAGTAAATGTACGTTAAGCCCATTTGGTATGGGAGAAGTTTGTTTTAGAGATTTTGAAATCATACAATATGGTTCTGTTATGATTAAACCTGATATGAGTAATGTTGTTACATATCCTAACCTTTATATATCTTATGAAACATATATACCATGTAAATTAGATTGGAGTGATTTAGAGGAGAAAATAAATTGGGTTAAAGACAACCCTATAAAGGCATACGATATAATAAAGAACGCAAGAGAGGTGTTTAAGAAAAAATATACAGTAACAAATTTAATACAACATTGGATTAAAGAATTTACAACATTTAACGGTATAGAAATATGTTAGAATATATTGCCAACCTAGAAAATCCCGTTATATTAGATAAGAATAACCAATTTATTTACTTCCCAATAAATAAAAATACTCAGACTTCAATTTGTAGAAATTTACTCAAAAATAGATGCATATTAAAAAAAGATAATAAATTAATATGGCAACAGAAATTTGATAATTTAAGTAATATTGATAATTATTATAAAGAAGATTTAGAAATAATTGGTTATGAATACTAATTATGATATTATAATACTTAGTACGGCTTGCTCTAGACCAGATTTACATAACCAATCATTCCCTAGTTATTTGAAGTTTGTAGAGGGATTAAGGGTTAAATGGATTGTAACTGTTAATACTTTATATGGCTCGTTGGAAGAAACTAAAGAAAATATCCATATGATTGCAGATAAATATAATGTTGATGTTGATATATTTGGCTATGATACAGGTGGTACAATACGTGATTGGTACAATTCTGTACGTAAACTTATAATAACTGCATGCGAGAATTACCAACCAAAGATAGGTTATCTTTGGTTGGAGGATGATTGGAAATGGAATGGAACAGTCCCACTTACTAATCTTATTGCTAATTTACCAAAGGAAAATTGGTACTTTGATATGTTTGGCCGTGGATGGGTTAGTTTCAACCCAGGTTTGTGGTCAGTAGATGCATTTAAGCGTATATGTTATGACAAACAACCGGCAGTAGAGGATATTGATGTGATATTAGCAAAATGGAATCCTGAAAGAATGTGTACATATGATAGAGAAAAAAATCATCCGGGCCCGGTTACCAATTCAGTAAATGTAACAGTCAAGAAGTTGTTTGATGAGATCGGTACTTCGTGGCAGAGGAAAAACTTACGGAAAAAATTTGATGGACGTGGTAGAACATTTTTAGAAAACGAATAGATATGAAAAAAAATGTATTATTTTGGATTGGCGTAAGAAGTCAAAATCCTTTAATGGTAGAGAAGCACGGTGGGTTCAAATACTTGGACATATCGAAAAAATGTTGGAAATGGTGGTGTGATAAAAATGATGTAGTATTTTATGAGTATAATACATCATCAGAACCTGACACTGAAAAACACAGAGTTACGTGGACACGTTGGTTTGATGTATTCGACCAATTGGATGCTGCGGGTATTGACTACGATAAAATAGCAGTAATTGATGGTAGTACATTAATTAAATGGGATTCTCCGAATTTTTTTAATTTGTGTAACGACGACTTGACTGCATTTAGGTCACTTGAAAACTTAAATTGGGTATATCAAGGAGTACAAGGTTATCAAGAATTGTTTCCGGATGTAAATTTTAAGTTAGAAAATTATATTAGTTGTGGGTTTCAAATATTTACACAGAAACATAGAGAATTTCTTGGAAAATTGAAAGAATTTTACTATATTAATCAAAATAAAATATTAGAATTACAAAAAACTGTTAGTAAGGGAACCGACCAACCTGTTTATAACTATATGTTACAAAAATACAATATACCTGTAAATAGAGAGTTACCAAAGTCTTTTATGTTGACACACTTACAAAGATTTGATTGGTTTGCCAATAATTGGCAATTAAAGGAAGATCCTACTCCATTTTTTATCAAGTACGGAAACATATGGTTTTATAGTGGATTTGCAAACAGAGGACAACGTTATGATTTAATGAATCAAACTTGGGAAATGATAAAACAAAATTATGAGTAAAAATATAGTATTTATACCATCTATTATAGATGAGAGACGTTTAAGTAGGTCTTCCTATAACCAATTTTCCATTGATAGTTGGAAAATTTGGTGTGATAAAAACGATTGTGAATTATTTATATTAGACCAATTATTGGTACCAATGGAAGAAATGAAAATAACGTGGCAACGTTATTATTTGTTTGATATATTAGACGCAAATGATATAGATTATGAACAAGTGTTAATGGTGGATGCTGATACAATAGTACATCCGGATTGTCCCAATTTTTTTAATATTGTGAACTATCGTTATGGTGTAGTTCGTAATGTAGGTAGTATGGATTGGATATGTAGGAGTATTGAAAATTATTCCAAATATATATTTGACGGAAATACTATTCCATTTCATAATTATTTTAATGGTGGTTTTCAAGTAGTTAATAAAAAACACAAACCTATTTTTTCACAAATGTTATCGTTATATAATACAAAAAAAGAACACCTACTAGCCGTACAGAAAGAATTTGGTACCGGAACTGACCAAACACCGATAAATTATTTATTACATCAAAATGAAGTTGATGTGTGTTATTTACCATTTGAGTATAATATGTGTGATATGCCTCGAGTTGAGATACTAACGCCTGATTTACTATTTACAAAAATTGGTTGGGTATATCATTTCTGTGCTATACCAGGTGGTGATTCGATTACACATCAATGGATGGAGAAAACATATAACGAATTATATATGACAAAAACTAAATAAATATAATTATAACAAATGGTTACACTTGAAAAGAAATACGTTATAGGAACACACGTGATGTTCTATGAAATTGAAATATTCAAAGAATTTATCGATGGGTTGATTAATGTTATAGAGTTTGTTAATAACAAAGAAAATGTTTATTTTGATTTTTACTTAAACACAACGGAGTTTCTAGAAAAAATTGACACTGATAAAATCACGAAGGAAGAAATTAAACAAATATTCACAGATGGAATGTCTAAGTTGTCAGATGCCGGAGCTGTAAATATTAATTGGTCATTTGATAATGGTAAAATGTACTTTCATACGGATTATAGACGTGACTTAAATTACAAATATTGTAAAACAGTTGACTTTGTTATATGGGGAGAAACAGATAGTTTCATGCCAAAAGAAGGGTTACAGGCAATTGATACACTTGCAGTTTATAATGAATCTATTGATGAATTCAAATATATTATATGTTTTGGTGATAGAAAAATGTGGGATTCAAGTTGGGACCCAACAGTACACGTAGATTATGAATCACACGTATTCATAGATGACGAAAATGGTCACTTAAATCCAATGCAAGCTAAATCACAAATGTCAATCGAATCGATGAATGAAGTAAATGCAAAGGTTGAAGACTTTGATTTCCGAGTAATACCATACACAAAAATAGACGGCTCATTTCTAGCAATTTCGTCAGACTTAATTAAGTCAGGGGTTAATATTCCATTGGCGATGTTATATAACGATGATGAGGGATTTGCTATAAGTTATACACAATTACATAAAGGTAATGTAAAACAATTTATATGTAAAAACTTACTTAAAGTACACGCTAGGCGACACCCAAACAAACGGATGTATGTTAAAGATGAGGACAATGAGTTTTCATTTGGAGACAAAAAAGGTAATGGGTTTCAAACATTTAAAAAATTATCACAAGAGAATATACAAAAGTTACCCGGTGGAACAGGAAAGTTTCACGAATATAAAGATTTAAAGGAATTATTATGAAGACAGCGTTAATTACAGGTATTAATGGAATGGATGGTAGTCATTTAGCTGATTTACTATTAACAAAAGGTTACAAAGTTTATGGCATGGAAAGAAGAAGTGCTGTTAAACAACGTGAAAACACAAAACATTTGGAAGGTAAGATAACATTTTTGAATGGGGATTTAACCGACCAAAATAGTTTGCTGCGGTGTCTAAAAGAAAGTAACCCTAACGAAGTATATAATTTAGCTGCTATGAGTTTTGTAGGAGAAAGTTGGAATACACCTGAACAGACAAGTGATGTTACAGGACTAGGTGCATTACGTATGTTAGAAGCTATACGTGAATGTGATAAAGATATACGTTTTTATCAGGCAAGTAGTTCTGAAATGTTTGGTAGAATGGTAGAAAATCCAGCAAAAGAAACAACCCCCTTTTATCCTCGTAGTCCTTACGGTGTTGCCAAACTATACGCACATTGGATAACTAAAAACTACAGAGAATCGTATGATATGTACGCTTGTTCAGGTATATTATTTAATCACGAATCGGAACGTAGGGGGATAGAATTTGTAACACGTAAAATAACTGATGGAGTTGCACGTATTAAACTTGGATTAACCGACCATATTACGTTAGGTAATTTAGAAGCAAAACGTGATTGGGGTTATGCACCCGATTATGTAGAAGCTATGTGGTTGATGTTACAACAAGAGAATCCCGATGATTATGTAATATCTACAGGTAATACTTGGTCAATACGTGATTTCTTATCTAGAGCATTTGAAGTAGTTGATATTGAGGATTGGGAACAATATGTTAAACAAGACCCAAGATTTTATAGACCCGCAGAAGTTGATGTATTACGAGGGGATTCAACTAAAGCAATACAAGAGTTAGGATGGGAGGCTAAAACTTCATTTGATGATTTAGTTAGAATTATGATAGAAAACGATATGAAAAAACTACAATAATATGAGTCAAGAATTAGCAGACGGGTTACCGTTAGAAGAATTAAAAAAAGAAGGTTTTGAACCAACAACAATATTAGACATTGGGGCTTATGTAGGAGAGTTTTATCAGTTAGCGAACCTTATATGGCCCGAATCTGTTATTTGGTCAATTGAAGCAAATACACATTGTGACAAAATATTGGCTAATGTATTCGCAAGACAAAATAAACCGTATGATAAATATTTTATTAAGTTGTTAAGTGATGAAGATTACAAAAAAGTAGATTACTATATGAACCTCAATCAATCTGGTTTAATTAACGCTGGGCATTCATATTACAAAGAAAACACTAAATCTTATGAAGGTGACAGATTAGTAGTCGAACAAAGATTTACGGAAAAACTTGATTCTATGTTTGACGAGGAAACAGAGTTTGAGTTTATCAAAATAGACACACAAGGTTCTGAGTTGGATATATTACGTGGTGGGAAAAATTTAGTTAAAAAGGCTAAGGTTATTTTATTAGAAGTTGCATTAGTAGAATACAACGAAAATGCACCATTAAAAGATGAAGTCTTACAATTTATGAATGACTATGGATTTACTAAGCACAAAGTAATCACTGAAAGAACAAGTAAACATTTCCCAGGTCAAATAGTTCAACAAGATATACTGTTTTATAATGAAAAAATTTAGTTTTGTACTCCCTATAAAGATTGATACTACAACTAATTTTCTTGGTGGTTCTATTAAAAAGGACTATGATAGTATCGACAGACTAATCGATATACAACTAAAGACAATTGACAAGTTTTTAGATAAACAATCATTAGATAAATTCTACATAATATGTGTTGATAGTGAACTTAAACAGGTTCAGGAAAGAGTAACAAAATCTTATCCGGATTTACCATTTGTGTTCAAAACAGAATCAGAGGTACTACCCGAATTAAAAACACAAAGTTGGTCACATATGACTAACCCAAATTGGATGTTACAACAACTGTTAAAAATGAATGCGGCTAAGTTCGTTGCAACCGAATTCTATATTATATTGGATACCGATGTATTTATGACACAACCATTCTCTTATGATGATTGTTTCTATAACGATAAATATATTTGTAATGTGATTGACGATTTCGGGACTAAACCAACTAAAGAAAAATGGTGGCAACACGCAATAGCAATATTATCCCCTGACGTAGAAGAAGTAACATTTGATAAAAATAGTCCTAGTGGTGTTACCGATAAAATAATGAATTTTAATAGTATTATGGGTGTCACTCCTGTTATATACGACACAAAACAAATGTTGAGTTTATTTGATGAAATAGAACGTATGTACAATATGAATTACAATGAATTCCTAATTAAACAATCAGGTGGACATCCAAACACTTGGATTGAAATGTCGATATATTGGACTTGGTTGGTTAAACAAGGTATATGGGACGACTTGTATGATTGTAGTGGACCAAATTTATATGGAAATGAATTGTGGAGAAGTGCTGATGATGTTCGTATGGGTAAGGCGTTGGATATATATTACACTGAATTTGAAAAAGTATTTGACGGTACATATGAAGTGGGTGGTTGGAACGATATAGTTGGAGCCCATCAGAATATAGGAAAATACTATTTTTCACTTGCTCAGTCAAACATTAGGCAGTTGGATTGGAATGTTATTAAAAATAAAATAAATGAGATACTAATATGAGAAAGATATTTATAGATTGTGGTGCGAACGTAGGTCAAACGATTGATTTTTTCAAAAAATATGAAAAAAATTATAAAGAGTTTGAGATGTATAGTTTTGAAGGTAATACGAACTTGATCGATCGGATAACTACTCGACATAAAGATTTGATAGATAGTGGTAACTTAACGGTACATAATAAAGCTGTTTGGATTGAGAACACTAACATTAAATTTTATATTTCCGTAGGGGGCGACGGTGCGACTAAATTAGGAAGTTCTCTTGACGTTACTAAGAATAATGTCAAGGAAAATGTTTTTATTGATGTTGAGGCAATTGATTTACATAAATGGATAACAACGGAGTTTAGTAAGGATGATTATATTTTTCTAAAAATGGACATTGAGGGAAGTGAATATGACGTGGTTCCTCATTTACTAAAGAATGGCACATTCGAATATATTGATAAATTTGTTCTTGATAGTCATCAGCACAAGGTAGATTTAACTAGATTGGGTGGAGACAATTTAGGTCGAAGTAGCGAAAAAAATAAAAAAATTGATAATGATATGAGACAAGAGATTAAAGATAACTATAATGTTGACTTGTCTGAATGGATTGTTCCTCATTAATTTACTTACAAAAAAGGAAGACTATGAAGATATTAGTTACAGGAGGTGCAGGATTTGTAGGTTCTCACTTGGTTAAACGATTACTAACTGAAGGCCATACGGTTGTAAGTGTCGATGATTATAGTTCGGGTAAAGAATCAAACCACCACGAAGGTGTAACGTATTTGAATTTACATACAAAACACCTAGTACCTGAAAAATATGATGTTGTGTTTCATTTAGGTGAATATTCACGTATAGCAACTAGTTTTGATGATATTGAACAAGTATGGAAATCGAATAGTTACGGAGCGTTTAAGGTACTTGAATTATGTAGGAAATATAACACTAAAATAATATATGCAGGTTCTAGTACACGTTTTGCTGAGGAGGGTATAAATCATAGCCCTTATGCGTTTACAAAAGCCAAAACTGCTGAACTAGTAAAGAATTATTCAGAGTGGTATGATTTGGATTATGCAATATGTTATTTTTATAATGTTTTTGGACCGGGTAATGACACTAGTCCTGTTCCAGGTTATGAAAGTGTAGTAAGTGTATTTGAAAAACAATACAACTCGGGTAAACCTTTAACTATATGTGGAAGTGGTCACCAACGTAGAAGTTTTACGTATGTGGGTGATATTGTTGATGGGTTAATACGTGCATGGAAATATGAAAAAAATATCGAAGTTCAGTTGAATAATCCAAAAGAATTTAGTATATTAGAGATAGCACAAATGTTTACGGATGATATAATCCATATTCCATCTAGACCGGGTGACCGCAGTACAAGTGTAACAACTAATAACGATGCACGTGAAAAATTAGGTTGGGAAACAACCAAGTCAATAGAAGAATGGATTGAAAAAATAAAACAACAAAATGAATAATATTCCAAATGATTGTCATATAGGTAAAAACGTGACTATTAATGTTCGAGGAACATTTGAGTTAGGTAGATGTAGTTATATAGGGGATAATTGTACTATCAATTGCCAGAACTTTATAGCTGGGGAATATTTATATATGGCTGACAATGTGGAAATAGGTAGGGGTGGTAGTAATAATCCTGACGCTATTGTTACTATCGGTGACCACGTAGGTATATTTGAAAACACGATCATCAACCCTAACAGTCCTGTTACTATAGGAGACAATGTAGGAATAGGAGCAGAAGTAATGATATGGACCCATGGGGCATGGTTAGATATAACCCAAGGATTCCCAGCTGATTTCGGTCCAGTTACAATAGGAAATAATGTTTGGTTACCTGCTCGAAGCATAGTTTTACCTAATACCACTATAGGAGATAATTGTGTTATAGGAATAGGAAGTACTATTACAAAAGATATACCTGCAGGTAGTATGGCCGCGGGTACACCTTGTAAAGTGTTGAGAGAAAACTTTTATCCTAAAAAATTATCTACTCAAGAATTAACCGATCTTATAAATCCTATTCTTGACTATTGGAAAAATACTTTAGCCCCAAATAAAAATATAACAACTGTTACTGAGTTAAAATTTGTAAGTAAATCTAAACTAGTAATCCTTCATCAAGGAGATAATATAACTTATTATAATGTTGAAGATAAAACTATAGAAGGTTATAATAATGAAGTAACAGAAGATTTACGAGACTTTTTACGTAGACGAGGAATAAAAATATACACAGGTAAACCATTTAAATCAATATGAAGTTTTTAGGATTTGATACAGTATTATGTTTGAGTCCACATCCTGATGATGTTGAATATAGTATGTCGGGAACAATCGCTAAGTATCGTAATACAGAATTTATTGTATTTTGTCTAACATTAGGTACATCAACCGATAATAGTTCAAGTAGAGAACGTGTAACTGAAGCGGAGAACTTTTGGAAAGAACTTAATTTACCAAATGTTACGTTGATAGGACCGTATTTTGATACATTCGAAGAACTTAGTCAGGCTGGTTGGACAGCACACTTAGATACTAAAGTTAAAAAATATACTCCAAATGCAATTATGACTACATCTGCAATAGATTCGCATCAAGAGCATAGATTTGTAAATGGGATAGTTGATGCATTAGTTCGTAATAAACCTATAAGTGTTATTGAATATAAAAGTCCTAGTACACTACACACTTGGTCGCCTAATTATTTGGTTTCTATAGAAAATTTTTGTATATTAAAATATAACACATTATATAAATCATTTCCTACTCAAACAGATGCGTTGTATTTTAGTAAAGAATGTATTAACGCATTCCATACTGATTTTCAATCGATGAAACGTGGTGTTGGTTATGTAGAACAATTTAACATACAATTATTATATGAATATAACAATAGCGATAGACGACATACACCCTGAAAGGGGTTGGGGTTTACCGGGTGATGAGTGTATGGAATACTTGGACAAACTTAACAAAGAGTTTGATGCTAAATTCACACTATTCATTCCTAGTAATTACCACGGAAACTACCCAATATCAGAACATAAAGATTGGATAGATTGGTTAAAGTCAAAAGGATATTTTGAATTAGCCGCACATGGTCATTACCATATGACTAGCAATAAACAAATGTGGGGTGAATGTGAATTTGCAGACATGGAAAATGAAGATGTCTGTAGAGAAAGAATATCTTTAATGATAAGGGAATGGGAAGAAGTAAACCATAAACCAACAGGATGGAGAAACCCCGGGTGGCTATGCCAGCCCCATTGTGTTGGTCCTTTAAGTGAAGTATTTAAATACTCAGCTGTACATTATGAACATAATAGAGGTATGAATTGGGGGAATTGTAAAATGTTATTTGGTCATGATGGTATACATGAAACTGATATAAAATTACATAATGTAAATACCGTTATGTTCCAAAGCCATATTGCAGGTAATTGGAATGATAATGTTTGGAATGAAACAAACTATGAACAATTGCGTTTATCTTTACGATGGTTATGTGATAATAATGAAGTAAAATTTAAGACATTATCCGAGATATGAAAATAGCATTTTTTACAGAAATGGGTTTTACAGGTAAAATACCTCGTACCCACGATAATATGAGAACCGAGTTTGCTTGGATGTGTGCTTTAAATGCTGATCATCATCCTATAAATTCAACCCCTTATGAAAGATATGATTTAGGTATAGTTATTATTCCAAAGAAAAATCCTGGGTTTGATATTTCAAGATTAAAATCAATGTGTGTAAAACTTGCTGTAATGCAAGAAGGACCAAATTGGAATTGGCAAGACTATTCATTAGAACATCAAATATGGTACTTTAATACTCTAACTCAAGCCGATATAATCTATACTCATAATAAAATAGACCAAAAATATTATCAAGGATTAACAGCTCATCCTGATGTTAGAGTACTACCTAGTTTAATGATTGAAGACGCTATAGGAGAATTACCCCAAGTAGAAAGAAAGAATGTAATGATAGGGGGGAATTTTGTTTCATGGTATGGTGGTTTTGATTCTATGATTATAGCTCAAGAATTAGGAGATGTATATTCACCTTCAATGGGCCGTAAACAACCCGGTGAAGAACAAATGGTTAATCAACTACCTTACATGAATTGGAAAGAATGGATTCATAAACTAAATGAATTTAAATATGGGGTTCATTTAATGAGAACCCACGCTGCAGGCACATTTGCATTAAACTGTGCTTATCTAGGTATTCCATGCGTTGGATATAGAGGGTTAGATACTCAAGAAATATTACATCCTGACTTAAGTGTGGATCTAGGTGATCTTCAAGAAGCTAGGAAGTTATCTAAAAAACTTAGGGAAGATGAAGAATTTTACTTATCTTGTTCTAACCAAACAAAAGAATTATATAATAAATGTTATCATGAAAATATCTTTAATACAACCTTCAAGAAACAACTTGAAGTATCTTAAATGGTCTTACGATTCAATTCGTAAAAATCAGGGAGATCACACAGTAGAAATATGTGTTGCAGATGATGCCTCAACAGATGGTACTTGGGATTGGTTTCAACAAATGATGAAAGAAGACCCTAATTTTAAAGCTATCTTAAATGACACAGGAAAAAGATTAGGCCATACTATCCTATATGATAGACTAATCAACGAGGTAGCAACCCATGACATCTGTATGATTTACCATGCAGATATGCACTTGTGTCCTGGTGCATTAGATGCTATTGAAAAACATTTAAAAGAAAAAACAATTGTTTCCCTAACTAGAATCGAACCCCCATTACACCCAGATGGACCTGAGAAAGTGTTATTAGATTGTGGGGTTGAACCTGAAGAGTTTGATGAAGATAGGTTGTTAGAAAATTTGAAAAAATTCAAAGTTGGAACTTATTATGAAAACAGAACAACAGAAGGAATATTCGCACCATGGGCATTTTATAAATCCGATTTTCAAGAAATAGGAGGGCATGACAAATTATATGCCCCACAATCAAAAGAAGATTCAGATATATTCAACCGTTTCCAATTAAATGGGGTTAAATTTGTCCAAACATGGGAAGGATTTGTTTACCATATGACTTGTAGAGGTTCTAGAAGAAATACAGTAGATAAAGCAAAAAATATCTATGAGGATTCACCTGAATGGTTAGCTCAAAATATGAGATCAACTCGTAACTTTATTCGCAAATGGGGTCATTTTGTAAAACATGATGCCCTAATGAAACCAATCATCCCACCAAAATATGATGTTGGATTTATAATTAAGAATGAAAATTTACAATTAATAGAAGTACTTGAACCTTGGTGTTCAATGTTATATGTAAATTGTGAAAATAAATATTGGGAAGACTATGTTGTAAAGGAACAAAGCAACACCTCTATTAAACTATCTAAAAAATTCAAACATATTGAATCTGTAGATAAAGATAATGAAATTCTAGTTGAAATAGATGGTAAAACATTTAATCAACAAGATTATCAAATCATTCAAGAACTATCCTCTATAATAAAAGATAGTGGTGAAATTGGTGAATTTGAATTAGGTAACCTAAAAATTACTATAGCTCAAATGAATGAATATCAAGATGATTTGATTAAAATAGAAACAAAATATAATATAGAAACAGTATGAAACAACCTTTAGGAATTATAGGACTAGGTTTTGTAGGTGGAGCCGTTCAAGAAGGAATGAAAAACTATTTTGACATCTACTCATTCGACATAGATTCAACTAAACCTAGAACAGTAAATACCCTTTATGAGGTAATTGAAAATACAAATGAAACATTCTTATGTTTACCTACACCAATGAAGAAAACAGGTGAATG
>Ga0070749_10001962_pt1 | contig 13921 bp, 18 predicted proteins | sample VirMetDEL_Nov_18_FD_75180 | JGI IMG/M metagenome (GOLD analysis project Ga0070749, IMG submission 75180) | Aqueous microbial communities from the Delaware River and Bay under freshwater to marine salinity gradient to study organic matter... | ecosystem: Environmental > Aquatic > Marine >...
AAAACAAACACAAGCGAAGGTCATGGAAAAGATACAAAGGACAGGGCTAGTTCTTTTCTTGTTGCTTTCTTCTTGCAGTTCTCCAGAGTTTGGTGTAAAGGTAGAGAAAGAAGTTTTATCAAGTCAGCCTACTGGTGGTGTACATCCACAGATAAAATAGAGATTTTAAATTGCCAAAGAAATCTACTAAAAAAGAATCTGAAGTATTTTGTTTAATACAAGAAGCTTTTAAAAGATATTCTACTGGTAAGTTAAGCTTTGAGAGATTGTCAAGATATGAGATGGTAGAATTAGGGTTTGATCCTAATAATCCAGAAGATGTTTTAAAGTATGACAAGTTTATGAGTGATCTTGCTGATAACTTAGATAAAATGGAAGACTACTTGTCTTCTATGGAAGATGATACTGAAATAGAAAATGATATTGAATTTGAAGCTGACTTTAATTTAGAAGAAGAAGATAATGACAACAAATAATCTTTGGGAAAAAGAAAAGAAAAGAATTTTTAGAGAACTTTATAAGCAGTACCTTGAAGAAGGGTATGATCATAAGGTAGCTAAGAAGTTAGCACAAGAAGAGGCAGCAGAGTTGTCTGAACTTGACGATAGATTTATTAAAAATATATTTACAGCCGAATATGGTGATGAGTGATGTATAAAATAATTAGAATTTCATCCAATGAAACTAAGTGTATTGACGATTGTAAAACAAAGGAGGAGTTGCAGGATTCTCTTCAATCTCTTTTGTTATTGACTGCCCATTTGGGGTATGCTACAAGAATGAAGCCAGATGGCTTTGATGTAATAAGCCAAGGAGATTATCCAATTGTTGTACAACACTACAAGGTCGAGGAATATGGAGAATAACAGCCATACCGTTAAGGTTCATCAGCCTTGCGATGACTGTGATTCTAGTGATGCTTTAGCTTTATATTCTGATGGACATACACACTGTTTTAGTTGTAACATAACTAGGTTTCCTAATAAAACTTATCGCTACGAAGAGGTAGATGAAATGTCTGAATCAGTAGTTTCGGTTCCCAACTTCAGTACCGCTACGCCTACTTCAAGAGGCTACATTGGTGCCATTACAGACAGGAAGATTTCTAAAGATACTTGTGAAAAATATGGTGTTCGTATTGTAAGTAATGGTGATGGTACGATTGGAAGTCACCTGTATCCATACTATGATCGTAATAATAATCTAGTTGCTTACAAAGTACGTGCAGTAGCTACAAAAGATTTTACTGCTGAACCTATGGGTGGACTTGGCCGTGCAACTTTGTTTGGTGAGAACATCTGTCAGCAGGGTGGTAAGTATGTTACAGTAACTGAAGGTGAACTTGATGCACTGGCGGCTTATGAAATGCTAGGCAGCAAGTGGCCTGTAGTATCCATTAAAGATGGTGCAGCATCAGCATACAAGAACTGCAAGAACAGCTATGCCTTTCTCAACAGCTTTGAGAACATTGTTATTTGTTTTGATAACGATGACAAGGGTAAGGCTGCTGCTCAAAAGGTTGCAGAACTGTTTGAACCTAACAAGTGCCGTATCGTTTACAAAGATCTTAAGGATGCTTCTGATTATCTTAAGGAAGGTAAACGTGAAGATTATGTACGTGCTTGGTGGGCTGCTAGAGTATACACTCCCGCTGGCATCATTAACCTAAAGGACTATGGTGAAGCACTGTATGACGAAGGGCAGCAGCAGACCTGTCTATATCCGTTTGCAGGGCTGAATGAAAAGCTGTATGGTATTAGGACTGGTGAACTTGTAACGATAACTGCTGGTACTGGTACTGGTAAGTCTTCAGTAATTCGTGAACTTATGCACTATGTTCTGAATAACACCAAAGAAAACATTGGCGTTATTTCTCTGGAAGAGAATGTAAGAAACACAATCTTCCATCTTATGTCAGTAGAGGCTAATGCAAGGCTTTACATTAGAGAAGTTAGAGAAGCCTTTCCAAAGCCCGATCTTGAACGGTGGCAACAGGCTACAGTTGGTACAGGTAGGTTCTTCGCCTTTGACCATTTCGGGTCACTAAAGACAGAAGAAATTCTTGCCCGTGTTCGATACATGGTAAAAGCTTTAGATTGTAAGTGGATTTTCCTTGACCACCTGTCCATACTTGTGTCAGGATTAGAAGGTATGGATGAACGTCGAAACATTGACATTCTAATGACTAAGTTACGTAGCTTGGTGGAAGAAACTAATTGTGCATTACTTCTTGTCAGCCATCTTCGCCGTACAGGTGCAGATAGTGGACATGAAGATGGTAAGGAAGTATCTATTTCTCACCTACGCGGCAGTCAGTCTATTGCACAGCTTTCAGATGCAGTCGTAGCATTAGAACGTGATCAACAATCGGATGATCCTAACATTGCAAATACTACAACGGTACGTGTACTTAAGAACCGCTATGCTGGTGATACGGGCATTGCCTGTCACCTGTTCTTCAACAAAGAAACAGGACGCTTGACAGAGGTAGCCAAGTTAGGCGATAATGGTGAAGAGGACAAAGATCTAACGGAGTTATAAGATGCGGGTAGTACTGGACATTGAAACAGATGATCTTAATGCCACAGTAATTCATTGCATCGTAGCCAAGGATATAGATACAGGTAGTGTCTATATCTTTAAAAGTAGTGAGTGTTATACTGACTTTCCTTCATTTTCTAAGAATGTAGACAAGTACATCATGCACAACGGTGTATCATTTGATGCCCCTGTATTGAAGAGATTGACTGGTGTTAATATAAAGCTAAGTCAGATTATTGATACCATGATTCTATCTCAGCTTATAAATCCAATGCGTGATGGTGGTCATTCTTTGGAAGCTTGGGGAACTACTCTAGGATTTCCAAAGATTGACTTTCAGAACTTCACTCAGCTTACGGATGACATGGTGCAATACTGTGTTAATGACGTACAGTTAACACACAGAGTATACATAGCGATGCTTAAGGATATTGAAACAATTTCAGAATCCTGTATTGTTCTTGAGCATCAGATACGTGCCTTGATTAATGAACAAGAGAGAAATGGTTTTACTCTTGACATTCAGAAAGCTATGCTTCTAGTTAACAAGTTAAAAGATAAGGCTACAGAAATTGAAAAAGAAGTTAAGTCTATCTTCTTTCCACTACCAGTCGCAGTCAGAGAAATTGTTCCTAAACTTAAGAAAGACGGTACGTTATCTACTGTTGGTCTTCGTCATATTGACGATAGATCTGTTGTTGTTGGGCCACATACTTCAATAGAATTTCAAGAGTTTAATCTTCAATCAAGACAACAGATTGTTAGGCATTTGTTGTATAGAGGTTGGAAACCTTCTAAGTTTACAGAGAAGGGCCACCCTATAGTAGACGAATCTGTACTAATGGAAGTAGATATTCCTGAAGCCAAGAAGATTGCAGAGTATCTACTTCTTGAGAAACGAATTGCACAGGTTCAATCTTGGCTTGACCTTGTAGAAGAGGATGGAAAGGTTCATGGTAAGGTACTTACTTTACGTGCTATCTCAGGACGTATGGCCCATCATGGCCCAAACATGGCACAGGTTCCTGCAAAGTATTCTCCGTATGGTAAGGAGTGTAGGGAATCTTGGACAGTTAGCAGCCCTGATAATGTTCTTGTTGGTTGTGATGCTTCTTCGTTGGAGTTACGTGGTTTAGCCCATTATCTACAAGACAAGAACTTCACTAAGGAAGTTGTTGAAGGTGATATTCATACTTCAAATCAGAAGGCTGCTGGTCTAGAAACCCGTGACCAAGCAAAGACGTTTATCTACGCCTTTATCTATGGTGCCGGTCCTGCAAAGATTGGTAAGATCGTAGGAGGTGACGCTGACAGGGGTAAGGAACTTATTGATACGTTTCTAGAAAACGTCCCTGCTCTAGCCACATTCAGAAAAAAGGTTGACAGGATGGCTAAAACAGGGTATCTTCCCGGCTTGGATGGTAGAAAGCTAGTTGTAAGATCAGAACACGCAGCAGTAAATCTTCTTATTCAAGGTGCTGGTGCAGTTATTTGTAAGCAGTGGTTAGTTGAAATTCACAAGCTGAAGATCAAACATAACATTGATGCTAGGCTTGTAGCTTCTATCCACGATGAGTACCAGTTTGAGGTTCCTAAACGTCATGCTGAATCTTTTGGTAAGTTAACTAAACTTGCAATGAAGAATGTGGAGAAGCTTCTAAAGGTTCGATGCCCACTTGACAGTGAATATCATATTGGTTCTAATTGGTCTGAGACACATTGATGAGACAGCTAAGACTACCATTCGATTTTACTGTATCTGATAACCATTGGCGTACAGTTCTTATACGACAACTAGAAGATCAGCATGGTTACAGATCAACACAAGACCTTGCATCTATAGCTGATGCTATTATAATGGATGCAGAAGAAGAGGAGGAAATCATTGATAAATATTACTAAGAATACAATTGTTCAGCTTAATGAACTTGAGCAATCAATTGCTGAAGCCATTGCAGTTGAACGTCTGAATATCTGCAACAATCTTGGTATCAGGGATCGTTTGATTAATCGTTCTCATAAGTCTAAAGATATTGAGAAGGAAGCTGTTGCGGCAGAAATGGTCCTTTGTAAAACATTAGGTGTATACCCAGAGTTTTTGTTTGATATTAAACCATCGTCCAAAGCCAAGGGTACGGATAAGGGTGATCTAACTCTTAATGGTTTTAATGTTGATGTAAAATATACAAGATACAAAACTGGTAAACTGTTTGCCAGATATAAATATGAAGGTGATTGTATTGATACTTATTGTCTTATTACAAAAGAAGACGATAGGACATACAACATCAGAGGGTTTATGACTTCTTCTGATCTGTTACAGGAACATCGAGTAGGTACTTTAGGTGTCTACAAAGATCGTCCCTGTTTTATAGCAGAACAGAAGGAGTTATATGACTACGAAACTTGTATGAAAAAAATGCTTGACAAGGCTTCGTAGGTAGTGTAGAGTACCAAAACTGATGGTTCACATGGTGTGGACCTATTGAAAAGGAGAGTATGAGAATTATGGCTAAGAACAACGAAAAGCTTCAGACGAAGATTATCTCAGGTAAGGTTTTTTGGGCTTCAGTGATTGAGCCGAATACAACCTATGAGCCAGCTTGGCAAGTAGATGTTTGCCTTACTCCTGCTACAAAGAAGATTGTAGAAGGCGATGGTCTGACTGTGAAGAACAAAGGCGATGATCGTGGTGATTTTATCACCCTGAAGCGTAAGGTACTGCGTCAGGATGGCACCAAGCGTCAGGCACCAGTTGTTAAGGATGCACAGAATAACCTTTGGAATGGTCAGCTTATTGGTAATGGTAGTGTGTGTAACATTAAGTATACTCCGTATTCATGGAGCCGTAGCGGTAAGTCCGGTGTATCTGCCGATCTAACAGCCCTTCAGGTTGTTGATCTTGTAGCTTACACTAAGGATGACTTTGAAGCTGTTGATGGTTATACTATTGACAGTGACAAGGAAGTTGTAAACCTCTAGCATGAGGTACACGGGGCTGACAATTTTGGTCAGCGGCATCGTAGTGGGTGAGGAGCGGGACCACTACATTTTTTGAAGTGGACATAGTATCAACACTAAACAAAAGGACTGAAAATAAAATGATGTCGAATGAACAGCGTATCCTTAAAGCCCTACGTGCTAATCGTCGCGTTACACGTAAGACTGCAATTGAAAATGGTTGGGCAGAGAACCTGACTGCAACCATTTCTCGTCTTCGTAAGTTTGGCTTTGTTATTGAAGCACTACGTGCGATGACGCCAGAAGGTGAAGCTTACACTCGCTACAAGCTGGTTTCTTCTCCCAAGAAGAATCCGTTTGCCGCTGTAGCAGCCTAAGTTAACTTGACAGAGGTAACAGCTATGAAAACCATTGACACGCTGGTTGAGGACATTTATACCCTCTTTGCCAGTGATACAAAAACAACAATAAAAGAAGAAGACCTGAAGTCCCTTGTTGATGGTATTTCAAAAGCTGTTACCTCTGCTCTTTCTGGAAGAGAGGATAAGAACAATCTTCGTCTGTCTATGATTGGACAACCAAATCGTAAGGTTTGGTACAACATTAAAGGTGCACCTAAACGAAGTTTATCTGGCCCTACAATGATCAAGTTTCTTTATGGTGACATTCTAGAACAGCTTCTTATCTTTCTTACTAAAACCGCTGGACACACTCTTGAAGATCCTCAGAAAGAAGTTGAGGTTAGTGGAGTAAAAGGCCATCACGATGCCATTGTTGATGGTGTTCTTGTTGATTTTAAAAGTGCCTCTCCGTATAGCTTTAAGAAATTTAAAGAAGGTACTATTCTTCAAGATGATCCATTTGGCTACATTGCACAGCTTTCTGCTTATTCAAAAGCAAACAAAAAACCAGACGCTGGCTTTGTAGCTATTGACAAGGTAAGCGGTGAGATTGTATTTTGTCCAATTCATGCTATGGAGATGATCAATCCTGAGATACGTATTGAAGAACTTAAAGCACTATTGGAAGATGACACTCCTCCTAAGAAATGCTATGATGCGGTTCCTGATGGTAAGTCTGGAAATATGCGTCTTAGTGTTGGGTGCAGTTTTTGCGACTATCGTGATCACTGTTGGGCTGATGCTAACGGTGGTCGTGGAATTAGGACGTTTATGTATTCAAACGGTCCAAAGCACTTTGTCGAGGTATTAAAAGAACCTGACGTACCAGAGGTTAAAGATGCATAAGTTCAGATCAGGTTCTGAACAAAGGCTTTGGTCACTGCTAAAAGAAAGTAAAATCAAACATCGTTATGAACCTTACAAAATAAAGTATCACGTATCTCTTATTAGAAGCTATCTTCCAGACTTCGTTCTTACAAATGGTATTATTCTAGAAGTTAAAGGAAGATTTACAACTGCCGATAGACAGAAGCATCTTTATATTAGAAGAGAAGAGCCGCTACTGGATATTCGATTTATCTTCGATAATCCCAAATCTAAATTGTACAAAGGTTCAAAGACAACTTATGCCGATTGGTGTGAGAAGAATAACTTTCTGTATTGTTCAGCAAAAGATTCAGACTTAATTTTAAAATGGTGTAATGAGAAAAGTGATTGACAGTAGGATCAACCTTGATGTAGAAGAGTTGTTAGAACAGGATGCACCACCAGAGAAGATTCTGTTTCTCTGTGTCTTGCTTCAGGCATTGCTTGATGCTACAAAGCCAAGTACTGGCAATGAGCCAGATGAAGAGGTTATGGCACGTAGTGCTGCTAAGGCTTGGTTCTTTGCATCGGTAGGTGTAACAGCAGAAGATTTCGTAGCCGTGTGTGATTTAGCCGGTATTGATCCTAAAAGAATGAGAACATTTGCCTTTAAGGTTCTTAAATCTAAGGAGATAAAATATGTTCGGAAAAGAATTAACACAGTTCTATCCTTCAAATGAGGAACAAGATATGAACGAATACCCCGTGCAAAAGAATAGTGTTTATAAAGACGATATTGATAATATCTTCGCTTTTAATGAACCAGAACTATTAGATGAAATTCGTCAGTATATTGTATCAACTTACACACAGCATTATGCACAGGGTAAATATCAAGCATCAGATACGATCATTGATGCGGGATATGGCGAAGGTTTCATTATGGGTAACATATTGAAATATTGGAAGAGGTATGGTAAGAAGGAAGGACATAACAGAAATGACTTGCTTAAAATCATTCACTACGCTATAATGATGCTTTCACTACACGATCAGAACAGTGAAAAATAAAGACTTCATACCATCTAAGAGATGTTCTAAGTGTAAAGAGGAAAAGCCACTTTCTTCTTTTTACTCAAACAAAACTACATCTGATGGTTTACAGCGTGAATGTAAAAAATGTTGTTCTGAAAGGCATAAAGAGTGGAATAAGAAAAACAAACATAAAAAGGCACGACATCAAATTAAATATAAATATGGCATTACATATGAAGAGTATGAACTTTATTTAGATAAACAATCATATAAATGTGCTATATGTTCAATTCATCAAGACGAATTATCTAAAAAATTAAATATAGACCACAACCATGAAACGGGAGAGGTTAGGGGTTTATTATGTAGTAATTGTAATACTGCTTTGGGTCTGCTCAAAGATAATGTGGACTTGTTTAACAAAGCAATAGAGTACCTAGAGATTAATAAACCATACAAATTATCATCTACCTAAAGGAGCCATCATTACTATGTCCAATTACCTTCCTACAGACTACCAGAATTTCATTGCGTTATCACGTTATGCTCGTTGGTTGCCTGAACAAAACCGTCGAGAGAATTGGTCTGAAACGGTAAAGCGGTACATTGATAATGTTGTTCGTCGTGTAATTCCTAAAGAAGAAAAGACTATCAACAAATTAGAAGAAATGATCCTTAACCTTGAAGTCATGCCTTCTATGCGTATGGTTATGACGGCTGGCTCTGCCCTTGATCGTGACAATACCTGTGCTTACAACTGTTCATACCTTCCTATTGACGATCCTAAAGCCTTTGACGAAGCCATGATGATCCTGCTCTGTGGAACAGGTGTTGGCTATAGCGTAGAGGCACGATACACAAATAAGCTTCCTGAAATTCCAGAGAAGCTTTTTGATTCAGAAGATATTATCAAAGTTCACGATAGCAAAGAAGGTTGGGCTAAAGCTTTCCGTAAACTTCTGGCTATGCTATATAGTGGTGAAGTTCCCAAGTGGGATGTATCAAAGGTTCGTCCTGCCGGTTCCCGCCTAAAGACTTTTGGTGGCCGTGCATCAGGACCAGAACCTCTTGTAGAACTATTCCAATTCTGTGTTGAGACATTCAAGAAGGCTGCTGGTAGAAAACTAAATACTCTTGAATGTCACGACATTATGTGTAAGGTTGCAGATATTGTTGTGTCTGGTGGTGTTCGTCGGTCTGCAATGATCAGCCTGTCAGACCTACAGGACGATCATATGCGAAGGGCTAAGTCAGGTGAGTGGTGGACTTATTCTCCTCACCGTGCATTAGCCAATAACTCTGCAATCTATGAAGACAAACCAGATACAGAAACATTCCTGCGTGAATGGCTTTCACTTGTAGAAAGTAAATCTGGTGAACGTGGTATCTTCTCCCGTCAGGCTGCAACTAAACACGCAGCAAAGAATGGTAGACGTAATGTAGAACATGAATTTGGAACCAATCCATGTTCAGAGATTATTCTTCGTCCATACCAGTTCTGCAATCTAACTGAGGTTGTAGTTCGTTCTTCAGATACAGAAGCTACCCTCAAGGATAAAGTCTGGGCTGCTGCCATCCTTGGCACAATTCAGTCAACCTTTACTAACTTCCCATATCTACGGAAAGTCTGGAAGAAGAATACAGAAGAAGAACGGCTGCTTGGTGTATCACTAACTGGTATTATGGATGCACCAATTACTAATAAGCCGGATGAGAAGTTTCTTTCAGTACTTCGTGAACATGCCGTTAAAACTAATAAGGAGTGGGCAGAGAAGCTAGGTATCCCACAGTCTACTGCTGTGACATGCTGCAAGCCTTCAGGCACTGTAAGTCAGCTAACAGACGCTGCAAGCGGTATTCATGCACGACATAGCCAGTACTATGTTCGTACTGTACGTTGTGACATTAAAGATCCCATTACCAAGCTGATGCAGGATGCTGGTATTCCAAATGAACCTGAGAAGTTTCATCCTGATCGTGTAGTTGTATTCTCCTTTCCAATGAAGGCACCTCCCGGTGCTGTTACCCGTAACGATATGACTGCTATTGAACAGCTTGACATGTGGAAGACTTATGCACTAAACTGGACAGAGCATAAGCCTTCTGTTACAATCTCTGTGCGTGACAACGAATGGGTATCAGTTGGTGCTTGGGTATACGAAAACTTTGATATTTGTTCTGGTATCTCATTTTTACCACATTCTGACCATATCTATGATCAGGCACCATATCAGGATTGTACTAAAGAACAGTATGAAGAACTTCTGGCAAGGATGCCAAAGCAAGTAGATTGGTCACAAATTTCAAAGTACGAAAGCCAAGACAACACTACCAGCAGCCAACAGCTTGCCTGTACCGCTGGAGTATGTGAGGTTGTTGATCTTGTACAATAGTAATGCTTTATGAATTTCCATACTTCTCGTTTAAGAAAGAGTTACCAGCAGCGTTCTGTGATGGTCTGATTAAGCTTTGTCTTGATCTAGAACTTTCAACTGGTGGTTTATTTGAACGTGACGGTACTAGGTTTGACAGTAGAGTACGTAATAACAAAGTAGCTTGGCTTAACTCTCCTGATATTATTACACTAATGTACTTATATATTAACAGGGCTAATGAAGAATCTGGATGGAACTTAGATATTACAGGATTTCAAACGCCTCAATTTTGTATCTATGAACCGGGACAATTCTATGATTGGCACGTAGACATAGGAACGGAAACACCCGGTGAAGATTTGGTTAGAAAACTAACCATTGTAATTGCTTTAAATGAGAATTACACTGGTGGTAATTTTCAAATTGAAAAGTGGGGTATTCCAACAATACCTAATAAATATAATACAATCAGAGAGTTACAGTCTACAGGAACGATTACAGTATTTCCATCTTTTATGCACCATAGGGTTACTCCTGTAGAAGAGGGTATGCGGTATTCCCTTGTAGGGTGGTTTACAGGACCAGACTTTAAATAAACATTGACAAACTTGAATTTTTAATATATAATGGTAGATCAGATTAACAACTAGAAGAACTATAAATGTTCCATAAAACTCCTACAATTTACATTGGTTACGATCCATCAGAAGAAATTTATTGTGATGTTCTGAAAAAGTCAATTGAAGCTAATACAAAAGATCATTACAATATTGTTCCTATTGTACAGTCAGATGTTCGTCGGGCTGGCCTTTATTGGCGTAGCGGTGAACTATCTGAACATGGTATGGTTGATACCTTTGATCGTAAACCATTCTCCACAGAGTTTAGCTTTACACGTTTTCTAGTCCCTATGCTAAATCAGTATAGTGGACTTGCTTTGTTTATGGACTGTGATATGTATGTCCGATCAGACATTACAGAAATCTTTGACACTCATGGTGCCAACCATAACGTAGCAATTAGCTGTGTTCAGCATAACCATAATCCTACTGAAGTATCAAAGATGGATGGTAAGGTTCAAACATTGTACAATAGAAAGAACTGGTCTTCTTTTGTTCTTTGGAACCTAGACCATCCTGCAACAAAAGAACTTACTATTGGCGATGTAAATACAAAGCCCGGTTCATGGCTTCATGGCTTCTATTGGCTTGAAACAGAACATATAGGGAACATTAAACAAGAGTGGAATTGGCTTGATGGTCATAGTCCAGAGAATATTGAAGCAAAGAATGTTCATTTTACAACTGGTGGTCCTGTTTATAAAGACTGGAAGCCTACCCGTAAAATTGATGGCACCTATGCCAAAGAGTGGAAAGATTTTTATTTAGACAGATTAAAGGTAGAAAAAAAGAAACATGATTAATTTTGTAACTTCATTTAGCCCTGACGGCTATAAAACCTATGCCAAGAATATGCTTCTTTCAGTTATTGAAAACTGGAAAGACGATCTTAAACTTACAGCATATTACCATGACTTTCCAGAAGATCTTGTAGCTGATCTTCCTCAATCACCCATTATTGAATATCGTAATCTTAACAATGTCAAAGACATGTTAGATTATCGTGAACGTATGAAAGTTTACGATGGCACTATGGGTGGAAAAACGCCTTACAATTGGCGTATGGATGCCATTAAGTGGTGCCACAAAGTTTATGCTATGACGGACTGTGCCTTTAAACTTGGCGATACTACAACAAATTCTGACTGGATGGTATGGTTAGATGCCGATACAATTACAACAAAACCACTGTCAGAAGAAAAGCTGCTAAAGATTTTACCAGATAAAGCAGAACTTGTTTATCTTGGACGAAAAGACGTTGACTATAGTGAAACTTCTTTTGTTGCTTTTAATATTAGTAGTGAATCAACCTATTGCCTACTAGGTGATCTTCGCGGTTGCTATGATATTGGTGAAGTTATTTCATACCGGGAATGGCATGATGGATTTATCTTTGACAGGCTGTTAAAGATTTATATTGCACATGGCCTACGTGCACATAATCTTACACCAGACGTTAAGGGACTTGCGGCATTTGCACAGTCACCCTTATCTCAGTACATGAAACATTTTAAGGGTAATTTAAAGCATGACATTCCAAATGATGTTGCTCCAGATGTTAAACTTCCACGTTATAACCAATTAGCAAAACTTGTAAGAACATACGCTAAAGATTCAATTGTAGAAGTTGGTACATGGAATGGTGGTAGGGCCATTGAAATGGCTCTTGCAGCTTTTGAAAAAACAGATAGCGTTAGTTATGTAGGGTTTGATTTATTTGAAGAAGCTACAGAAGAACTTGATAAAATCGAGTTAAACTCAAAACGTCATAACACTCTTGACGCAATAACAAACCGTCTTAATGAATTTGCAATTAAAATGAAAGAAAAAGGTAAGACTTTTACCTTTACTTTATTTAAAGGAGATTCTAAGCAAACTCTTAAAGAAGCAAAAGATATTATTGCTAAAGCTTCTTTTGCATATATTGACGGTGGACATAGCGAAGAAACAGTTCGTAGCGATTACGAAAATTTAAAACATGTTCCCGTAATTGTGTTTGACGATTTCTTTAGTAAAGATGAGAATGGGAATATTTTAGGTGAAGAACATCAGGGAACAAATAGATTATTTGCTGAGATTTCTGAACATAAGAAAGATGGACAGATTTGTATGGTCCTTCCTTCTAGCGATAAAGTTAAAGATGGTGGAATTACGCATCTTGCTGTGTATGTTCAGGATACTTCTCTACCGCCTCTACCGCCAGAATTGATGCGTGTACCTATTGTTGTACGTCCTAGGGACTGTATGCCAAAGGACTATATTATTAATAATATCAATGAAAATTTAAGTCTTATTAAGAAGTGGGGAATTGCACAGGCTTGTAGACCTAATTCTGAGACTGCAATTATCGTATCTGCTGGTCCATCACTTAACTTTAATGAACTTAGAGAAACAATTAAAAGAACTAATGGTGTCGTTCTATCCGTTAAACATAGTTATCCTAAATTACTTTCAGAACAAATTCATCAATGGGGTTGTATTATCCTAGATCCTCGTCCAATTGATGGTGTATCTACACATGGAATTGTAAGGAAAAAGTTATTCAATAATATAGATCAATTTACAAATTTCTTTATTGCATCTATGACTGACCCTTCAGTTACAAAGTATATAATTAAAAGAACTAAAAATGTTCATGGCTGGCATGCGTATTCAGACGCAATTAGACAAGCAACTAAAGATCCTCGCATATTTGAGGTTAACAAAAGCACTAATTTATCTCCAGACACTACCTTTGTTACTGGAGGAACGTGTGCTGCAATGCGTGGCTTTGGTCTTATGCACCTACTAGGTTTTAGAAACTTCCATCTATTCGGTTTTGATTGTAACATTCCCTTCCTTACAGAAGAACAAAAGAAAGAAAAACTGGATGATAAGCCAAAGTACATTCCAGTAGAGACTAATGGTGTAAAGTTTTGGACTACTGGAGAACTTTTGGCTATGGCACAGGATTGTGAACGATTGTTTAACAATAAAACTGTAGATGCTAACATTGTAGTTCATGGAACTAACACCCTAGTACATGAAGTATTTAAAAATTCTTTCCATGCCAAACTTCCATACTATCTAGATTACTTTAAAGGTAAAAAGTAATGGCTAAAAAGCAGCCTGTTCACGATGGCCTTTCTGAAAAACATGAGAAATTTGCCCAAGCTTACGTAGTCTATCGCAATGCTACAGA